>Ga0256838_1000937_pt1 | contig 15006 bp, 18 predicted proteins | sample 4571419metaG_FD_185978 | JGI IMG/M metagenome (GOLD analysis project Ga0256838, IMG submission 185978) | Hydrothermal vent microbial communities from Guaymas Basin, Mexico - 4571-419 | ecosystem: Environmental > Aquatic > Marine > Hydrothermal vents | place: Mexico: Guaymas Basin | collected...
AGGTAACCCATGTGCATTATTGTCGAGTAAGCAATCAGCCTTTTCACGTCCCTCTGAACCAGCATCATTAAGGCTCCAAAGAGGGCTGAAACCGCCCCAAGGAGCATTAGGACGAGGCTAAGCGCGTGAACCACGCTGGACAAGTCGGAAGTCAAAGCCCCACCGTAAACCGTGTACAGGAACCTGACTAAAGCGTAAACGCCAACGTTAACTACAAGCCCCGAGAGTATTGCCGAAATCGGACTCGGTGCTGCAGGGTGTGCCTCTGGAAGCCAGAAGTGGTTTGGAAACACTGCCGCCTTAATCAGGAACGCCCACGTGGCCAAAGCCAAAGCAACCCCAGAGGCAATCACGACATCCCTGTACGGCTCCCCAACCACCGGGAAACTCATCCCGTGAATCAACGCGCTCAAGTTTGCGAAGTTGAGAGTTCCAAAGCCGTAATAAAGGACTCCGAGAGCTATGAAGTACATTGTCGTCCCAACCGCGCCAATCAGCGCGTACTTCAAGCCCGCAATTACCGAATCACCCCTGTCCCTGTAGTACATTACTAAAGCGTAAGCCGCGATGCTGGTAACCTCAATCATGACGAAGAGGTTGAAGGCATCGCCAGTCAGGAGGACGCCGAGTAATCCCGCCTCAAGGCCAAGGTAAAGCGTGTAGTACCATTCCAAACCACCCTCGCCCTCAAGATAGCGGTAACTGTAGATTGCGATGAGGAACATTAACGCGGCAGTTACCAGGGCTATTAAGGCACTCATCCTGTCAGCCTCGTAAATTATGCCAACTGGAGCAGTCCAGCCGCCGAAAGTGTAAATCAAAGGCTCCTTTGAAGAGTACGCTGACTGGAAGAGTTTAACGGCACTCAGCAGGGTCAAGCCCGTGCCTGTCAAAGCGTAGGCGCCTATAACCTTCCTGTTGCCTTTAACGAGGATGGAAGTTAGCGGTAATGCAAAGGCGAAGAGGATTGGGATTATTGGGGTCAGGCCAACCACGTTCATCCTCACCACCTCACTCGAATATCCTCTCCGCGTACTTCTCAAACTCCTCACAGATTTCTTTTTTGGCTTCTTCAGGCTCCTCAGTAGTCACGTTAATCCAGTTCACGTACAGGTAATCCCCGTCCGCGTCAACAACCACCGTCCCAGGAGTGTTGGTAATCGAGTTGGCGACGAGAGTCCTCGCGTACTCGCTCTTCACCTTCAACGGAACCTTCACAATGCCGGGTTCAATGTCGCCAGTGATTATCCGCCTCATCACGTCAGCGTGTGCCTTAACTTCCGCGACAAGGAAGTACCAGAGGAAGTAAACCAAGCCCCACGCCCATCTAACTGGATTGAGGGCTTTCACATCGTTCTCCACGAGGAACCTCCCAACGAGGAGGCCGATGGTGACGCCGACTATTACGCCAGTGACCAAATCGTATGGCGTGATTGAGCCCGTGAAGATGATGTACGTGATGAAGGCTAGCAGAGAGGTTGCCGCAACCCCCCTCATGCTTCACCCCTCCTCAGCAGCTCTGGTAGGCTCTTCCCGACTTCTCTAACGTCCAGCGTCCCGTAAATCCTGTAAATTTGAATTACCGCGAAGGCGATGAGAATGTTTACCGCCATGCCAATGACTACCGCAGTTATGACTAACGCTTGGGGAAGCGGGTCGACGGCCGTTTTGACGAACTCACCGAGGGCACTCTTTGAGAGTTCGGGCAGGATTGGTGGCTTCACCGGGTAGATCGCCCTGTAACCGAGGAGGACGACGAGGACGTTTGCGGTATCGCCGAAGATTGTCAATGCAATGAGTTTTTTCACGAGGTTTGGCTTCGCGACAATCCCGTAAACGCTTATGATGAGCGTCGCGAGGAGTGAAACTATTGTGATGCTCCAGAGGAGTGCAATCATCTCCTCACCCCCAGGAATTTCTTGAACTTCTTCTCGGGAATGCTGAGGAGCAGGAAGACCGCCGTGAAGCCCGCGCCGACCGCCAGGTACTCGAAGATGTTATATAACACGAGGGAGCCTCCCAGGGGCACTCCGAGGGCTTCTCCTGGGAAGATTGGTTGGTTTTGCATGATGTAACCGTTGGCGAGGAGTGGTGTTAAGGCCGTGAGTGCTATTCCGAGTAATCCTATGGAGCGGATTATTATTGCCCTCGTCTTGTCCAGGCCATTCTTTTCGAGCGCGTATTTGGTGTAGGCGGCTATTACGAGGAGTGGGGCAACAGCCAGTGCCGAACCGCCCTGGAAGCCGCCTCCGGGCGTTAATTGCCCGTGGAGGGCTATTGAGGCTGAGACTGCTAAAATCATCGCAACCGTGAGTTTTGTGACCACTACGACAGGCTCTGGAAGCTGTGGTTTTGGCTGGCCTTGTTTTGCTTCTTCGGCTTGTTCTTTGCTCAGTCTGAAGAGGGTGAGGCTTCCGATTATCGCGAGGAAGAAGACGGCCGTTTCGAATAGTGTGTCAACTCCACGGTAGTCCCAGAGGATTGATGTTACCACCTCGGGGCTTTTTGCGGAGTGTTTTCCGAAGTAGCTGTTTTCGAGGTAGTATTTTCCGAGGGGGTGGAGGTTTTCCGGTGGGGTGAGATTTTGAGCGACATAGCAGGCTACTCCGAGGACTGTGATGAGGAGTATGAGCAGGCCAATTAGGCGTTTCATTCACACCACCTCGTATCTTTCGGTTTTCCCGATGATGAAGATGAGGAGTGCCGAGTATATCCCAACTGCGATTGCAACATAAGCCAGAACGATGTCCGGCGCCATGAGGAGGTAGAAGATGATCGCGTAGGCTATGGCCTGGATTGCTGAGTAACCAACAGCCTTAAGGAGGTCTTTTTCGGTTATTGCGAGGTATGAGGCTATTAATCCGATTAATGCGGCGATGGCGAGGATTGTTAGGTGTATTTCAATCATTTTCTCGCCTCCTTCAAGTGGTCGGTTTTGGGTTTCCACTCTACGGTGTTACTTTTGTGGGCGGCGTAGGCTAGGGCCGTTGAACCTGCCGGAGCAGCGAGAAGGACTATTATCCCCGTGATGAGGCTGGCTCCGGCTATTGCGTACTTGTGTGGAATGTCGGTGCCGAGTGCGAGTAGTGCCACGCCAAAGAGGGGAACCGCTGCTCCTCCTATTGTTCCTATTGTTGCCGCGTGTAACCTAACATAGAAGTTTGGGAATTTTAGAAGGCCTATTGCTCCGAAGAGGTCGCAGATTCCGCCGATGGTTACTAGGATTGCGCCAAGGAGGAAAAGTATGTTCACGCTCCCACCTCCTTTTTTGTGAGGTGGTTTGCGACGTAAACGTCCAGCAGGTAAGCCCAGAGTGCTAAGATTATGGCTCCGGTGGTGAGGTAGGTGCTTTTGAAGTATACTGCGAGGATTGCCATGAATGCGGCTATGTCGAAGCTCATGCAGTCTACTGCGAGGATTATGTCTGGAACGGTTGGGCCTTTGATGGCTCTGACCGTGTAGAGGATGAATGCCGTCACGTAGAGTGGGAGGATGACCTTCATGAGCATAACAACCTCAGACGACATCTCAGACCCTCCTGACCTCGAGCTTCGGAATGAAGTGCCTCGTCTTCTCGGCCTCCATGAGAAGGCTCTCCAGCCGGGCTTTTTCCTCGGCAACGCTTTCCTCGGGCTCGATGTAAACCTGTTTCCTCTGCTTCTTTTCGAGCATTCCCCTAGCGACAGCAACTCCGTAGATTATGGCCTCCGGCTTCGGCGGACAGCCGGGGATGAAAACCGTGGCGGGCGGCTCGATGTTGTACTCCTCCCTCAGGATTTTGTAGAGTTCCTTGACCCCCCCAATGACGGAATACGTGTCGTACCAGATGCCTCCCCCACAGGCGCAGGCTCCAATGGCGAGAACGACCTTGGGGTCGGGAACTGCCGTGAGAGCATCTACCACCTTTGGAAAGCACTCCCTTGTTATTGGCCCCGTGAACGCTATGGCATCCGCATGTCTCGGGCTCCCAACGAGCTTTATTCCCAATCTCTCCACGTCGTTCCTCGGGGCGAATATGTTCAGAACCTCTATGTCGCAACCGTTGCATGAGCCTGAGTTGAGGTGAAAGACCCAGAGGCTTTTCTTTATCATCTCTTACACCCCCAGAGCCTCCATTCTGACGTCTTCTCCCTCCGGCACTCGGGGCAGAGAAGGAGCGACCCCCTTTCCCACGGGGGAACGTTTTCAGCCACGTGTATCAGGTGCCTGTAGGTGTCGAATGGTTTCCCGCACTTGCTGCAACGGGCGAGTTTTAGCTCGACGATCTGATGGAGGTCGTCCTGGTTCGGGGTGGCCAGCTCAAACTCCTTCGTCAGCTTTATCGCCTCCACGGGGCAGACGTCTTGACAGCGGGCGCAGAAGATACACCTCCCGAGGAAGAGGTGGACGATTCTCACTCCTCTCTCAAGGTCGTCGTAAACTTGAATTGCTTGGGGCGGGCAGGCGTTGGCGCAGGCACCGCAACCGATGCACTTCTCCTCGTTTATGACGGGCTTCCCCCTGTAGTCCTCCGGCACCTCAATCGGCGCGAAGGGATACTTCTCGGTGACCTTACCTATGGAGAGGGCCTTAGAAATGAGTTTAAGCCTTCCCATCGCCCAGCCTCCTCACTCCTTCTTCAAGAGAACCCCTCCAGAGAACCCTACCCCTCTCGGAGTCTATTATTGAGACGTGGTCAGTGCATGAGAAGCACGGGTCTATCGAGGCTATGATTATGGGAGCGTCGGCAATATCGTTGTCCCTGAGCATGACCGGAACCGCTGGCAGGTTGTTGTAGGTTGAAGCCCTCGGATGCCAGCGGTAGACTTTGTTTTCGCCCCAGGTTATTAGGACGTGGACGTCCTCCCCACGGGGGGCCTCGGTAACGCCGATGCCGAGCTTGAAGTGGGGTATCTCGTAATCCTCGTTTATTAGCTCTCCCTCCGGCATGTTGGCGAGTGCCTGTCTTATCATGTTGAAGCTCTGGAAGGTCTCGTCGTATCTCACGAGGAACCTTGAGAGAACGTCCTCACCTTTGTAAACGGGAACCTCAAAGTCAAGGTCGCCGTATGCCGCGTATGGGTGGTCTCTCCTGACGTCCGTGTCTATCCCAGAGGCCCTTGCAACTGGCCCAACAACACCTATTCTCCTGCCCTTCTTCTTTGGAAGAACTCCAACGTTCTCCATCCTTTCCCTGAGCTCTTTCATCTTGGCAACGCTGTCCAAGACCTCTCTGCTGTCTTTCTCTGCCAAATCGAGAAGCTCCAGGACTTTCTTCTTTTTCTTCTCCGGGATGTCCCTCCGGACACCGCCGACGAGGTTTATCCCGTAGGTTTTCCTGTTGCCCGTTATCAGCTCAGCTACGTCCATGATGTACTCCCTGGCCCTCCAGAGGTGCATGAAACCGCTGTCGAAGCCGAGGAGGTGGCAGGCAATCCCGAACCAGAGGAGGTGGCTGTGAATCCTCTCAACCTCAAGCATTATCGTCCTGATATACCTTGCGCGTTCTGGAACGTAGATATCGGCCGCATCCTCCACTGCTTGACAGTAGGCAGTCGAGTGGGTGCACCCACAGATTCCGCATATCCTCTCCGCCAGGAATGGGATCTGATTGAGGGTCATCCTGCTCTCCGCGAGCTTCTCCATGCCCCTGTGGACGTGGAATCCCCTGTATTTCGCATCAACGATTTTGTCCCCCTTCACGTAGATTTCAAAGTACTCCGGCTCGTGAAGGGTTGGGTGATATGGCCCGAGGGGCACTTCCATAACGTCTGCCCTAGGCTTTCTCTTCTCCCCCTTTGGCTTGGCCGGCGGGAGCTTTTTGTTGTAGGGAAAGTCCTTCCTCAGGGGATACACCCCCTCGGGCCAGTCTTCGGGCAGGATTAGTCTTTCTGGTTCAGGGTGGCCGTCAAAAACGATTCCGAGCATGTCCATTGCTTCCCTCTCCGACCAGTTGGCTCCTTCTATCACGGGGGTTATGGAGGGCATCGTGAGCCCGTTTGCCGGAGTCGTCAGCTTGAGAATTACGTGCCTCCTCTCGGCCTCGCAGTTGAAAACGTGATACATCGCGAACCTCAGGTTGATTGGCCTCTCATCGACCCCCATTCCGCACGAGTAGTAACAGCCGGCGTTAAAGAGTTCTTTGGCTATTTCCCTGACCTTTTCGGGACTCACCTCCGCGACGGTTACCCTCTCATCGTGTCGCAGTATCTTACACCCCTTCAGTATCTCGACAACCATTTTCACCACCCCATTACAGCCAACAACCAGCACAGGGCACCGAGGACTGAGAACCTCTTGAGGAACCTCACCGCATCCTTGGTCCTGAATCTCCCGCAGGAGGCCTCTATTGCGGAATAGATTACCGATAGAACGATTAGGCCTATCACGTAATAGATTGCCCTAACCGCTGGGCTCCCCCTGAGGAAAAAGTTCAGAAAGACCGTGAACAGGAGGAGTCTCTTCGTGTACATTGAAAGCTTCAGTAGTGCGAGCTGCCTTCCGCTGTATTCAATCAGCGGACCCTCCACTATCTCGGGCTCAGCCTCCGAGACATCAAACGGAACCCTCGCCCCACTCACGTATGCAAGCACCGCGAAGAGGAGTGCACCGATTAGGGCGGAGGCCTTGAGCGGGAGGGGGAACAGGTTTGAGAGCATGAAGCTTTTGGCGGAGACCGCTAAGGCCGCTATGACGAAGGCCAGCGAGAACTCCTCGGCCATGAAGAGGGATACTTCCCTGTGGGATCCTATCTGGGCGTAGGGGTTTCCACTTGAAAAGCCTCCCAGGGTTACGGCGACGGTGCTGAGCGTCATCAGGTAGATGAACGCTATTATGTCCCCCCAGAACCTCATTGAGTCTGGCAGAATCGCTGGAACAAAGAAGAAAGCCGTGAGGATTGAGGCGAGTGCCATTGGCGGCCCGAGGCGGAAGAGCCATCCTATTGACTCCGATGGGGTTACCGAGGGCCTTTTGGAGAGCTTTATCAAATCAAGCCACGTCTGAACCAGCGGTGGCCCCTGACGCGTCTGGAGTTTGGCCTTTACCTTCCTTTCGAGACCGTCCAAGAGGGGGGCAAAGATGACTGCGAATATTACGTTCACGATGCATCCCAAGAGGCTCATAGTGACACACCCCCGAGTATCAGAACCATTATCAGGAGCGCCACGGCGGAGGCCGTCATCATCAGGTCGGCCTGGTAAGACCGCACCTCGTAGAGAACCGCGAGTCTCTTGGTGCCTCTCCAGATTGAGCTGATTGCCTTCCCTGCCCATTCGCCGAGGGAGTAGACCTCCTCGAACTCCTCCTCAAAGGAGGCGTAGTATGAACTCGCCGGAAGGCGCATGGCGAGGGGCTTCCTCGTCCCGGTTGTCCACACTGGCAGGACAACTTTGGAGTGCGTCAGAGCAAGGAAAGCTGTTCCAAAAGCTAAGAGGATGACGAAAATCGCTAAAGGCTCGATATTTCCTGTGCTGGGGATGACTATTCCGGGGAACGTTTTAAGTGCCGGAACGCTAACGCCCACCGATGTGAGAGCTTTCGATATAAGGCCGAGCGGTAGTTTTGGGTAGATTCCGAAAGTTAGGCAGACGAAGGCGAGTATTGCCTGCGGAACCCACATCGTTGGGGGAACTTCTTTGACCTCGATTCTCTCCAGCGGAGGCCTTGTGAACATCGTCGTGAAGTATTTGACGAACGAGGCGGTAGTTACAGAGCTTATGAAGAGCGCGAACGCTCCAAACAATGAGAGAACCGTGGGTGTTGGAAGCGTCGAGGCGTATATCATCCATTTGCTCACGAAGCCGTTCAGCGGTGGCATCCCAGCTATTGAAAGCGCCCCGATGAGGGCGGTAAAGGCCGTTATCGGCATGAACTTTGCAAGTCCTCCGAGGTAGTTCAGGTCCCTGCTCCCGGTTCTGTAAGCAACTGAACCCGCCGTGAGGAAGAGGAGGCCCTTGAAAGTCGCGTGGTTTATCGCATGGTACAGCGACGCGGCCAGTGCAACGGCCCCGAGGAGAGCGTCTCCCCCTGAGAGGAGGTACAGCCCCGCTCCAAGGGCCAGGATTACGTAGCCTATCTGTCCAACGCTGTGATAAGCTAAGAGTCTCTTTGAGTCCGTCTGCTTGAGGGCGTACATCGTTCCGAAGAAGAGGGTCAGGGTGCCTATTACTGCTATTCCCAGCCCGAGGTACCTATCGAGGGGCAGGAACCACAGGAACACGACAAACATCATGTAAACCGGAATTTTTTCCATGACCCCGCTGAGTAACGTCGAGACGTTGCTTGGTGCTTCCATGTATGCATCTGGAAGCCATGAATGGAGGGGCACAACGGCGGCTTTAACCCCCAATCCCACAATCATGCCAATCGCTATGGCGTAAGTTTCTGCCGGATGATAAATGAGATAGGAGGGGAGAACCTGGGATATTCCTGAATACTCTGCCGTGCCAGCAGTTTTGATTATCGTGAGGACTATCGCTAACAACATAAAGTCTGCTCCCGCTTTGGTCATGCAGAAGTATTTGAAAGCGGCTTTGACGGCCCTCTCGCTTCTTTCAAACGCAACCAGGAACTGGGAGAAAAGGGTCATCAGCTCCCAGAAGATTATGAACCAAAGGAGGTTCTGGGTCAGCAAAGTTAACATCATGAACAGCAGGAATAGGGGATAGCTGACGTTGTAGAGCCTCGTATCTCTTTTGTACATGTCCATGTAGCTAACCCCGTAGAGGGAAGCCGAGAACGATAGGACGCCAAGAATCAGCAGGAAAAAGGCCGACAGCGGTGTTACTTTAAGGGTCAGTGAGCCCAACAGTCCTGTTATGCCTCTTCCCCCTTCAAATAGGCTGAGCTTCACTGATTGAGCGTTCGTAAACCCGATGATTCCGAGGTAGCATATCCCGAGGGATGCCAGGGCTGAAATCAGATTCACGGCCTTTGTCATCGCTTTTCCGCCGGAGAACAGCCCGACAACTGCCGCCAAGATAAAGAGAATAACAATAACGGTCAGGGGCGTCATCAGCTCACCTCCTTCAGGAATACCTTGTGGGAGATGAAGTCCACGCTTTCAACTCTGCATCCACGGAGGGTTTTTCTGTTGCCCATGATGTCCATAATCTCTATTCTCCCGTCGTCCTTAACGTCCATCAGAACAACGTCCGTCATTATCACCTCGGCCCTGTTTCCGTTGAGGAGTATTACCTTTGACTGACACATCGGGCTCACCTCAGTCTCAGATATATAACGTGGTGCACGAAGTCAACGCTCTCCACCTCGTAGTCCTCGAATATCATCTCCTCCCCAACGATGTTCCTTAGAACGGGCTTTCCGTCCCTGAAGTAGAGGAAGGCGACGTCCTCCATGACGACTTCTTTTCCTCCATCCTCAACTACAACCGCCTTCGCCTCGCACATCTCCATCACCCCACCTTTGACCTCCGCTTCAGGCTCAGTATTTTCTTTGCCAGGGACATGGCGTCCTGGTACACGGTGGAATCCCTTGGGAGGGAATCGACCCCAAGCCCGGAGTTGTCGGCCTTAACAACGTTTTCATCGTATCTTATCATGCAGTATGGAATCGGTTCATCGGAGAAGACCCTCCCGTAAAGCTGGGATGCTTCTACGGTATCCCGAACTTTGTTTATGACGAGCAGGAGCTTTGAGATATTGAGCTCCCTGCCCATCCTAAGGAGTTTCTTTGCTATCATGAGGGATTTGAGAGTAGGTTCGGCAACGCATATCATTATGTCAAACTTCTCCGCGAGCCCCCTTCCAAATACCTCGGCACCGGCCTCGCTATCCACTATCACGATGTCCCTCTCTTTGAGGAGGACGTGGGTTAGAAAGGCACGCGCGAGCGCTATCGAGGGGCACATACAGCCTTCCTTTGGTTGCTCAATGCTCCCAACAACAACCAAGCTGAGGTTCGGCCTTATTCTTATCCCATACTTATCAACCAAGTCGTCAACTTTCGGTGTGAGCGAAAATATAACCCCCCACCCGGAACCCGGTCTCGCCCCGGTTCTCTCCTCGGCGAGGTCTTCGTTTCTTGAGAGGGGCACTATTTCGAGGGCTTTCTCATAGGGAACCCCGAGGCTCTGGGCTAAGTTTGGCACAGAATCCGCATCAAGACATAGAACGCTGTACCCCTCATCCGCGAGTATGTGGGCCAGCAGTGCCGAGACCGTGGTCTTTCCGACGCCCCCTTTCCCAGCGACGAGAATCTTCACAGCCGTCACCTCCACTAAGAAAAAGAACGAAGAACAAAAATAAATCAAAGCGGCCATCCGAGCTTCTTCCTCTTTTCGATGATGACGTTGTATATCGTCTCGGCGGCCTTAACCGGGTCTGGCTCCACGTAGAACTTTCCTCCGACGATGTCCTCAACGTCCTCGGTCAGTATCTTGGCAACCTTCTGGCTTCCCATCACGGGCGGGACGACACCGAGGTGCGTGAAGACGCCGCTTGCAACGAAGTAAGTTCCTATCGAAACCGCCTTCTCGCTCATCCATTCCGGAGCTGAACCTGCCGCCGGAAGGTCTGGGATGTCAACTCCCAGGGCCTCTGCCAGTGCCCCGAGGGCTATCAGTATCCTCGAGCAGTCAACACAGCTACCCATGTGGAGGCACGGTGGGATGTTCAGGGCCTCACATATCTTTTTCAGTCCTGGGCCGGCCAGATCAACGGCCTTCGGGGACATCAGACCTTCCATTGCGGCCGCTATCGACCAGCATCCGGTTCCCACGACGAGCACGTCCCTCTTTATGAGCTCCTTAGCGAGGGTGACGTGGCTGTGGTTGTGCCTGACCTTCGGGTTGTTACAGCCCACTATCCCGACGATTCCCTTTATGGTTCCATCCCTCAGGGCGTTGATGAGGGGCTCAAGCGTTCCGCCAAGGGCCTCGAGTATAGCCTCAACGCTGAAGCCCGCTATTGCCTCTATCTTGTGCTTGGGGATGTGCATCCTGTCCCTCGGCCTGTTCGGATAGTTCTCAATGGCTATCCTCACGATTTCCTTCGCTATCTCGTCGGCCTTCTCGGCGTTGAACTCTATGTGGATGGCACCCGGGATGTGGCCCTTTGGCTCGGTTGTTATGACCTTGGTGTGATAGCACTGGGCAACGTCAACTATGGCCGGCATTATACACTGGTAATCGACTATTATGGCCTCAACTGCGCCGGTTATTATCGCCAGTTCCTGCATCAGGAAGTTGCCCGCTATCGGGACTCCAAGCCTCATGAGAACCTCGTTTCCGGTACAGCACATTCCAGCAACGTTAACCCCCTTGGCCCCATACTTCCTGGCGAGCTCCTGCATCTCCTCGCTCATGGCAACTTCAACGATCTTGGTTGAGAGTATCGGGTTGTGTCCGTGGACGATTATGTTGACGTAGTCCTCCTTGAGGACGCCGAGGTTGGCCTCGGCCTTTATCGGCTTTGGCGTTCCAAAGAGTATGTCGCTCAGGTAGGTGGCCATCATTGAGCCGCTCCATCCATCGGCGATGGAAGTCCTTATACCGTGGAGGAGCAGTGAGACGGGATCCGCATCAACACCTATGTGCGTCCTGTGCATACACTCACAGATTTCCCTGTCTATGGCCCTTGGGATGACCCCTGCCTTCTCCCAGACCTTAATTCTCTTTTTCGGAGCGAGGGCGAGCATCCTCAGGGGCTCGTCTCCGGGTTTTCCAAACTCCCCTTCAAGCACCTCGGCGAGCTCCCTTGCTATCTCGTGCTCGTCCTTGTCCTCTGTGCTGATTCCCAAGGCCTCGGCGAGCGACTTGAGCTTCTCAACGTCGGTCAGCCTGTAGTACTGGAACCTCCCCTCGGCCACTCCCTTGAAAACTTCAACCACATCTCTAGCGTGGTCGCTGTGGGCGGCGGCACCTGCCGCTATCATCCTGAGGAGGTTCCTGGCAACTATGGTGTCGGCGCCCGCTCCACAGACACCTTTTGTTGGGCCCGACCCAAACGGGTCTATCCTGCACGGACCCATTGCACAGTTTCTACAGCAGAGACCAAGCTGACCAAAGGCACACTGGGGTTGTTGCTCCAGAAGGCGGTGCCAGGCGGTCTTCACACCGTCCTCTTCGGCCTTCTCAATTAACTCGGCAACGCCCTTGGTTGCCGAAACCCCCTTTGCGGGAACACGGTACTTTATGTATTCGGCCATACAATCACCTCCTCAATACCATCTAACAGAAGTGTACATCCTGTAGAGGTCCATGGGTTTGAATGGTTCCTCTTCTTCCTTTTTCTCAACAATCGGTTTCACATAGACCATGCCCGGACCCTTCATCCCGGAGATTAGGTTCTCGGCCTTCTCCTTCCTGACCTCCTCAAGGATGTCACTGAGCCGCCCGAACTTCATTGCCCCCGTCGGGCAGGCTTCAACGCACGCCGGAGGTTTGCCCTCTCTGACGCGCTCGACGCACGAATCGCACTTCAGAACAACCTTGTATTCGGGCTCGTATTTTGGATGGCCAAAGGGACATGCCATCACGCACATGAGGCACCCAATGCACTTGTTCGGGTTCAGGACGACGAAGCCTTCCTCTGTCTTGGATATTGCTCCCGTTGGACACGCCTTCATACAGGGAGCGTCTTCACAGTGCTGGCATCTCATTGGAACGTTGAAGAAGTCGGCGACGACAACCTTCAGCCTTGGCTTCGGCGTTGGCTTCTCTTGGATTGTCCCGAACAGGTCCTTGCTCATAGAATGCTCGATGGCACAGGCCATTTCGCAAGACCTGCAGCCCATGCACTTTGATGGGTCGATATAGATTGTCAACTTGTCGCTCGCGGGCGATAGGATAGAATCCATTGTTATCACCTCGATTTAGGTTAAACAAAACAAATAAAAGGAAGTCGTGTTCGGTAATTAGAACATTAACGGCCGTTGTTTTCCTAAATCCAGAACACGGCCACTGTCATGTGTACAGGGACAGTAATACCTTTTCTCTGACCTTGCGGTACTCCTCTAAGATGTTCCTTGCGAATCCTGTCAAAATAGTTACCCCCTTCTTCCTGCCGCCCCTCACCGTTATTAGAAGGGACACCCCGAGTTTGTCCTCAAGCTCCTTTATTCTCTCCCAGTACGTCGAGGGGGAAACGCCCATGGCCTTACATGCGGCCCTGAAGGACTTTAGCTGGGAGATCAGCTCAAGGAGTTCCATGATGTCCGACGGTATCTCAACCCCCTCCTGCGTCACAAAGGAAACTTTGACTTTGGGAGTTAGTTGGACGGCGTTTTGACTCAGAGGACACGGGGAAAAGAGTATCTTCCTGAGGCCTTCGGTTGAGAGATGCCGATAACTAATACTGAGCTTTGAGTGGGGACATTTGGAAACATTGCCGTAGGGGTTTACGTAGAGGGTTTTGCAACTCTCCGGAGAGGGAGACGTCAGCAGGGTCACTGGATAGTCGTCAAAGAAAACCTTGAGGGCGTGGTACACGTATTTTACCCCGTAGTGCAGGCCCACCTCGGTGTTTTCTCTCTTCGCAAGTTTTTTCAGGAATTCTTCCGTGGGGGCTTTCTCATAGAACCTCGGCCCCACGGTTGTTCTAAGCCCCAGTCTCCGGCAGATGCCAATCAGGGAAAGTATTTCGGCAAAATCAAAGCTCAACCCCAGCGGTATGTACGCTTCAATGTTGTCAAAGCCGAAGGACAGCAGGTTCTTTATCGTTTGAACTGATGACGTCATAGCCTTTTGGGAATCCAGTAAGATTATGAGGGCGTGTATGTTGTTTGAATTTTTTTTAAGCTGGCCGCTTCGAGCGACGTTCTTTAATCCGGATATTGGGACGAACACGTCAACGCGATTGCATAGTTCCTGAGTTTTATCCAGTATGACGTCTATCTTTGGATGGGAGAAAGGGTTGGGGCATATTACAGCGCACTCATCAAACCGGAAACCGTTTAAGTTCTCGGCCAGGACATCCAAGGCAACTGGCGGTAGCATTACCCCCGTGCAGCCAAACTTTTCCCTCCACGGACAGATTAGGCAACTCCCATCACATTTTGTTGATGGCTGGATTACCAAAAGGCTCATACCCATCACTCGAATATGACTTCAAATCCGCAGAAATGGTTGCCAAGTCCCCAGCAGTACACCTCTCTCGTAATGTTCCTGCCTATGAGGGCCTCCATGACCCCCTGTATGAAGCCGGCCTCGAAGTCACAGAGGGTTCTTCCGACCGGGGTGATGTTGTAACAGCTCATGCACTCGTAGAGGTTGACCTTCATGCGGTTGAAGGATTCTTCTACGATATCAACTATGCCAAGTTTCTGTTGCAGGAATACCCTCGGGAGATCGTCTACACTTCTAATCTCGTTGGTCTCGACGAGCTTACGGGCCAACCTATAACCTGCACCCCGGAGAATAAGAGTCCTCAGGGAGGGGCTGTATTTGAGCATACCGTACGAGATCATCCTGAAAGTCCTGACGTACGTTGAATCGTCGGGGGAGAGTCTTACAAAGAAGGGCCTTTTTACGTTGAAGTACACAGCTGGATCGAGCTCGAGGTGCTCAATTTTTTCAGAGCACTTTTTTTGTTTCTTTTCCTCTTTGTACACCTTCCGCCACTTTTTCAGCGAGGGTTCAACTAAACAGGCAACGTCTTCCATCTTTGACACCAAGTTATATGTGATTTGATGTTCAACTAAAACCTTTTTGGTTGGCAAGGAAAGTCTTATTAACTCTCTCCTCACAACTTCTTCACGGGGCGGCTCCCTCTAACCGATGACATCCACTCCGCTAAAAATGTCCCTTTGGCCGAAAGGAGGCTTGAGAGGGGAGATTTGGGTTGCGAACCGATGAGGAGTGTCATCCCTCCTGATGTCGAGATGATGACATTATCCCCACCTGAGGTGGTCCAATGCTAGGCTTTTTGAGGAGGAAGAAGAAAGAAGTCCGCGGGCCCTTCGTCTACCTGAGCGAGCCCACTTTTTTATACCACACCAGAACCGAGAAGGCAATCCTCAAGATTATCGAAGAAAAACTTAACTCCAACAACATCCTCGTGCCCTCGA
>Ga0256838_1000941_pt1 | contig 14984 bp, 18 predicted proteins | sample 4571419metaG_FD_185978 | JGI IMG/M metagenome (GOLD analysis project Ga0256838, IMG submission 185978) | Hydrothermal vent microbial communities from Guaymas Basin, Mexico - 4571-419 | ecosystem: Environmental > Aquatic > Marine > Hydrothermal vents | place: Mexico: Guaymas Basin | collected...
TGCTGATTGGTCCGATAAAACTATTAGCTGGTGGACTAAAGGTCCGTATTCGCATGTGGAATTAATTTTTGATAATATGATGCATTCCAGTTCGCCTCGCGATGGACATGTAAGAAGTAAACCACATAAAAAAGATTATGATACGTGGGATTACATAAACGTCGAAATAGACGGCGCAGGAATAACAAGAATACGTAAATTTTTTGAAAAAACCGCGGGGCATCGCTACGATTGGCCTGGTATACTAGGATTCGTGATACCAGTATATGATAGTGAAAAAAAATATTTTTGTAGTGAATGGTGTTCAAAGGCAGGTATAATCGGTGGCATCGAATGTTTATTCGATAAAAATCCATCGCGTATTTCACCGAACAGATTAGCTAATATATTAATAAAGGAAGGCGGATATGAGCTTATTAGAAAAAATTAAATCTCATGAAGGATTTGCTAGTAAACCGTACATAGATCCTTTGGTGAAAAAATATCCAGAGCGCTATGGCATTTCGCCTGCGACAATTAAATTAATAGAAAAATATTTAAATAAATTAAAATTAACATTTGGCTACGGATTTACATTTATCACAGAAGAAGAAGCTGAGGCTGTGCTCAGTATACGTGTTAAAAAGATTACTCAGAAAATAGCTAACAGGTTAACTTATTTTGATAATTTGCCATCTGATGTACAGCAAATGTTGGTTGAAATGGCTTATCAAATGGGTGTAGAAGGTGTAATGAAATTTAGGAAAATGTTAGCAGCGATAGAGAGAGAAGATTGGTGCGAAGCATTAAAAGAAGGTAAAGATAGTAGATGGTATAGACAAACACCAAGTCGCGCTCGCGAAGTGCTATCCCCTTTAGAAACAAGATGTCAAAAATAGCAAAAAGAGACTAGAGGCTAATAAAAGCTTCTAGTCTCTTTGCTCTTTTTTAATGATGCCATTTTCCATCATTTGTCTAAAAAGATTCTTAAAAAAAATATCAATTTTTTCTCGCGACTCGTTTTGCAAGGTACGGCTATCGAATATAAATTTAATTTTTAAACGCGCGTATGATTCTCCGTTATCCAGGATATCGATCAAAGTGTTTTTAATTATTAATTGTCCTAAGCTATTATATCCCAGTTTTTCTATTTGATGCGTTTTGGTAGTCCATATATCTGTCAATATATCATTTTTTAGAACTACGAAGCGTACAGCATCTAGCCAACAGAGTTCTAAATTAAAAATATCATTTTGAATATTTTTTATTTCGATCATCCCGGGATGATCGAAATATTTTTTTAAATTCCAAAATTTGTGTAATATAACAGTTTTTTGCATATTCGCCTTTCTTTTATATTTTAAATAAACAGCCCATATCCTCTCACATTGCTGAATTCATATGGACTAGGTGCGAATTTCACGTTCGGCGGAAAAGGTGATTCATGTAACAGATACACGCCTCCGCCACCAATGATTACAGTATCGCTAGTGGCTAGTAACTTTTTCTCTTGTACCAAAATTGATCTAAATAACTGCGAAACAAATCTACGTTTCAATTCATCAATTTTTTCAACAACATTTTGCTGCTCTACGCCTTGAAAAGTAAATTTTTTCTTAATGTATATTTTCAAAGCCTCTTGTTCACTGAAGCTCATGTTGTATTTGTGTTCCATCCATTTTGTAAAATCTTTTATAATTGTAGTAACACCCGCACCTACATGAGCAGCGGCTTTTTCGCGATGCGGTTTGCCGTTTTCAAAGTACAGTGTGTTGATTGTATTGTATCCGATATCAATAACATAAACACTTTTTTCATCTAGCTCTTTATCCTCAATATTTTTAAAATCGTAATAAACTCCAGCTCCCTGTGGTATAATGTTTTGTATTTTGAAATTTACTTTTTCATCATTGATGTTATCGATGTTTTCTATTCTATCTATAAATTCATTTCTTTTACTCCAGTCGCTAACAGCTAGCCCCGTGCTGATATTCACAGGCTCATTCAAAGGCATATTTACAACTTTACATACGTGGTAAATTATTAGTGGAGCAAATTTTTGTAAAAATTTAAAATCAGTTGTTACGAAACTAGTTTCGGTCGGCTTGCCGACAACGTATTTCTCACCTTCGAATTCATAAGCTTGATTTTCTCCGTAATCTAGTCCTACGCTTCCTGCATAAGAAACAGCTGTAGGAATTTTGTATAATTTACCATTAAACTGTATCTTGGTACTCGAGTATCCAAGATCTATTGCTATTTTTGCCATCTACACTCCTTTTTTTATTTTTAGCATCCAGTTTCTTGATCTACATTTTGGGCATCGGTGCACCGATGCCTGTGCACTGGACAATTACAATTGATAATAAAATTACCAGTTCCGATACGCTCATGGTTGTCCATTTTAGGACAACTGCAAAACGGTTGTTCGAACCAATAATGATGATATGATTCATCTTTTTCAAATTTCCAGAGTTCTTGCATTTTAAATTCGATATCATGTAACATTTCATCCCAAGATTGCAGCAAACTAGGCTCTGGTTTTATGCCTTCATCAATATACGCGCGTTGCACTTCAAAAATTTCTTCCACCTTATTATACAATTTTTGTAATTCGTCCATTTCGATTTTTGTGAGGCCGCGTTTATGCGCTAAACTCACATTGAAAGCGTACTTATCCATTTAACCATCCTTGGAATACCAATAGCTTCTTAATTTGATTAAGTGATTTTATTTTAAAGGTATCTAGATTACCGTCATTTTTAATCACTATATCAGGTGTTAATAACCTGATCTGCTGTTCACTTTCGTGATCATACGGAGGTTCTCTGCGAGCAGCTTTCTCTGTGATCTCAGGTCTATCAATTAAAACTAACTTGTAACAGTCACCAAAGGCCTCTCTCATCAGTTTTTCTTCATTAATAAAACGCGTATCAGGAATTATTATAACATATTTTTTATAATCCGATACAGCGTTAAAGAAATCCATAAAATTGCAATCATCATCGCGATATACGTTTGAGCCGAGACTTTTTCTAACTCGTTCAATCATTACTTCGACAAAAATATTTTCGTTTTGACTACGCATTACGGAACCCAGTTGCTGTTGTGTCTTACGCAAATCAATGCCATGCAGTAACTCGCCGCTATTTTTGTATTCTTCAAGTTGTTTTAGTATGTCATCTATATCGTAATACTGGGTTGTAGGCAAATGTAATCCACTAGATGTGCTTACATCAAAAAAATATTTCATAAATTCCGCAGCAGCACGTTTGATAGGATCAGCAAAACGCAAAATATTTGTTGAGATATTTTCGCTTAAATCATAAAATTGACCCTTATCAGCATTTTCATCGTTCAAATTATTAAAAAATTTTTTAAAAACCTGAGCAGCGGTATCTTTGCCACTGCGCGCGTGTCCGGCGATCCCAAGAATCAAAACTTTCTTAGGATCATACAAGCGAGAATCCATCGAATGCTCCTACAGGACTAAGTTTTTCAAAATATTCAACTTCAATCAGAGACAAGTCCATAGTATTTTTTATCCATCTTTCGTCACCATTAACATAAATTTCTAATTTATATTCCTGCGCTTTTAAAGGCATAAAATCATAAATTTTGTATTTAGTGGCAGATGATAAATCCGCATCTGGTTCAAATTTATATTCATAGTCATTATTTATATCCAACGCTACCAGCTTATCGTTTATTAGATATAATGTAATATATTCAGCTTCTAACATTTTTTGTGCATCAGCGATGGTCATAACTACATCTGAATCTAATTCAATACTTGATTTCGATTCGCCGATTTCAGGGATCTGTACAACTTTTTTCGTATCGGCTTTTGATATCGAAATGCTTGCTATGTTGTTTGTGATATGATATCTGTTTCCTTCTTCATCATTTAAAAAATAAAACTTATCTCCACCTTTTAATAATTTCATTAGTTTAGTCGTGTAAGCAGGATTTAAAATGTCGATAGAATTTTCGCCAAACAGATCCGTTAAATCGGCTTTCAGAAAACCGTTCACTGTTGTGTCGGTTATCAAACCATTTTCAATTGAAATTATGTCTGTTGATTCTTTGCCTTGTGAAAGCGTTGAAAGTATTTTAGTTAAACTAGTATACAGCGCGCTGTTTATTTCAGCTATTACGTTCATTTAAGCTCCTTATTGTGTAATTTTAATTTATTATTTCTATGTGTTCTACCAGTATCACCTTTACAAATTACAGGCTGCGGATCTCGTTTAAAATGGACAAAAAAATATGTCCTGTGTGACAATTATTGTGTGATGAGGTTCCAGATCACTTACATCTCTAAACTTAATTTCATAGACACCTAGAGTGTCGCGTTCGAACAATTTTTCCCAGCGATCGCGACTCACTTTATAAATCTGTTTGATGAGACTAGGATCTAGGTGCCATGAATATTTGTGCAAAAAGTCCACGATATTATAGAATTCAGCATTATAGAAATTAAAATCATATTTGGGTTGCAAAACATTATTGAATTCGTTAACATACAAATATACATTATATCGCGGACGCGCTTCGCTGACCATTAACAATTCTTTTTTAAATCGATTAATAGTTATATTCATCCAATACCTCCGTAACGTGTAGCTGACAATTTTTTATATGAAAATAAACTGCATCAGATCCGTCATACATGTAAATCGAGACGCCGTTATCTAGGATATGTTTGATTACTGTACAATTTTTTCGAGTTCCTTTTAATAAACTATCAATAGACACAATCGCAGCCGTTGTGTACGGTTCATCGAGATAACTAGTCATATGTTTATGCACAATATATATAAAATATTGTGTCGAAGGATCAATGAATGCTAATTCTTTAATAAACTGGTTACATGGAATATATTCTCGCATTAAAATTTTATGGTTTTTAATGAAATTTTCAAACGCGAGTTTCATTTGAAGTATCATGTAGTCCTCGTAGACACAATCATAGTTAGTTAATTGCCTCGCGTGTTTAGCATATTTAGTTTTCATATTTTCCTCACTCTTCGATAATCTTGATTTTTAACGAGTTTCCGAATTCTGACTCCAAGTTGCGTTTAATTATGTAAGGCGCTTTATCATTAATGTGTTTTAAAAACAATTTATCTAAAAATATAGAAACTCTAGGATCTTTTTTACCTTCAAGTAATCTCAGCACCCTACCGACGCTTTGAATCAATTGGGTTTTTCCGATTATACCGTTTGCTAAAATCAATGCGCTTAAATCATCTTGAGAAAAACCGGTACTAGACATCTGCTGATTAGAGATTATGACATCCGCATCGCCGTAATCACGATTCTGCGCAGTAAATGCTGACGCATTGATTTCTTGAGATTTTAAAATATTAACAAGTTTATCCACCATAGTATTATTAGCAGCTATCACTAGTACCCTGTGTCCTGATTCGACAAGGTTTTTGATTTCAGCAATTAATTTTTCAATAAATATCGGTGCATTAGTAACAGCATTATTATACACTCCTAGTTTCTGTACATAACTTGGCATTATGGAAATTTTATATTCACTACCTCCGTCAATCTGTCCATCTATGATTTTTATATCAACTTCAGGAGTCATATTTATATGCGAACTTTCAATCACATTATCACCTACTGTGCTTAACATGACCAGTTTATGTATGCCTTTTCTAAAGGGCGTCGCACTGAGCGCAAGTACGTTTGGAGTAGCGAAAATTGATGCAGGTTTAGCGAATTTTAAAGCTGCACTTGATAAATGAGCTTCATCAAAAATCACGCAGCTAACTTTTCCTAGTTCATTATATAACTCATATAGTTTAACGAGATCAGCGCGTTTAACCTGAGATAATAATGATTGCGATTTAACAATTAAAATATTTTTTGTAACCTCTTTTTCGATTTTATCTAAATCAGATCCTTGTATCCTACCAATTTTATCCTCTTCGATATCAAAATAGTTCATTATTGCATTTTTCCATTGTTGAAACAACACTTCATTATGCACTATGATAATAGGTTTCAGCTTTAATTTGTACAATATTGAATAAAGGGCAACAAATGTTTTACCGAAACCTGTGCTCCCTTTAACTATCGCTCTTAAATAATTTTTATTTTCAAATTCTTGTACAATTTTTTCAATTACATCCTGTTGATAATTTCTTGGTTGAATTCCTTTTTTAATTTCTATACCGTTCACGCGATATACGGGTAAAATACGCGGTGCTTGCGCCCAAGTTCTTATATCAGGAATCTTTTTTTCCAAATAATCGATTGTTGCGTGCCAAAAATATTTTGGTAAAACAATTCTCCTACTAGCCGGATCTCTAAATACAAAATCATTTACACTTTCTTCATCATCTTGCGGTTTCCAGTCGCTGTTTTCTAAAAGAGCGGGACGTATTTGCATGCGCCATACATCCTCCGGTACTGAAATAATGTTTGGTTTATCTGTTAGTGACACTCGAGCCTCCTTTTTTATTTATAAAAAGCGAATGATTTTTGGTTTTAAATGATTTTTTATTTTCAAGCATCTTTTTTCCTTTTCTTTTTTATTATTTTAACTCCGTGCCATGAACCTAGCATTCCAGCAACCATAAACACACCTACAGCTTTCCAGTCTTTGTGCATAATCGACACTACTCCTATATAGGTGCTTAACAGCCATAAGACTTGAATCACAAAGGTGTATATCAATGTTTCGCGTACATTATGCAACGTGCCAACAGTTCTCGCGATTTGAAAAAAATATTGGATAAGAAATATGAATATTAAAGTTAAAATGGTGCTATACATCATCGATCCTTAACCTCGCATTGATAATGAGTTACAGCATGTAGAATACCGTCTGCACGTCCTTGATCGTAGCCAAATTGATATCCGAGGGTAAAAAATAGAAAACCAATAACACTACAAAAAATGAAAAATATTAAACTCGCAAGCACTGGACTATCTTTTAAAAAATCATTTTCAAACATCTTTCACCTCACATTTACCAAAATTTGCTTTATACCATTTAGCCACAGCTTCAGGGCTTTTATCTTTAACAAATTTTCCATTGATTATACGACCGATTCTGCTGTTTATTTCGCGACCAACTTCGGCTAATACACATTTCGGATCGTAACCTAGTTTCATAGTAGCACCGATTGAAAACACCCTTATGTCAGTAAAACAATCTATCAATTCCTCTTTATCCACAATTAATTTATTTTCAAAATAATTTTTAAAAATATCTTTTGCAATTCTGCGCGCAGCTTCGCTTTCTTCACCAGTCATCTCTACTAACTCTTCTAAGATATTCAACACTTCTGTTTTAAAATCAAAAGGCTGTCTATCTAGCAACCTGTCTTTCTGAAATTTTTCGATCTCAGCGATCGGATCATCAGTAACATGATGCTGTTTTGAAGTTTCAGCTTCTGTAAGTTCGACTTCTGTAAGTTCGGCTTCTGTAGAAATATTAAGCACTGTATCTTTATCTATTAATGCTACTGTGTATCCAAGTAATTTATTATCTTCTCTCATTGCAAGATAATAGTATCCGCTTGTTTTATTTTTTAAAATTTTTTTCTTAATCAATTCATTATCAATAACTATTTCGTTATCATTGCTCATATGAAAAACCGCAATCGGTTTTTGATTCATATCTATTTGCTCTGGTTTAATAAATTGAGCATATTCAATATCATCGATTTCGTAAAATAACAGTGTTTTCATTTAGTCTCCTTTTCGTCTTTTTTTGTGTGCACGTTATCAAAAGAAAGAAACAATTCTGTATTTAACTTAATTTTTTTTCATTGTGTTTCCACCCTTTTAGTCTTTTCAGATGTTTTTCTTTCTTTTTTAACACTTGATAAACTTCATTAATTAATGGATTTACAGCGTATTCATCTTCTTCAACCAAATCACGCAACCTAGTTTTTAACAACTGGATATCTGTTTCAACTTTTTTAATTAAATCAACAACACTGATACCGTGTGCTTGACAATATTCTTCGAGCGAAACACCGTAAATATCTTGATAACTAGTCATTAGCAAACCTTTCAATCAAATGTCTTTCTTCGTTAAATATCAATCTATCTTTATCAACTTCGCACAATAGCTGCGGCTGCGCCCGCGCCTGGTTATTTTTAACAATTTTTAATTCTCGCAATTAATCCTTCTAAACAATTTTTTTTCTAAACCATAATATCTATGTTTAAAAGCTAGGAGGCAAATCTAAAAAAAAGCAAAAAAGCGAACTAGAAACTAGGTTCTAGTTCGCTGAAAAGATTAGCTATTGAGTGTCTCGAGTTTTTTCTTTGCTAGATTAATATCTTCTTCAAATTCAAGATCTAATAAATGCAGATCATCTTTAGTAACGCCTTTTTGATACGCAATATTGCTAACTTCTTGAAGTGCTGCGTTTTGCAAATTGATGTTTCTGTACCTTTCATACCATTCAATTATATCCGAAGATTTTTCATTATAAATAGGATCAAAATCTATTTTCTTAAGAGCTCTGTCAGTGTAAAATCTAATAAAATGCATCCCCATTTCTTTAGTAAACCCATTCACATCACCTTCAGCAAACAGATACTCGCACCATTCCATTTCTTGCTCTGCTACGTGTTGGGTGTACTCTACGATCCAAGGTTTAACTTCTTCAATTGCTTCAAAAAATCCTTGGCGCTTTTCTTTTTTCAAAATTTTAAACACATTAGGATGTGTAACTGCATGAGTTGTTAGCTCATCATGTGCGATCAATTTTAACAGTTGGCTGAAACCTTGAATCGCATTATTATTGCCTTCATTAATTCTCCAAGTCACAAAGAAGCTAAAAGGAAATTTAATCGCTTCAAGAAAATAAGTAGCCATCATTTCTTTTAACAACAATACTTTTGCTTTATGATCCGAATTTTTTTGATAAATAACATATTGTAAAAATTCTTCGCTTACCTCTACTTCGTCTTTCATACGTTTCTGCACAACTGGATCGCGGTATACTATGTCGATCATATATTCTGCTTGATTCCCAAACATTTGAGCTAAACCATATGAATACGAAATCGCATGAATACTTTCATTCTGATCGTTGTATTTATACAATACCTTGAGTTCAGTGTTTGTACAAACCTCAGCGAAATATCCAAATAAAGATGTGACACCGCTATCCATTAACGCTTGATATCCGTTGTTCAATAGAAACATTCTTTTGGCTTTTTCATCCAACGTTTCCCAGCCGATCGCATCTTTAGAAAAATCAACTACTTTGTGAGTCCAGAAATCAGAAAAGGCTTTCTCATAAAGATTCTGAAAAACTGGATAATCGCATCTATCAATTCTTAAAAAATTTCCGTTATCGCCGAAAAAAAGCCTCCAAGGTTCTTGAGGCTTCTGTTCCACGCATATCAGCTTCGTACAATAATTATTCATTTTTTCCCTTTTAACTGCTGCAGTTTTCGCATGCTTCATGTATTTCACCTTTTTGCATATTCAGATAATAAAGCGTTTTTAGTCCCAGTTTATTTGCTTCTATAATTGTTCTCATGGTTTCGAAAGCAGACTGCGGGTTATCTGAATATGTGTTTATAGATTGCGCTTGATCTAAAAATATTTGTCTAATTTGCGCATGTTTTAATAAAATTGAATTAGGAATCTCCCAAGCAGTTTGATAATACATTCCGTATTTTCTAATTTGAGGCACAAACTGTTTGCAGGTATAAGTTCCTGTTTTTGTGGCGGTTAGCTGTTTAACCGGTTCGGTTGACTCGGTTGCGTTTTTCAGGAATAGGGAGCTGGTATTGTGGCTCACGACTCCGTTAGAAAGTAAATATTCGTGAACATCGTTCACTTCGATATCCCACGTAGGTTCAAGTTTTTCCAATTTACGAATCTTTTTTATTTTCATTAATATTCTCCTTTATGCTTATCACTTCCATATCTTCCTGAAGTTCTGATACTTTGACCCATTTTTCAGCACCTTTTTTTGTTCTAACTAGTAACATGTGATTACCAGTAAATTTATATTTGTTACCATCTTCAAATTCTATTTCGTATACCTCTTTCATTCCATTATACCAGATGCGCTCGGATTCATAAACACCGTGTCGCGTATGTACTTCAACAGGAGTTTCAAAATTATACCATCCTATCAAATTGTTCTGTTCTATGTATTCATAGTCAATGTTATTTTCTTTCAATATCTGTTCTATTGATTTAATCCCGTCAGTAGTTATAATTTCTCCATCTTTTGTCTGACAAGCGCCGGGGGCCACACTAGCGCTGGTCGCAAATCGGATTCCATATTTCGATATATCTTCTCTCAACTGCTCCCAGCGAGCTGTTTGCCAATCTTCAGCGTATTTATCAAATTCTTCTTTAAAATAATCTATCGGTAACCAGCCTTCAGCCCATTTAGTTTGCTTGAATCTAGGAAACGGACCTCTTTCTTTTGCAATAGCCACCGATGCACTGTAAACGTGATAATAAATATCTTCAAATAAATCAAATTCCAATTTGAAACTTTTTGGATCTGTAAATTTAACTTTATTAAATGCAAAATATGCTGCAAGTCCGTTTACGCCGATTCCGATGGATTTATAAAGTTTATTGGCTATTTCACCTTCACGCGCTGCGTAATACATAGTTTCAACTTCATTATCAAAAGCTCTTGCGAGTAAGTAAGTTAATTCTTGTTTGCGTCTCTCGTCCAGTTTTGTCCATTCAACTGCGTTGATCGCAGATAAATTGCATAACGCTATTTCTCCATAATCCTTGGTTTCAATTTGCGGTTTATCATTATCCCATTCTTGTACAACTTTAGATTCTGCCATTAACGTAGGTTTGGTTGGAAGCGTAATTTCTGTACAGTTGTGTACAAGAATTTTAGAATTGGTATTTCTATCAACTATGTAAAAATTATGTGTATCATCGACAGTTAAATCATAAACAATTTCAACTGGATTGTGCTCGATTTTTTGTACAAATACTGCGCGGTTATCAGCAAGCTGAACATAACATTGTATCGAATTACGAGCTTCTATGTATCCGCCTTCAGCAAGAGCTATTTTATGATCAGGAGTACATTTAATTATGCTTCCGTCACTTAATGTTAATTTAATAGTATTATCAGTACCAGTCATAAAGGCCACTGCCTCTTTTATAATAGGCTCTGACCAACCGCTACTTGTTGGATGCGAACAATATACTTTGAATCTTTTTTTACCTTGACTTTCTTGCGCAAGTTGTTCAATAGGAACTAAGCCGCGGTCTACTGTATATACTAATGTATCACCAGTAAAACAGAGGTTACTTTGTTTAATTTTTTCTTTAAAAGGAGTATTTTCATTTACATTATCATCAAAGAAAATATAAAGATTTCCTGTTTCGTTTCTTATCTTAGCAATCAAATAACCGAGTTCGCGTGCTTTGATTTTCTTTTTCCTGATACCAGCCTTATTAGCATACTCAAAATATTTCATAGAAAAATCATCACCGTGTAATTCTAGCAATTCAGGAGTATCTTTTGGGTCAAATAAATAAATGTCTTTATCTGCTAACAATGCTTTAATAAAAATATCATTCAGTTTAACAGCATACTGGAGTTTTCTAGCGCGGCGTTCTTCACTACCGCCTTCGTCTTTCAGCATCAATAAATCCATAACCTCATAATCCCACCAATTGAAATACACCGCGCAAGCGCCAGGTCTTGCTGATTTTTGATTATAAGCAGATATCACGCTTTCCACCATTTTAATAAATGGAATTTTACCGCTACTTCTTCCTGTTTTATCAACTACTGCATCAATTGATCTAACTGGTGATATATCCAAAGCTGTACCACCGCCTTCTCTGCTATACATACCAATATTATTACACGCTTTATTAATACTATAACTATCATCATCAGCAGCTACTAGTACACAGCTGCTTAACATCGGTTTTGGACCACCTGCGTTGATATAATAAGGTGTAGCTCTTGATATTAAATGATTTCTTATAATATCATAGAATTTTTTCATAAGTTCTATTCTCTGATTTTTAGCTTCAGTATAAAATGCCTGTACCGCAATACGCATCATAGCATGCTGAGGCAATTCTAATTTTTTAGTCTTGGTGTAATTTTTACAATATTTATTAAAAAATGTGCTGATGCCTAAAAAACTGTTAAATATAAAATCATAAGAAGAATCTATGTAGCTTCCTAGTTCTTCGATATCTTCATCACTTAAACTTTCAAAAGCAGCCCCATATACACCATATTGCAAACCTTTTTTAACAACTTCCTTGTAGTCAGGGTACTCATTTCTTTTAATTCCCCATGTTTCTTTATAAATTTTCTGTATAAACAGATTTCTTGCAATTAAATCGTATTCAGGATACATACGATCAGCTAGATTTGCAGCTACATCGATTGTTTCGTCAAACAATTTTTCAATTTTTATTTTATCAAAGATTCTTAAATTCATATTGTCTTTAATTTCTTTTATCATAAATTCAACCATGTTTTCAGATATTCCGGTTCTGTGGGTCGCGGCCCATTTTAATACTTTATTCAATTTGTCCCAAGAAAATGGTTCTATTCTTCCGTCGCGTTTAATTACGTTATGTTGTTTACCTTCAACTAGCGTTACACCCATATCATTCCTTTTTTATTTTTTTATTAAAGTGTTGACGATTTTTTTGTTATCTTATGGTAAGCTTACAAAAAATGCATAAATGCGGATCTAAAAAAAAGCAAAAAACCGCTGGGCGCGAAACTATGCAACAGCTTCCCGACCAACGGTTGCAAATGAAAATACACAGTTAATGAATTGCTCATATTTTGTGCAAGTTACGAGCCACTTATCTTGTTAATCAGATTGCCGATGCGGCAGCCTGGTACAAAAAGCAAGGCAACGCGAGCCTATAAAAACTAACCCCAGGATTTAATACCTGTTTACTGGTTATCTAGCTGCTAGTTATATTTTTTTATAGTTAATGAGTTATTTTTTCGAATTTAAAAAATACAATTTAAACTTTTCGTTCCAAAAAACCTTTATGTCGCTTATCAGGCGATGATCCTTGTGTTGTGTAATAAAATATATTTAGATGCCCGTGATCTAGCTCACGGTGCCGAAGCTACGTATTTTAGCTTTTTTTCGCCGCATCAGCAATAAAATTAGAAATCAATTTCGATTTCGGTTTTCGCGTTTACGATTGATAGAGCGATATCTACATTTTTTTCAAATTGTTCAATCTCTTCATTTAGTTTTTCAGCTGTCTCTTTAATATTTAAAGGATCGATAATTTGCGCCTCTTTATTCATCAAAAGCACTTTCATTAATTCATCTATTTCTTTAGCATTTTGATTCTTGCTGTCTGTAGATAAACGCGATTCTAGCAACCTGTCAACTTCATCTTTTGCCCTTTCATTGATGTCTAATACCTGTTCTCTTACATTTTCATATTCATGCATTAAAAGATTAACAACTGTTTTCTCTTTTTCTAAAAATCGTTTTCTTTCTATAGCCTCAACTATAGTATATTCGTTTCCTGCGACTGTGATTTTAGTAATTGCATTAGTTTCAGCAATCTTTGCTTTTAGTTGTTTTCTGTTAGCTATTAAATCCATTAAGCTTTGAAGAAGAGCTTGGCCTTCACGTTTAATTTCATCTTCAGTTTTATGAGACATAGAACCTACTTGGCTCTTTCCTATTTTATAGTCCACAAGGGACGCATTTGAACGTAATTTGTTAATTTTTTTATCAATTTTTTTATCCAATAATTTTAACTCAGCAAGAGCCTCAGTTAGTGTTATTTTTCTCATTCTTGTGCTCCTTCTTCTACATTAATTTGATGATCATCAAGTACAGCGCATACTAGCAAATAGTCATCTTGTTCCCAAATCTCAAAATGATATTTATCTTCATCCAAAATCTTAATATCAAATGGTTTGCCGAGCGCATTGTCGAATATTGTTAATTCAGCCAAATGATATTTGATTTTAATCTCATCTTTACGCATTTTGAAAATCATATAGCCGCGATCATCATGAAGTTCTATTGGACCTGTCGCGAACATATACGGCATTAAATTTTCGTCAGCAAATACAATCGGTTTCGGGTACAAAACATTTTTATCTTCTTCTTTGAAACAAACAATATTTTTATAATTATTTTCGCTTATTTCAAACATTTTTTCAGAAATATCTCTATCTGAGCCCACGTTTATTTTTAAAGCGCTATTCAAGGTCCTATATTTTTTGCACACCTTAATACGCAGCTTAGCCGACTCTTTATCTTCCAATATGTCATATTGGATAATATGTTGATCATTTACACTAATTACAACATCTTGATAACCATCGTATCCATATACAAGTGCAAATTCATCTGTTCCTAAATATATATTATCATATCCAAAATTTCTTTCAAGTCTCTGCAAATTGATATCCGCAAACACAACGCAACCATGTGCAGAGTCATTTTCAACTGACACGATTCCTTCAAACTTCTTATCGATCAAGATGTCGATATCATGATCTTCCATGAACGCTTTTATTGCGTCATAATCTCCATTAAAATATCTATCATCAATATAAGCAATTTTAACATCTCCTAGATCTCTAATTCTCGGTGCTTTATCAACTCTATTATCGTCAGCCTCTCTTTTCGCAGCAATCGGATCTTCGTCCTCTATTCCTTCAATTTTGATTTTCAGTATTTTACCATTAACTGATACTTCGATCTCATCTCCATTTTCAACCTCTATCGTGTTTTTTGATAATTCGTACAACATATTTAAAAAATCACTCTGATTAACTTCTGCCATTTATACTCCTTTTTCATTTTTTTTATCCAAAAAAAACTTTTAACTAGGTGGCTAGCCACCTAGTTAAATTATGTCATATATCATCTTAATAATTTCTATTTTTAAATCTTCTATGTTTTCGTCTTCATTATCGTTTTCTAACAATTCTTTATACTGCATTATTTTATCTCTTAAAAGAATTGCAGTGCCCCACGTTTCCAACTCTTGTGAT
>Ga0256838_1000942_pt1 | contig 14948 bp, 15 predicted proteins | sample 4571419metaG_FD_185978 | JGI IMG/M metagenome (GOLD analysis project Ga0256838, IMG submission 185978) | Hydrothermal vent microbial communities from Guaymas Basin, Mexico - 4571-419 | ecosystem: Environmental > Aquatic > Marine > Hydrothermal vents | place: Mexico: Guaymas Basin | collected...
TTCTCCCCCAACTTCCCTCGGTGAGAACATGGAACTCAAGGAGATAATAGCAGAGATTAGGGAAGTCCTCGACGAGAAGGACTCCCTCAGGGAGGAGGCGCTTAAGCTCACGCGCGAGATTGTGAGGCTCAGCGGAGACACGATAAAGGCCCTCCACCGCGGGGAGACCGAGAAAGCCCGCGAGAGGCTGAAAGTAGTGCGCGAAAAGGTGGGGGAACTGAAGGAAAAGCTCCGGGAGCATCCGGACCTTTACCACACAGGCTACGTCCAGAGCGCCCACCAGGAGTTCGTGGAGGCGAGTCTCTTCTTCGCCTACATGACGGGAGGCGAATTCCCCTCACCAGCGGAGCTCGGCGTTCCCCACGCGGACTACGCCCTCGGAATCGGCGACCTCATAGGCGAGCTCAGGAGGCACTTCCTTCTGCTCCTGCTCGACGGGAGGCTTGACGAAGCGGAAGAAACATACCGCTTCATGGAGAGCGTTTACGAGGAGCTTATGACGCTGGAGTATCCGAAGGGCCTCGTCAACGTGAGGGGAAAGCAGGATCAGGCGAGGGGAATCCTGGAGAGGACGCTGGAGGATTTGACGAGGGCGAAGCTCAACGCCAGGCTCGAGTCCCAGCTTAGGAGCACTGTTGAGACCCTGGAGGACCGGAAAGCGGGCAATTAATTACATAATTCGGTGATTGTGTGGTTAATGGTCTAACTAATTATGGAATTCGGCGGGAAAAGCTCGAGCTCATAGCCCCCCTCCAGAGGAGGCTGGCTGGACGGGTAGTGGAGAGGCCCCTCGACGTTTCCAACGTGAAAACGGTTGCCGCCGTGGACGTCTCATACAGGAAAGACCTCGCGAGGGCAGCTTTCGTTCTCTGCTCATTTCCCGAGTGTGAGCTTCTGAGGGCAAGGGTCGTGGAGGCCGAGGTGAGCGCGTCCTACATCCCCACGTACTTCTTCCTGCGCGAGACGGGGCCCATCCTCTTAGCTCTCCGCGGCGAGGAGTTCGACGTTCTCCTCGTGGAGGGGCACGGAAGGGCCCACCCCAGGGGGTATGGTCTCGCGTCGCACATAGGACTCCTCACCGGAAGGCCGACGGTCGGAGTTGCCAAAAGGCCGCTTAGGGGGGTTCCGGAGGAACTCTTCAGGAAGGTGGGAAAAGCTTATGTAAGCGTCGGCCATCTAATCGACTTGGAATCGGCGGTGAGAATCGTCGAGCCTCTGCTTGAGGGGAGCTACCCGAGGCCGCTCAAGCTGGCGGACAGGCTTTCGAAGAGGGGTGAACCATGAAGAGGATAAAGTTGCTCATCCTGCTCTCCAGGAGGGGGGCCATAGGCGAGAGGGTCAAGATAACGATGAGGGAGCTCGCCGACGAGCTGGGAGTTTCCCCCCAGTCAGTTCTCAGACTCCTCGAGGAGATGGAAGAAGAGGGCCTCGTGGAGAGGTCCGTCGAGGGCAAGAAGACCTACGTGGAGATAACCCCCGAGGGGCTGGCCTTTCTGGAGGACCTCTGCGAGGCCATCTCCGGCGTCCTCTACAACGGGGTTATAATAGGGGAGGTAATCTCGGGCATTGGAGAGGGGGCCTATTACGTGAGGCAGTACTCCCACCTCATCAAGGAGTACCTCGGCTTCGAGCCTTACCCCGGAACTCTCAACGTCAGGGTGCTCTTCCCGAGAACCGTTTTCGACGCCCTCTGCAACGTCAGGCCGGTCATTCTGCCAGGCTTTGTCAAGGAGGGGAGAACCTTCGGTGACGTCAAGGCATACCGCGTTAGAATCGGGGACGTCGAGGGGGCGATAGTGATACCCTCCAGGACCGTCCACCCGCCCAAGATAGCGGAGATAGTCGCCCCGGTGTACCTCAGGAAGGAGCTCGGGCTCGAGGACGGGTCCAAGATAACCATAAGGGTCGTGAAAGAATGAAGCCGAACTGGAAGTCCCTGCTGACCTGGGCCGGCGTTGGCTCTTTCATAGGCTTCACCATCGCCGTCTCACTCTACTCGCTCAACGGGGAGAACGAGAGGGCCGTTTATCTGATATACGCCGGGCTCGTTGCTGGAATCCTGCTGAGCCTGAAGTACCGGCTCGAGCTGAAGGCCTCTGCCTCGGCCTTTCCCCTCGGCTTCCTAGCCACCTCTCTACTGGCGGCCCTTTGGATGGTAACGGACGTCAGCTCGACCGGCATCTACGCCTTCATAGCCGTGGTGATGGCGGCAGTGATAATCATCGGGCCCGAGAACTACATGGACATGTTCATCGCGCCCCTGAGCTACTTCGGCGGCTTTGCCGTGGCGATGCTGACCTTCAGGGGCTACGAGCCCCTCCAGGGCGAGGCGGGGGCCGTGATGAGCCTCTTCATGGTCGGGGTGATGGGTGCGATACTCGTCTTCTTCGCGCTCTTTGCGAGGTGGGCCTTTGAGATGGCTAAGAGCATCCCGAGGAGGTAACGTTTAAATACGTTCACCGATAACCTAAAGCGGTGATTAAAATGGTGATGCGCCTCTCAAAGCTCTACGGGAAGCAGATTTACAACACCAAAGGCTACTACGTCGGCTACGTCGACGAGATACTGATTGAAATCGACAGGGGTAAAGGAAAGGTCCTCGCCCTCGGACTGCCCGGAGAAAAGGTCGGCGTCCCCTACGACAGGGTTACAGCGATAGGGGACATAATACTGGTGAAGGCAAAGGAGGAATGATCAGCCCTCTTTAACTTTTAGCGCCTCCAGGAACTTTTCTGTTATCGCCTCCTCCGCGAGTCTCAGGAGCGAGCCCTTGTCCTTGGCGAGCTTGAATATGCCGAGCGGAATCCTAGCGCCTCCCGACTGCGAATGACCTCCACCGCTGCCTATGTCCCCAAAGGCCTCCCTCAGAACGGCCCCAATGTTAACCCTGACGTCGCGCGTTCTGGCCGATATCTCTATCCTGTCGTCAACGATGCCAAAGACGAGGACGGTGTTTATGCCCTCCAGCCTCAACAGGAAGTCGGCGGACTCAGCTATGGCGTCCCTGTTGGTTATGAAGCCCACGTTGCTTATGACGACGTTCTTGTAGATGCGCCTGTTGAGGATGGCCTTGGCAAGGATTTCGGCCGTTTCAGTGCTTATGTCCGGGTGCTCTATCTTGTCGAGGAGCTCGTAGTCCACCTTTCCGGCCAGGAACTCGATTGCCTTGAGATCGACGTGGCTGAGCTTCGAGAACTTCTTGGTGTCAATGTAGATGCCGTAGAAGAGCGCCGTGGCGAGGAGCGGGGAGAGGGATATGTTGAGCATCCTCAGGTACTCTGCGAGTATTGAGGATGAGGAGTGGACTTCGGGCCTTATGTCGAGGAAAGCATCCTCCGGGATGAGCTCCTGGAGGTGCTGGAGTATCTGGTGGTGGTCGATGATGATCTTTATCTTCTCATAGTCGCCCTGCTCGAGGGTGGTGAGGTTGCCGTTCGGCTGGCAGTCAACGAGGGCTATGAACGGGTAGCGCTTCATCTCGTAGGAGCCGCGGGAGACCTTTCTGAGATCGATACCCAGGAGGTTCACGAAGGCGCGGTTCTCGTGGTGTGCTATCTCGCCCCCGTAGACTATCTGAGTCTTGAAGCCGAGGGTCTGGGCTATGACGCTCAAAGCGGTGGCGCTGGCTATCGCGTCAGGGTCGGGGTTGTCATGCATCAGGATGAGAAGGGAGTCACCTTTGGCCTTCAGTTCCTTGAGCTTCTTTACGAGGAGGTTGGCGTTCTTGCCCTCCCCGATGGTCTCGACGGTCCTTATGATGGCCTCCTTCAGGGCGCTCCTCGGGGAAACGGCGTAGTCCACCTTGACCTCCGCCTCGTACTCCTCGTTTATCTGGGACACGAGCTCGTCGAGACCGACGTCGTCCGGGAGGACGGTGAGTATCGGGACCTCCTTGTTGTTGGTCCTAATGACGTAGATCGTCTTTCTTATCGTATTGGTGTTCATGGTGGTGATTATCACCAGCTCCGCCCGCTCTATGCCAGCCTTCAGAAGCGTCGCAGTGTAGGAAAAGTCCCCCCTGATGACGGTAAAGCCGCTCTCCTCGAGGGCCTTTGCCCTGATTTCATCCTTCTCGATTATCGTTACGTCGAACTCTCCCTTGAGCGACTCAGATACGGCCCTTCCGATGGCGCCTCCGCCGAGTACCAGCACCCGCATGATTCTCACCTTTTTGCACAATAATGTTTAAATACAAGCGCCGATATACTAAGACGGTGAAACTCCTCTTGGATTTCTTTGCATTGAGGGATATATATAGCTAATGGTGATGGGCATGCAGCTGCCGGACAAGAGCCCACTCATGGAGAACGTGGTAGTGACCTCCGCGGGAGAGCTGAGGGAGCTCCTCCAGAAGGCCCTTTCAAAGGGCAACGGAGCGTTCCTGAAGATATTCACCAAGGACGGCGGGGGGAAGTACTACATAACCGTACTCCTCGACAGGTCAAAGGTGCTCGCCGCCGAGTGCCTCGTCGTTGATACGAAGCAGAATCTCTCGGGGAAGGAAGCAATCAGAGTGCTGAAGTCATTCGTTGGTAAGCCAATGGTCGTTGACGTTTATGACCTCGATGAGCTCGAACTAAAGCTCTCGGTCGCGGATAACGTTGATGCTTACGCCCGGACTCCAAAGACCCCGCTGGAGGAGCTCTTTGGTGCCCTCGGGGAAGGGCCCCCGGCACCTCCCGCGAAGCCCGTGGAGGAGAAACCTCCCCTTGAAGAGAAGCCGCAGGAAAGGGAAGTCGCCGCCGCAGCAACGGCCGGAAGCGCGGTTGCCACCCAGCAGATGACACCGCAGGCAGTTGTAGTAGAGAAGCCGAAACCAGCCCCATCAGGGAAGCCAGAAGTCGTCGTAAACCTCACGAGCGGAATCGTGCCGGAGAAGGCCTTCCAGACCTACGCCGAGGCCCTCCTCAAGGAGGCCAAGAGAATAAGGGGCCTCACGATAAACAAGATAGAGTTCGACGCCAACGTCGGTGAGGGCATCGTCTACCTCAACGTCCATATCTACGGCAACTCCACCGGTGGTGCGAGGGACATCGAGATAGCCGAGAAGAGGATGCTCCACGCCGTCAGCAAGTACGCCCCGGTTCTCCTCAGGGAGGCTGAGATAAAGCCGATAATCAGGGACGTCAGCATCATCATCGACGGTCAGGAGGTAAAGCCGCAGGAAATATTGGACAAGGACAAGAAGAAGACCGCCAACGTCACCAAGGACGGGAAGATAGTCCTCTCGGTCCTCGAGGACGTGTGGCCCTACTTCAGCGCCTTTGCTAGGACAGTTATCACGGAGATAGAAAGCGCTGGAATAAAGGTTGACAAGGCCCACTTCGACGTCAAGGGCAGGAAGGAGTTCGAGATAAACCTCTCCCTGGTCGCGGAGGCCAACATGACCGCCGACGAGGTTCAGAGAATAGCGAAGGACGTCGTGAGCAGGCACGCGAGGGAGCTCGGCAGGACGCTCAAGCGCTACATAACCGTCCACAACATCGAGGTCGAGACCATCAGGAAAGCCACCCCCTCAACCGCAACTGCCCCGGCCGCGGTGGAGACCAGCGGCAAAGCCGCCGAGATTCTGGCGAAGAAGGCGCTTCTCGAGAAGGAAGTGGAACAGCTCCTCAAGCAGGCAGGTATAGACGAGCTCTCCGTCCTCACGGAGGAGAAGAAAAAGGAAAGCGAGGAGACAATGCTCAAGAGCCGCATAGAGCCAGCCGTGGAGACGCTCAAGAACAGGGTTCACGCCGAGCTCAAGCTCGTCCCGAGGGTCACCTTCAAGTGGCTCAAGCTCAACCACGAGATAAAGGGCTCAACGGTCTACGTTGACATCGAGGCCAGCTTCCTCAGGGAGAACGTTGGAGGGCTCTTCGGGTCGTTCTCAGGGGTTTCTGACGACAAGATAAAGCAGGACATAGCCTCCACGATCCAGAGGGTCATCAAGGACGTGTCCAGGGAGTACGGCGTCACCATGGCCCTCAGGAAACTCAACGTTGTCATCCGCTGATTTCTCCCTTTGCCATCTTTTCTGCCGTACTTCAGTCCAAATCAGCACTCAAGATCGTCATCATCCTTGCGTCAGCTCTGCCGAGGTCATCATCGCTTCAAATTTGGCCGGGGACTTAATAACCTTGACGACATTTCGTCAGACATCTGAACGCTAAGTTTTTAAGCTGAATGCGTCCCATCCCCTTCATGAACGCGCTCATCCTTGGAGTCCTGGCGGCCCTCGTCTCGGCCGTTTCATGGGCGGCCTCGACGATACTCATAAAGGTTGGCATGAGGGACAAGAGCCCGGTGGCGGTCAACATAGTCCGCCTCTACATAGTCTCAATAATGTTCGCGGCGATATTCCTGGTAAAAGGTACGTTCCCGCAAGTTGCGGCGCTCCCTCCAGAACTCCTGTTGGTGGCTTTTATATCCTCACTCTTTGGCTTCGTGATAGGGGACTACTTCTACTTCCACGCCCTCAACATGATGGGGGTCTCCAGGACCGTCCCCATAACATCCACATACCCGCTCTGGGCAATACTCTGGGCCTTCTATTCCTTGGGAGGAAGATAAGCCCCCAGATAATCGTCGGTGCGGTTCTGGTCGTCACCGCAATAATCGTGGTCAGGAAGGCCGAGGAGAAAGAGCGCGTTAACCCGAAGGGCTTCATCTTCGCGATCCTCGCGCCGATTTCGTGGAGTCTCGCGATACTTATGATGGACTGGCTGACCGGCTACATAGACGTGCTGGCCCTCGCGGGACTGAGGATGATGTCGGCCGCGCTGGGGATATCCCTCCTCCTGCCTAGGTACCTGCCGGAGCTCAGGAGGATAACGCTGAGGGAGGTGCTCATCCTAACGGGGGCGGCAATAAGCGGCCTGTTCATAGGGCAGTACCTCTTCGTTTACTCGGTCAACCTCGTGGGTTCCCAGATAGCCGCCCCCGTCTCGGCGATAAACCCCATCATAGCCTCGGCGCTGGCAATATTCCTCCTCAAGGAGCCGCCAAACAGGAGGATACTGGAGGGCCTCATCTTGGCGGTCGTCGGAGTCATTCTAATCTCGACCGCCTGAGGGGCAGGTTTTTAAATTCGTCCTCCTATCCTTAACTGCCGACAGCGAGGGGACAATAAGTCTCCTCGCACGGGCTCGGTCAACCCGCCTCCGCGAGGTATCGGGTTCCGTGAGCGGAGCGTGCTCACGCCGAGCCCACAGGGCCGGGAGCATCCACCCGCGCGAGCGAATGAACGCGGGCCTCTGTACCCGGCCCACATTTCGACGCCCTTCTGAGGAAGGTTTATAATACCCAAAATTGGGATTAATAACCGGTGGTTATGCGTGGTGACAATACCCCGGCCGATCGACCCCAGGGAGATACGCCGAATCCGAAAGGAGCTCGGGATAACCCAGGAGGAGCTTGCGGAGAGGGCGGGGGTAACGCAGGCTTACATAGCAAAGCTCGAGAGCGGTAAAGTTGATCCCCGGCTTTCCACCTTCAATCGCATTCTTCAGGCTCTTCTGGAGTGTAAGAAGGCCCAGCTCAGGGCCAAAGACGTCATGTCCTCACCCGTTCTCTCGGTAAAGCCCTACGAAAGCGTCGAGAAGGTCATCAGGATAATGAACAAGCACAACATCTCCCAGATTCCGGTCATAGCGGGCAACAAGGTTGTCGGCTCCGTCACGGAGAAGACCCTCGTCAGACGGAGTCTGGAATACGAGGACATCTACGACCACAAGGTGATGGAGATAATGGAGGAGCCCTTCCCGATAGTCAACGAGGACGAGGACCTCGAGGTCGTCAAATACCTGCTCGAGGAACACCCGGCAGTTCTCGTTCAGGACAGGGAGGGGAGGATCGAGGGCATCATAACCCGCGTGGACATATTCAGGATTGGAAAGGGAAAGGGCAAGGCATGAGCCGGAGGTGCTTCTATGGGGGGACGCCTCGCTCTCGTGAGGTAGCGATTCGAAACTCGATGGCGTAGGTCTTCTCGCCCTGAGCGCTGTGGTTCTGGCGTTCCTCCTCCTGAGAAGGAGGTAGTCTCCTTTTCTTTCCAACCATTCCCTGGCAAAAATATCCAACAAGCTTATATACCCGAAGCCCAACCACCAATGGACAAATAATCCAGGTGGTTGAAATGAAAAGAACCGCGCTCTTGCTCATGATACTACTCCTTGGGGCCGTCGTGGCCAGCGGCTGCATAAGCGGGGAAACTACCACCACCCAGAGCCCATCGCCGAGCACCAGCCCAGAAACGACCTCCAGCCTCGGACCAACGGAAACCACGAGCAGCCCAACGGCAACGGAGACTGAGAGGCCGTATTATCCCCTCAACGTAACGGACTTTGCCAACAGAACCGTTACTATTGAGAAGGAGCCCCAGAAGGTCGTCACCCTCGCACCGAGTATAACCGAGGACCTCTACTACCTCGGACTCTTCGATAGAGTAGTCGGTGTAACCCAGTTTGACGACTTCCCACCCGAAGTCAGCAACGTCACCCGCGTTGGAGGCTACGGCCAGTACGCCAACCTGGAGATCATAGCCTCCCTCAATCCCGACCTCATACTCGTGGACAGCTATTCAATGACTATTCTCGACGAGCTTGAGAAAATAGCGCCGGTCGTCGTCGTTGACCCCCACGGCATGGACGACATACCCAGGGCGCTTGAGCTTCTCGGGAAGGTGTTCAACCGCGAGAACGCCGCGGACTACAGGGTCACCGTCTTTAGAGAACAGATAAACGAGATCAGCTCCGCGATCAAAGACTATCCGAAGCCCGGTGTCTTCTACGTCGTCTGGAACTATCCTCTCATGACCGCCGGTGGAGGGACGTTCATAAGCGACGTGATAGAACTCGCCGGCGGAAGGAACATCTTCAACGACACCGTAGGCTGGCCTGCGGTCAGCCCTGAGCAGGTCATCGAGAGGGACCCAGAGGTTATAATCCTCACCCCCCACTGCGGAATGACGGTTCGGGACGTTTACAACGGCCCCCTTGCGAACACCAAGGCCGCCAGGGAGGGGAACGTCTACGTCATCGAGAACGAGAACGACCTGATACACCCGAGCCCGAGGGTTGTGAAGGGCCTCGAGACCGTCGCGAAGCTCCTCCACCCCGAGGCATTCAGGGTAAGCTACCCGCTGACCGTTACGGACTTCGAGGGCAGAAAGGTGATCATCGAGAAGGAGCCCCAGCGTATAGTCAGCCTCGCGCCGAGCGTCACGGAGAGCCTGTTCTACATAGGGGCAGGTGACAAGCTCGTCGGCGTCACCGACTACGACGATTTCCCGCCGGCGGTGAAGAACATAACCCGCGTCGGCGGCTACGGCAAGTACGCCAACCTCGAGGTAATCGCCTCGCTCCAGCCCGACCTCATCATAGCGGACGACTTCTCGGTGAGCATCCTCGAGAGCCTCGAGAAGATAGCGCCGGTGGTTATAGTCTCACCCAGGAACATCGAAGACGTCTACCGCCAGATCGAGCTCCTCGGGGAGGTCACCAACCGCGAGGGGGGAGCCAGGGCGGTCGTTGCCGATATGAAGGCCAGGGTGAGCTACGTTGCCGCTATGGTTGCTGAAAAACCAAAGGTGAAGACCTTCTTCCTCCTGAGCTACTACAACGGCTACTGGACTGGAGGAAACGGCACGTTCATCAACGACCTCATAAGCCTCGCTGGCGGCGAGAACGTATTCGGGGACGTCAGCGGCTGGGGTGCGGCCAGCGAGGAGCAGATAATCGCAAGAAACCCGGAAGTCATCATAATCTCGCCGAACGCGGGGATAAAGCCAGAGGACCTCTGTTCAGGCCCGCTCTCCGAGGTTGATGCTGTTAAGAACGGCCGTGTTTACGTCCTCAGCGATGAGAACCTCGTTGTAAGGCCCGGGCCGAGGATAGTGCACGGCCTGGAGGAGATAGCGGAGTACCTCCACCCGGAGGCGTTCAACTACCAGCCCCAGCCACTGGTCTGCAACGCAACTTCCTCGGCTTCCGGGTGAACTTCCATTTTCGGGCAACCGTTAAAAGCCCCCTCTCCAATTTTTTCTGGTGGGAGCATGGAGAGGAAAACCTTTTACAGGGTTCTGCTGGCAATAGTGCTCGTCCTCACGGTGGTCTACACCCTTGGAATAATGGGCGTCATACCGTTCCAGTGGAGCTACTACATCACGATTTTCATGATAATCCTGTTCTTCTACCTCCGGCTCGATAAAAGGTGGGAGGACTAGTACATCCTCCGCAGGCTCCTGACCGAGAGGAGCATGAAGAGTAGCGTCATAAAAAGCATCAGCGGAAGCGAGTAGAGGGGGGCTATAACGTCGTAGTAGCCGAGGAGCGAGTACCTCAGAGCCTCGACCGAGTATGTCATCGGGGTTATCAGGCCTATCGCTATGAACCACTTCGGGAACAGCGTGAGGGAAGCTATGGCCCCGCTCGTGAACATCATGGGGAGCCTTATCACGTTGAGCCATGTCATCACGTTTATCGGGTTCTCCACGGCGAGCGAGATGTAGACGCCGAGGGCTGAGAAGGCGAGGTTGGCCAGGAGTATTCCAAGCAACGTCAGCGGCCAGCTCCAGACTGGATAGACCATGAAGTACCTGACGATGGCCAGAGTTATCGCGCTCACCATGAGGCCGAAGAGGGCTCCAACGAGAACCTTCGCGAGGATTATCTCACCGTAGCTGATAGGTGCTAGAAGGAGTCGCTCGAAGGTCTTCAGCCTCCTCTCGAATATGAGCGAAGATGCCACGAAAGAAGTCGTTGCGAAGAGGGCCGAGATGCTGACGAGACCCGGGGCGAGGTGGTCGATGTCCCCGAAGCGGACTATGAAAGCTAAACTGAAGACCAGGGGGAACACCAGGCCCCAGCTTATCGAACCGGGCTTGAACATGTACTCCTTGAGCTCCTTGACGATTATGGGAACGACCTTCACAGCGGGCACCCCCCGCAGGCGCAGGGCCTTTCCCCGTCCTCGTTGCTATCGGTGAGCTGGAGGAAGACCTCCTCTATGCTCGGCAGTTCCGTTGAGAGGTGCAGAACCCTGAAGCCGAGCTCCCTCTTGAGTCCCCAGAACTCCTCCAAGAAGGTATCGGGGTCTTCGACCATCACCACGAGAGTCTCCCCATCGGGCTTCGGCGAGTAGGGCTCGAGGAAGCGGAGGAACCTGTTGCTCAGCGGCTCAACGCGGAAGCGCACCTTAACACCCTTGCCAACCAGTTTTCTCAGCTCGTTCCGCTTTCCAATCGCCACTATCTTTCCGCGGTTTATTATGGCTATCCTGTGGGGCAGCGTCTCCGCCTCGGTCATGTTGTGGGTTGTGAGGAATATCGTCTTCCCCTCCTTGTTGAGGAGCTGGATCATGTTCCTGACGAGGTTCGCTGACTGGACGTCTAAAGCCACGGTCGGCTCGTCGAGGAAGAGAACCGGCGGCTCGTGGATGAGTGCCGCGACTATGGCAGTCCTCCGCTTGTAGCCAGAGCTGAGCTTCCCGAACTTCTTCTTCGCCGGAAGGTTGAAGTCCTTTATCAGCCTTGAAACGTTCTCAAGGGGAGCGTCGTAGAGCTTAGCTAAAAAGCGGAGGTTTTCCTCGACGGTCAGCTCGTCGTAGAGGTTCGAAACATCCTGGACGACGCCGATGGTCTTCTTAACGGCCTTCCTCTCCCTCCTCACGTCGTGGCCGTTGACGTAGGCCTCGCCCTCAGTTATCGAGGTCAGCGTCGAGAGCATCCTGACGGTCGTCGTCTTCCCCGCTCCGTTCGGACCGAGGAAGCCGAAAATCTCCCCCGGCTTTACTTCGAAACTTATCCCGTTGACTGCCGTGAAGTCCCCATAGCGTTTGGTGAGGTTCTTTGCTTCTATTACAGCCTTCACTCTCTCATCTCCCTCCAGGCGAACAGGGCCAGTATCACAACCGCCAGCACTATGCCAGCGGCGACGAGTGGGTTCCCAAGGCCGGTCCTGCCGGTTTCTTCCGTCGTGGTTTCAGAGGGAGTGACGTTCCCGCCCAGAACCGCGAAGTCGACCGTCCCCTCACAGATGTCCTTCCCGTGAACCCTGTGGGTAACGGCAAGATAGCGGGCGTCCTTTGAGATGGCGACCCGCTCAACGGTCTCGTTGGGGTAGTAGTCCCAGAGGACGTTCCCATCGGGCCCGATGAAGAGGGCATCGTCTCCGCCGGCCACGATGGTGTAGCCCTTCGCGGTGTCGACGTCGAAGGCCTCGAGGAAGAAGGGGACAGAATAAACCTCGTTCCCGTTTTTGTCAAGCAGCACAACTCTATCGAGCGCACCTGCAACGGCAACGTTCTCACCGTCGAAGCCAATCTTCATGACCTTTCCGTCGAAGTGCTTCCTCCACAGCTCGTTCCCGTTCCAGTCGAGGGCGACCACTTCACTCCACGACTCGTCGCCCGCGAGTATTAGGGCGACCATCATATTGTCGGAGCCGTAAACCTTCCTGACCTGACCATCGAAGTGCTTTGAGAGCAGTTCTGAACCGTCGAGACCGAGGACCACTAGGTCGCCGTTGTCGTTACCGGCGAGAACCCTATTTCCGGCGAGATCAATTCCCCACACAAAAGCCCCCGTATCGTACCTCCACTTCAGCTTCTGATTCTCAAAGAAGTAGACGTTTCCATCACCGCTTCCGGCGACGGCATATCTCCCGTCGGGGGAGATGTCGACGGCCCAGACAACGTCCCCGGTCTTGTACTCGCTTGTTAACCCCTTCCCGGGTTCGAAGAACTGAACCCAGTTTCCGTCGGTTCCTATGACCAGGGTGTCGTTGTCGCTCAGCGCCGAGGAGTAGGCGAATCCCCTAACCGGGGCACGGAGAAGCCTCTCGCCGTCTTTGCTCAGGATAATCGCGTAGTAGCCGAAGCCGAGGCCCAGATCGCCGTTGTCGTTGAAGGCAACGGAGAACACTATGCAGTCGTCGTGGTAGTGCCAGTTCCAAACGGGCTCGGAGAGGACGGGGTAAGCGTACGCAAGGAGTAGGATTAGGGCACCTAGAGCGAACAGCCTGCGCTTCATTGATCACACCGCCCCTTTTGTAACCTGCCCCACTTAAATGATTAATGGTTCGAAATTCCATAGGCTGAGACCGAAGATCAAGTACGGGCCGCCCCATAAAAGTCCAAGGAGACATCCTCAAAATAGTTAGGCTCAACGAACTCTTCTCAACCTTTGGTTTAGAATTTTCGGGTTTAAAAACGCTTTTTTAGCCCCCACCGGAGCCTTAATTGAGGGGATAAATATGGACACGTGTATATTTATGTTCACCGGAGGTGGTCGGGTTGAGATACGTTAAGCTCCCGAAGGAGAACACGCACGCCTTCCTTGAAAGGCTCAAGGAGTGGGGCAAGCTCTACGCCCCGGTGAAGATTTCGGAGAAGTTCTACGACTTCAGGGAAGTTGACGACGTGGAGAAGGTCGAGTTCCACTACAACAGGACGATAATGCCGCCGAAGAAGTTCTTCTTCCTGCCGAGGGAGAAGCTCTTTGAGTTCAACATAAAGGAGGCTGAATACAGGGAGGTTATCGAGGACGTCGAGCCCTTCGTGCTCTTCGGCGTCCACGCCTGCGACATCTTCGGCCTCAAGATACTCGACACGGTCTACCTCGACGAGCTGCCGGACAAGTACTACAGGGTCCGCAGGGAGAAGGGAATCATAATCGGCATAAGCTGCATGCCGGACGAGTACTGCTTCTGCAACCTGCGCGAGACCGACTTCGCAGATGATGGCTTTGACCTGTTCCTCCACGAATTGCCCGACGGCTGGCTCGTCCGCGTCGGAACTCCCACCGGCCACAGGATAGTGGACAAGAACATCAAGCTCTTTGAAGAGGTTACCACCGAGGACATCTGCAACTTCCGCGAGTTTGAGAACAAGCGCTCACAGGCCTTCAAGTACCACGAGGACTGGAGCAACCTCCGCTATCTGCTCGAGCTCGAGATGGAGCACCCGATGTGGGACGAGCAGGCCGACATCTGCCTCGCCTGCGGCAACTGTAACACCACCTGCCCGACGTGCCGCTGCTACGAGGTGCAGGACATAGTCAACCTCGATGGCGAAACCGGCTATCGCGAGAGGCGCTGGGACTCCTGCCAGCTCAGGAGCCACGGCCTCGTCGCCGGAAACCACAACTTCAGACCGACCAAGAAGGACCGCTTCCGCAACAGGTACCTCTGTAAGAACTCCTACAACGAGAAGCTCGGCATAAGCTTCTGTGTCGGCTGCGGAAGGTGCACCTACTTCTGCCCGGCGGGCATAAACTTCGTGAAGAACCTGCGCACGATCATGGGACTTGAGGAGAAGACCTGCCCATCCGAGGTGAGCGAGGAGATCCCGAAGAGGGGATTCGCCTACGCTTCAGAGATAAGGGGTGAGGACATATGAGCGAGGTAGTTCCCAAGGAGATTATGATGCCGGACGAGAACCCCTACGCGCTCCACAGAGCGAAGGTTCTCAAGGTTTATCCGCTGACCGAGACCGAGAAGCTGTTCCTGTTCCGCTTCGAAGACCCCGAACTGGCCGAGAAGTGGACCTTCAAGCCGGGACAGTTCGTCCAGCTCACAATCCCCGGTGTCGGTGAGGTTCCGATAAGCATCTGCTCCTCCGCGATGAGGAAGGGATTCTTCGAGCTGTGCATCAGGAAGGCTGGAAGGGTCACCACAGTGATACACAGGCTCAAGCCCGGCGACACCGTCCTCGTTCGCGGCCCCTACGGAAACGGCTTCCCCGTTGACGACTGGGAGGGAATGGACCTGCTCCTCATAGCAGCTGGTCTCGGAACCGCTCCGCTCAGGAGCGTCTTCCTCTACGCCATGGACAACCGCTGGAAGTACGGCAACATAACCTTCATCAACACGGCCCGCTATGGAAAGGACCTCCTCTTCTATAAGGAGCTCGAGGCCATGAAAGACTTGGCCGAAGCAGAGAACGTCAAGATAATCCAGAGCGTTACGCGC
>Ga0256838_1000943_pt1 | contig 14942 bp, 13 predicted proteins | sample 4571419metaG_FD_185978 | JGI IMG/M metagenome (GOLD analysis project Ga0256838, IMG submission 185978) | Hydrothermal vent microbial communities from Guaymas Basin, Mexico - 4571-419 | ecosystem: Environmental > Aquatic > Marine > Hydrothermal vents | place: Mexico: Guaymas Basin | collected...
CAATACATCTTTTTTGTGAAATCTCTCTTTTAATATCTGCTCGTATTGTTTGTGATATGTTTTTATCATTTGAAGTATTCAAACCGTTTAGTCTAATTAAATCTATTCCATTACCACTATTTTTGTCTGGACTTGCTAATTCTATAAATAACTCTTTTTGTGTTGCCATCATTTACCTTTTTGAATATTGTTAAACACTAAAAATCCCATTCATAGGAAATTTTATATCTATATTATTTAACTTTTCACTTAGATTTAAAATATTTTTATCCGTAATTTTTTCTTTTTCAATAACACTTGATAGATTATTTTTAATGGCATTAAAATAACTAAATTCATTTTTATCTATAAGATATTTTTGATACTCTTTTAAAAATTCTAATAGTTTTTTCTTTTTAACTTTTTTTATACCTATCAAATTAAATAATAAATAAAAATGAAGTCTCATATCTAGTCTCTCTATATTTTTAAATATATTTAATAAATATTTTTTAATCCTACTTCTTGTTTTACTTTTTGATATTTTATAAATTCCAAGTAAAAATGATAAAATTATTTTTATCTGATTCTGTATCTCAAATATAGATATTTTATTTATAAATCTAGTTACTAATTCTTCATTCTCAAATACTTCTGTTTCTGCCATAAAAGATATATCAAAATTTCCATCTTCAAATGCTCTGTAAAACCAAGCATTAATTTCTTGATGATTAAAATATTTCAATAATTTTTCTAACAACATTGTATAAAATTTATTTATATTTTCTTCATTTATACTATTTTGAAAGAGATTATATTGAATTCTAAAAAAACTTCCAATAGCCTCATACAAACTTATATTTGCATTATACTCTTCAATCATTTGAATAAATTTCTTAAATAATCTATATTTGATTTTTTTATCTATTTTAATAATAGAAAATAAAAATATAATATTTAAAATCTCATCATCTCTATTAAAATTTAAAGGTGTTTTACTGTTTTTATATAATTCATAATTATTTTCCAATAACTTAAATAAATAATTTTGTAAAGAACAATTTATAGCTAATTTGTCTTTATATTTTTCATCATTTACAAATCTATAAAACATATTTTTAAAAGTTTTATCATCTACAAAATGGATAAAAGAGTAGATTTGATAAACATCAAACTCCATCTTTTCAAAATTTAAACCACGAATAAGCTCTATTTCTAATAGTTTTATATGTATTTTTTTAAATCTTGAATGTCTATTAACTAAAACAAAATTTTTTATATGAAAAAGTACTAACTCTTTTTGCCAAGCATAAAATCTATCTACATTAGAATCAAGATACATACCTTTTTTATCTCTAAAAGATTCTTCTTGTTCTTTTTTCTTGCTATACTCTTCATCAACTTTAATATATAAGTTATTTAAAAAATCTAAGGTTAGAAATCTTTTTAGAGTTTTGAGCTGATTTCTAACTTCGATAGGTAACTCAAAAAACTTCTCTTCTAAATCATATTTTTGCAAACTATATGCCCAAGTTTCAGAAACATCATTTTTAAATTTTTCATTTAGTGTACTATTTTTTAGCTCTAAAATTAGATGATTATGGTTAAAGTAAGCAAACAATAAATTTATATAATCATTATCTTGAAAACATGTAGAAATTAACTTTTGATTCAATAAAAAAGCTTTTTTATACTCTCTTAGATGATATAAACTAAAAATATTATTTTGTTGTTTTAAAATAGTATCATCACTATCTAATAAATTAAATGTATCTTGAAATAGATTTTTATACATGTGTAATATATCTTTTGAACATTTAGCTGAAAAATCATAAGGCCAAAACTGATTACCCTCTTTCTTGGCTATAATACCATCAATATCTGAAAAAATAAATATATCAAATATTGATGATAATTTTTCTTCAATCTCTAGTTTTTCTTTTTGATTAAAACAACTAAAAATTTCATCTTTATTTAAAAGTAAATTTTTAAATAAATTATACACATCTCTTTTAGTTTTTGAATTTTTACTAAATTCCCAAGTTAGTTCATTGGTATAAAAATTTAAATATGTTTGTTTATTGTGATATTCAAAATTGCACTCACCTAAAACTTCAGAAATTTGCTCTCTTAAAATATAATTCTGATTTTCTAAAAGTTTAAGTTTTTTATATATAAATGTTAAAACATCTAGGTAAGATTTAGATGATTGTTTATCCAAGTTAAAATCTATATTTTTTTCATCAACTGTATCATTTAACTCTTGTAAAAATCTTTCTAACCTATATTGATAATCCTTTGGCTTATCATATTTAGGAATTACAACAGTTTCAATTTTAAAATTATGTAAATACTTTTCATAATTTTTATTATCACTAAAAGTAAAATAAAACATTGGTGGTTGTAGTTTTGAACTATTTTCTAACCATTTAAAAATATATTTTAGATTTATATCGCTATATGAATACCCTATAAATATAATAGTATGAGTAGATAATATACTTTTAACAAAATTCTCAATCAATGGGAAGTTTTGAGAATAATTAATGTAATCATCTTCTTTAAATACAAACCTATCACTATTGAAATCCCCATGCATTTTTATAATCATCTTATCTATATTTGTAGATACCAAATCAGAATCTGATGAAATTGTTTTATAGTACATATAATTATCTTTACACCATTGCTCTAATAATGTATCCCAATTTGTTGTAATTAAATATTTTGGCTTTAAATCAAATATAGGTTTATGAAGTTCATTTGGTTCACTATTTTTATTGAAAAAACTTTTTATTTTTTGATTATATGTAACTTCTCCAACTGCTAAATAATACAGTTGTGCTATCTTTAAAAAATCAGTTTCATTTTCTATGCCTATATCTTGTTTTAACTCTTCAATCAATTCACCCCAATCAGGTAAATTTGAGCCTTTTGAAACTCCAGAACCTACAAATATGGCTAGTTTATTTTGATTTTTTGCATCTTTTATAATCTTTCTATAAGGCATAATTATTTCCTAAACTTGCCACATAAAAATAGAAGTTTGATTTATATAATCAAATTGATAAAAATCAATACTATTATTCTGATAATTTATTTCATAGTCTATATAGATAATAGGTAGTGAAACTTGTTGGCTATTAAAATTATTAAATTCATTAATTCTATTTTGTAGTTTTCTTTGCCCATATATTTTCTTACCTATTAAAATTGGTTGAAAATCATTTGGAATAAAATTTTGAAATCTATTTTGTAACCATTGAATATATTTAAAAACTTGAATTGTAATATCTTTATTTATCTCCTCTTTTTTCACTTCATAGATTTTAAAAACATTTTGATTGTCAATAGTTAAAATATCCATAGCCTGCATACCAGCACCACTATAAACTTCATTTCCTAACCATTTAATATTTGGTTCTTGATTTAAAAACTGAATTAATAATGTATGAATATGTGATTCTCTATAATTTCCATTTAAAATATCTTGTTTAATATTTGGAATATTTATTTGGGAATTATATTGAAAGCTATTCTGAAATGGTAATATTTCTCCATTATCAAAAGTAAAATTTTGATAATTTAAAAATTGATTATTATTGATTTGAGATATTTTGTGAAAAATAATATTAAACTCATTTTCAAATAGAGGACTACATCCTCTAGTACCTTTTAGTTTTCTATATAAAATACTCCATAAAACATCTCTTGCATCTGAAGGTAAAATATCAACTAAATCAAACTCATCTATTCCATTTTCAAATACTTGATAAGGTTGTATTAAAGCTCTGTATTGTAATTTTATTTGATTAATTTGCCCATTTGACTTCTTTATTTCTATAAAAGGCATAGTATGTGGTTGTAGATAATGTGTACTATCAAAAAAAGGATGTGATGTCACTTCAAAAAAACCATAAAACTTTTTTAATGATTGCACATAAAAAACTATTTTATCATTTGGTTTTAATCTTGCTATATCTTTGTATAATTCTATGTCAAAATTAGTATTACTTTTTCCAGTTCCTACAAACATATATTCAAGATGATATTTTAAGCTTATCTCATTAACAATAAACAGATGATAATTCATTTTTAAAACTCCTTCTTAAACACAAAAATATACTCATGTTTAAAGATATAATAGTCACTATTTAAAGCCCTATATCTCCAAATGCCCCCGACACCAAGTTTTCCACGATTGCCCTCAATATTTTTAATAATAGTACCTTTTAGTTTTACCTTAAAGTTTCTTTTTATCATATCCATACAGTAAAATCCAAGCGGTATTACTTCACTGTTTTTGTAAACATCACCAATAACAATGGCAAAATATCTACCTTTTTCTAAATGCTTTAAACTATTTTCACAAATAATTTTAAATTTCTTTATAAAATCATTTATGTTGTCTATTTGACTAAGGTCATCTTTGTTGTCTGTGAATTTTACTATATCCATATATGGTGGGTGCATAAGTACGAAGTGTACATTTTTAGCATTAAATTTTATCTCTGCATTTGCTATGTTTTCATCTACTTGTATCTCATCTAGTGAGTTACAGTAATTTATATAAAAATTATCTTTGTAATTTCCATCTTTCATACTATCATTTACATACTCTAACATATCTGGATTTATATCAAACCCTACATATTTACGATTTAATTTTTCACACTCAAAAAGTGTTGTACCACTTCCCATAAATGGTTCTAAAATTATCTCATTTTCTTTTGTATATCTTCTGATGAGTTGGTTTGGAACTTGAGGTATAAAATTACCGTGATATACATTCTTATGCTTACCACTTTTATCTCGCTCACTTATCATCCAAAGTGAATCCGTATTTATATCAAGTTCTTTCCAGTTTTGCATATCTAAATCATTATGTTTCATACAAGTATGTTATCTAAAAAAATCCATGTTTTTGCTTTTACAAAAGTTTATAAAAAGTTAGGGCTTTTACAGCCCCAACTTCTTAATCTCAACAGAAATATTTTCTCTAAAAATCTCTCTCACTTCATTTTGCTCAATAAGATTAAACTTTTTGTCTTCTGTAAAAGAGTCAACGATAGAAGCATCACAGTACTCACCAACCTCTTCACATATCTCTGTCATATCTTTGTCGTAATGGTTACCACTTACAAGAAGCATAGGGACTATTTGAACCTTAGCAGATTTATCTCCATCAGTGAGTTTTAGGATGTCGCGTTTTATGGCATCTTTTATAGCGAAGAATGGAAACTCACCTTCGAGTGAACAGGCAAGATTTTTCTCATTTATCATCTTTAAAAATGAAGCTGTGTAGTTAACAGCCTCTAGTCCACCAAGGTTAAGAACGGGAACACCGTGGATGATGTAGAGGTTGATGATGTCGCTGTTTTTTTCACGAATTTTAGCATCTAAAAAGTTGAGGTAGTTAGATGTCTCTTTGGTCTTGTGTAGTAGCGGATTTGTATAGCGAATATTTGCAAGTGAGAAGTTTTTAAACCCTTTAACCATACGAGTAAGCACTTCATGCTCATCTGTTGGAAAGATATTTACACTTACAATGATGTAGCGTTTAAAGCCTTCCATATCGACATCAGCCATCACTTGTGGAAGATTTTTATAGACTTCACCATTTTTCGCTAACTCTTTGATGACCATTTTAGAACTAAATGCAGTAAATACAGGTGTATCTGTAAAACTCTCTTGTATAAATTTCTCAAACGCCAAATACTTCTCTTGTTCTATAACTGAACCAAAACATGAGAGAATTATTGCTGTGCCTTTGTTATAATGTCTGTATCGTTTCATAAATTATTCCATATTTTTTAAATTATCTAATTATAGGCAAGTATCTTGAAAAAAGCATTAGTCATCTCAGCAATAGCCTCCAATCAAGGAAAAACACTCTTCACTATGGCACTTCTGCAACACTATAAAAAATCTGTTCGCCCCTTTAAGTGTGGACCTGACTTCATAGACCCTCAGTTTCATGAGAAAATAGCTGGTGTCCCCTCGGTAAATCTTGATGCCTTTATGATGAATGAGAACCAAGTAGAGTGGATATATGCAAATTATTTTGATAAAGATGTCGCTATCGTTGAGGGGGTAATGGGCTACTATGATGGGATGGACAAGGGGAGTAGTGCTTATGATATAGCAAAAATCATCAAAGCTCCCTCTCTCCTCATTCTCGATGCAGGGGGGAGTTACATCACCATCTCAGCTATCTTAAAAGGGATGTGTGAGTTTCGCGAAGATAATACCATCCAAGCAGTAGTGCTTAACAGGGTCTCATCTACGATGCACTATGAGCTTGTGAAAAAACATATAGAGAAAGAAGTGCCTCATATAAAAGTGTGTGGATGGATTCAAAAGGGTCTGAAAACTCTCTCTTCTACTCATCTTGGGCTTGATTTAAAAGAGTTAGATACAAAAGCTATAGATGAGGTAACAGAGGATGTTTTAGAACATATTGAGTTAGATGTTTTAGAGTCTGTTATGGATGTGAGTGTGAGTACTCTAAGAAGTTATCCTTTTGAAAAAAGAGATAAAAAAGATGAACTTTGTATCCTTGTAAAAGATAAAAACTTCTCTTTTGTTTATCATGATAATTTAGAGTACCTAAAAGAGCAGTATCGTGAAGTTGTTTTGATTGATAGTACAGAAGATGAAGTTATCCCAAAAGATGCAGATTTAGTCATCATCCCTGGTGGATATGTGGAGACAGAGGAGAGCTACCAAAGGGTGAAGCACTCCTTGGCGTTTAAAGATTCTCTCAAAGAGCATGCTAAGAGTAAAAAAGTCTATGCTGAGTGTGCTGGACTTATCTACTTAGGGGAGTCTTGTGATGACAAAGAGATGAGTGGAATTTTACCTATAAGATTTGAGCTAACAAACAAACGTGAGCGTTTGGGTTATTATAAGTGTGAGTTAGAAAATGAACTCATAAAAGGGCATGCTTTTCACTACTCACGAATACTCACAGCACCAAAAACTGAGATAAAACTCTATAAAGTAAGTAAAAAAACTGCTAAAGAGGGTGGGTATAAACAAGATAAGATTTTTGCTACTTATCTGCATACTATGTGGCGAGTGAATGGGCTTTAAAAAAATATGACTTAAAATCTTGACATAATGAACATATGTTCGTTATTATTTCATAATAAATTAAAGAAGAGTTCTTATGTCAAACAAAAAACAGGTAAATCAAGTCACTACAATCTCCCTAGCCCATCTAGCCCATGACACTTACTCCGCTTTTTTAGCACCTATTTTGCCACTTCTTATAGAGAAGCTTGGTATGAGTCTTGTCATGAGTGCTTTTTTAGACATAGCACGAAAATTGCCATCACTCTTAAATCCATTTTTTGGACTTTTAGCCGAGAGAACAGATGCTCGCTACTTTGTTATACTCTCTCCTGCTTTGACAGCTTTGAGTATGTCTCTTTTAGGTGTAGCAGACTCCTATGCTTTTTTAATTGTTTTACTTATTATATCTGGCATAAGTTCGACACTCTTTCACATACCATCCCCTGGAATTATTAAAGCATCTTCGGAGGGGAATATTGGAAGAGGAATGAGCTTTTATATGGTAGGAGGGGAACTCGCACGAACAGTGGGACCCCTTTTAATCACCGGAGCAGTTTCGCTTTGGGGTTTAGAGGGTACTTGGCGTTTAATGCCTTTTGGATTTGTGGCATCACTTATCCTTTATTATCGTTTAAAAGATTTCCAATTTACGCAGCAGAAATTTACAAAAAGAGCTGAAAAAGGGGATGCTTTAGCAGAGGTAAAAAAGTTTATGCCACTCTTTAGTGTGATGGCTGGCTTTATGTTTTTTCAATCAGCTATGAAAATGGCAACAACACTCTACTTGGCTGTTTATCTTACTCAGCATGGTTTTTCTCTCTGGTATGCAAGTATGGCACTCTCTGTTTTACAATTCTTTGGAGTGATAGGGACATTTCTCTCAGGGACTATTTCAGATAAAATAGGCAGACAAAAAACTTTGGTTATCATGGCAACGGGAGCTGCTGTAACGATGACACTTTTTTTACTAAGTGAAAACATCTACATACTCTTTCCTCTTTTGGGATTACTAGGCATTTTTATGTTTGCAAATGGTCCTATTATGCTCTCTGTTATTCATGAAGTAAAAACAGATATGCCAACATTTATAAATAGTGTCTATATGACGATTAATTTTAGTATTAGCTCCATAGTAGTGCTAGCGATGGGTATGTTTGGAGATAAAATAGGACTCGATACTACATATATTATAGCGGCTGTTTTAGCATATGCGGCTATCCCTTTTGCAATGTCATTGAATTATGTGTTGAAAAATCTTGACTAATGAACATATGTTCGTTATAATTTCTTATGGATTCAGTAAATATACTCTCAATTATCACCATAGCATTTTTAGGCTCTTTTGGGCATTGTATGGGAATGTGTGGTGGAATTGTCATCGCTTATAGTAGTACAAAAGTAGAAGATAAGTGGAATAAATTACAGCAGTCTTTTGCACACTTGCTTTACTCCGCAGGGAGAATAACTACATATACAACACTAGGAGCTATGTTCGGTTTTTTGGGTGGGGTTGCTACCTTTAATAATTTGACAAATGGACTAATGCTCCTTTTTGCTGGTATATTTATGGTTTTAGCAGGTTTGTCCCTCTCTGGAAAAATTAAATTTTTAACGCTTTTAGAGCACTCTTTTGCCTCAAACTCTTGGTACACAAAACTATTTCGCCAACTCTTACAAACAAAATCATTTACAAGTTTTTTTATCTTAGGTATGCTTAACGGTCTGCTTCCTTGTGGTTTAGTTTACTTTTTTGCTATTACGGCTGCGAGTACAGCAAGCCCACTCTATGGTGCATTAGTGATGTTTATTTTTGGTGTTAGTACCGTTCCTGCACTTTTCTCACTTGGTTTTTTTGTGGGACTTTATAAAAATTCAAAATTTAGAAATATGATGATGAGTATAGCGGCTATTAGTGTAGTAATTTTTGGACTCTATACTATAAGAAATGGATACTATTATATAAAATATCCTCAAAAAACAGTGAGTGAATGTTGTGAATTTGATCCAGATGCAATAGATAAAGAGAATGAGCTTAAATCAAACCAACAAATCAAAGGGAAATAATGCGCAGAAGAAAAAAACTAGAGAGAAATATAGAAGCCGACCATAGCGGTGTCTGTTTTAAACCTTGTGGTGTTAGAAAAAATGCACTTGAGAGAGTTTACCTTTTAGAAGATGAGATGGAAGCCTCACGTTTAGCTGATTATGAGGGCTTGTACCAACAAGAGTGTGCCGATAGAATGGGCATTTCACGTACAACTTTTTCTCGTCTTATTGTAAGTGCTAGAAAAAAAATAGCAGATGCACTTCTCCATACAAAAGCCTTAAATATCGAAATAACTCCAACTAATGAGGTCGAGTAGATGGTAAGTCTCAAAGCTATAGCGACTATAAAGTCTCCCTTTTGTGACTTAAAAGACATGCCAGTTCAGCCTTGTGGGGCACAAGATACCTATGCAACTATAGAGTTTGAAGAGGAGTATCTTGCTGGTTTGCATGACCTTGATGGCTTTAGTCATGTTTATCTTATTTATTATTTTCATAAGGTAGCAGAGCCACAGTTAAAAGTAGTTCCATTTAACGATAAAACAAAAACACCTCGTGGTGTCTTCTCTACACGAACACCAATGCATCCTAACTCTATAGGGATGAGTCTTGTTGAACTTGTCTCTGTAAATGGGAACATAGTAACGGTAAAAGGGATTGATATACTCAATGAAACGCCACTTCTTGACATAAAGCCCTATATTCCAAATTTTGATCAAGTCAGAGGTACAGTGAGAACAGGTTGGATGCAATCGAGTAGTGATGAAGTAGGCGCAATGCGCTCTGATGAGAGGTTTGTGGAGTGCAAATAGTTTTTGACAACAATAGCCTCCCTCAAGAGTGTCAATCTTTATGGGGATTTAGTGCGTATCTCAAAGAGCATAAACTTCTTTTTGATACAGGAAGTAATGGTCGAGTTCTTCTTAAAAATATGCAAAAACTTGGGGTAAATGTAGAAGAGATAGAGTATATTTTTATTACTCATTCTCATTGGGATCATATAGGGGGTTTGGATTCTATTATAGAGTTAAATCCTAATGTAACTCTTTTTCTTCCCTCTTCTCTCTCCAAACATCTTATTAAAGATTTAGAGTCATTAGTGAAAAAAGTTGTTATATGCAATAAAAAACCTATGCATCTTTTTGACAATCTTTACACAACAGGAGTTTTAGGAAGTGAGATGCCAGAACAAGCTCTTATAGTTGAGAGTGACAGAGCAAAAGTGATTACAGGTTGTGGACATTTTGGCATAGAAAATATAGTGCAGGTTGCTAAGGATATTTTAGGTAAAAATATTTTTTGTGTAGAGGGTGGTTTTCATCTTCTTAGGAGTGATGAGCAAAAAATAAGAGAAACAATTAAGCAACTCAAAGAGATGGGAGTAAAGTCTGCGCATGCAACACACTGCAGCGGTGAAAAAGGCATAGAGATCTTCGCTCAAGAGTTTTGAGTTCACCCTCTAGTATTTACTGAGGATTACAGGTCAATAATTCAATATATTAGACCTATCAATAATCTCAATATTATGAACCTCTGCTAAATTAATAGCATTATTATTAAAATAAGAGTTTGTTATTGCTATTAATTTTGTTGGTTTATAGTATGGTTTTGCTTCGGAATGTAACTGTCTGATAGCTTCTTTATCGATTTTTGCTCCAACTCTTGAATGCTTACATTGAATAGCTAGTATCTCATCACCTTTAATAGCTATAACATCTGCCCCAAATTCTGATGGTATTTTTTCCGTTAAAGAACTACTGTAGCCTTTGGCATTAAACATCTCTTTTACATAAAATTCAAACTCATCAAATGTCATATTATCAATATCTTCAAACTCACTTTTGGCAGAACTTCCTGCACTCTCAAATAAAGAACTTGCTAAGTCTTTTTCACTCACGGCACTTGTAGGAATCAGTGTATCATTACTCAATGTTTTTTTATTCATAATAAGTTTATTTAAACCTTCGTCAAAACTTCGCTTCTTCATCTCTTCAGGTAGTTTAGAGATAATATGATGAATATAAACATCTTTAGTTTGACCAATTCTATATACTCTATCAGAAGCTTGGTCTTCTTTTGCAGGGTTCCAATGTCTTTCTAAATGAATTACATGATTAGCTTCATTTATTGTTAATCCAACACCAGCGGCTAGAGGAGATAAGATAATAAGATTAAAGCCTTCTTTCTTCTTAAAGTTATCTAACTTTACATGCATGGTATTAGATTTATTATTTTCCCCATTTATAACTGATATTTCACCAAGTCCTAAAGGTGATCTAAGTGTATATTGTAATAATAATTGCATTGATTTACTTATGACAAAGATAATGACTTTTTCATTTTTTTTCTTTATCTCTTCTAATAAACTCAATAGTTTCTTAGTTTTAGAAAATTGATTTAAAATATCTTGATTTACTAATTCATCTATATTTAATAGTTTCTCTTTTTCTAAAAGAATAGGATGTAAAGAGTATAATCTTAAATCCCGTAGCTTTGATAAAGCTTGTTTACTAGAATTTACTATTTCTATATAATTAACTACTTCTCTTTGGGTTAATATAGTATTTAGTGCTGGATAGTGAGAAGGATTATCCGTATCTAATCTTGGCTCATATTTATTTGGTAAGCCTTCTAAAATATCACTTTTCATTCTTCTAAGCATATAGTTAGATATTTTGGCTCTTAATAATGCCTCTAAGTTTTCAGTAGTTTTAGAAACATACATTTTTCTAAAATTTTTCCAACTTCCAAAAAATGATGGGTCAAACAGATCAAATAAACACCATAAATCTCTTAGTTCATTTTCAATAGGAGTACCAGACATCAAGATATTAAAGATTTTTTCATTTGAGCTAACAGCTTTAGCAGCTTGTGTTTGTAAGGTATTTGGATTTTTAATATTTTGTGCTTCATCATAAACAATACAGTCAAGATTAACGGCATCTGTAACCCATGCAAATTGATATTTTTGTAATGTTTTATATGTAGTAATATAGATATTATTATCTTGTAGAAAATTAACAACATCTAAGTCGTTTAGAACTTCTGCTTCAGTTCTCAAACCAGTTGTAATGCTACTTAATTTATCTAAGGCTGTATTTTTACCTCTAATGATTTTTATCCCATATCTATCTATAGTTTTTAAACTATTTTTGAATTCATTATCCCAATTATTTATCAGTACTGTTGGTGCAACAATTAATATTTTAGCTTTAGCATTTTTTCTCAAAAGATAATCAATAAATGAAATAACTTCAAATGTTTTACCTAGACCCATATCATCAGCCAATAAACAACCTGAGTATTTATTTGAGTATAAATCTATTAACCAATTGAGGGCAACAACTTGATGTTTATATGGTGTGAAATCAAAGTTCAAGTAGTTCGTGGATTCATCCTCATTATTGATAGAAATATCTGCTAACTTCTTATTATTATGATTTTGAAATTCTATAGTATCGCTATCATTAGGGTCTATGAGTAGTACATCTTTATTATCTTTTGCTGTATTTTCTCCACCTCCACCAGCTTGTTTTTTTATATGCTTATTTACCATTGTTAAATAAGTATCAAGTTCATAATTTAAAAAATTTCTATCAGCTATTACAATAGAATCTACTTCATTTTTAATTGCTAGTGTTATATCATTTCTGATTGTAAGTAAATCATCTTTATTCTCTTCAATAAACTCATTAGCTTCATCTTTATCTATCGCAAATACAAAACTAGGATCAGCTTTTAAAACCTTAGATAATGGTGTATCTATTTTCACAGAACCAAAGTAACCATTATATGGCTTTCCAATTCCAATAATTCTGTAACCTTTTACAAGTACAACATTTTCTAGTTCTTCTTTTATGCTCTCATCAATATCTAAATTTTCAAAGTGAGACATAGGATTGGCAAAAAATAGACCAGCTTCTTCTTTGGGTATAACTGTTTTTTTGTTAATAGCTTGAGCAATTTTTATATTTTTTTCATCTATTATATTTCTAATAGTGCTTTTTCCATGCACCTCTGTTATCATTAAACTCTCATCTTTTGAATCAATAACTTCTCGATATTGTTTTATTCGTTCATCATCTAAGTCAGCAATTTTTGGCGATAGTACAATATTGTGATTTTCATCTTCACTTATGTTTAACTCTATATTAGAAACTGTTTCAATAAAATCATTTTCAGATAAACCATTAAATTTAACTTTGTCAGTAATATCATTTTGTATTGATTCTATAAACTGATATTTTTCAAAGTCTGTACTATTTTCAGTTTTCTTTTTTGCTGTGAAAATATCGTACATATTTTTAGGTAATAGTAAAAAAATCTTTGTTGTAATATGAAGAATAGAACCAACAATTTTGTATGGAATAATTTTTGTATGACTCTCATCAAATAGATTAACAATAAATTTTGAGTTATCTTGGTTTATTAAACCATCTAGTTCTACTTCTACACTTCCACTAAAGAAATTTGGAAAGCAAAATATTTTTAAGTTATCTTCTGAAATTTGATGTATATTATTATGATGTATAGTTAAAACATTATCATTAAAGAGAGCAATATCTTCATCTTCAAGCTCTTCAATAATCAACTCTAAATAATTTTTTACTTCTTGAGTAGCTTCATTTAGGTTAATAAAAATATTGACTGATCTATCATCATATTTGAAATCTATTAAATCTTTAAACTCTTTTTTGTTTTTTTTAAAGAATCGTGAGAACATCTACTTTAACTCTCGTGGCAAGAAAACACCTTTAATACAATTTTCATTGAGTATTGCAATTTGGATATGATTTTCTTTTTTAAATCCTGCACCTTCATAGAGAGGTTCACCCTCTAAAAAAGCTGCCCTTACAGAATCAAATCTTTCTCCAACTTCCTCGGCAATAATATGTGCATGACGAATAACTGCACAATCTAATTCACGTTTTTTAAAATCTAAATCATTTTTTCCAAAGGGAGTGTTTCGTGGAAGATTTATATTTAACTCTTTCGTATAACTTTCAAATTCACAGTAAGCTTCTGCTAAATAATCCAAATACTTTTGATCAAGTAAATCTAAGCAATTTCCAAGGTCTAAAACTACTCCCAGAACAAAAGGAGTTTTGATAGCTGAATCTTTTCTTTTTGCTGATTCTATAGCATACTGTTTTGCTCGTTCATAATTGTTTTCCCAAAAATAAATACCATCTCCAAGCCAATCATAGTCATTATGGCTAAGATTAAACTCCGATTTCATGTTTAATATATCCATAGCAATATCTTTATCTAAACCATGAAATCCATAAACAATAGTTGGCTTGGAAGAGTACATTATGAAGCTTTTGCGATTAATTTACTTTTAGCAACAGTTTCTGGAGTGAAAAAACGTTCATCATAATAACCATCATTATTTAAAATTTTAGCCTTTATCAAAATTTCTTTTTTTTCATCTAAAGTTCTTCGCTTAGAAGACTCTTGTACTTTTTTGATTAGCTCTTCTACTGACATATTAACAACTCCTTTTTTTATTTCTATTATATCATAAATATTAAAAGTAACCTTTTCTATGTTTATTATAAACTTCTCTCTTCATCTTATCTTCTGGAATTTCTATATCATTTTTCGTAATATTCATTTTTAAATACTGATTTAAATACTCCAGTAAGTTTTCTTGCCATGTATAAGTTCTTGGACTAGGAGTCTGTCGGATTAACCTAATCAATTCAACAGCAAAAATTGGATAGAATAAGAGATATAAAGAATTAAAAATAAGAGAAATTTTATAATGAAATCCTTCAAATCATCTAATCGAAATCAGCCATTTTTATTACCACCAAGTATACAAGATTGGTTACCAA
>Ga0256838_1000944_pt1 | contig 14933 bp, 14 predicted proteins | sample 4571419metaG_FD_185978 | JGI IMG/M metagenome (GOLD analysis project Ga0256838, IMG submission 185978) | Hydrothermal vent microbial communities from Guaymas Basin, Mexico - 4571-419 | ecosystem: Environmental > Aquatic > Marine > Hydrothermal vents | place: Mexico: Guaymas Basin | collected...
AAACGTCTCCCTTTATCGTCGTAGAACACTATTATATCCCCAGGCTTCATGCCCGCGCGTTCGGGCTTCACGATACGCCCTTCTATCCTTTTCTTACCCGACGCTATAAGGTCGAAATAACGCTTATCTAAGTGCAGTTCGTAGATCATAGAAAAACTCGTTCGATCTCCTCTAAGGATTCCGGATCCTCCGGGGGCACTTGAGAAACCCCATCTACTATTAACCCTTCCTTCTCTAACCTCTCCACGAGCTTCTTTAGGTATTTCCCACATGCTATCTTAAGAGCCTTCACGGGTCTCTTCTTATACATTCTTACGAGCCGCTCCGGAGGATCCTCATGTCCGGGATCGGAGCATCTAAAAGCTAAGGTCTTCACGGATTCGCGCTCGCTTTCCGTTATCGTTTGTAATAGTCTCTCCACCTTCCGTATCCCTAGCGTTCTATCGAGCGAACACGTGAATACGAAGTCCTCGAACACGACGTTGTATATCCGGTGCTTATGGCCCGATAACGGAGATATGATCGGATTATTAAGAGGATCGTCGATGATGTACAAGAACTCCCCTCCTACCCCTATCGCGTCGCGCACGTAACTCAAGCGCCTAATATACGTATCCGTCGCGGGTATGTCGATACGCTTTACGATCTCGTGAGTCTCCGCGTTCACGATCGTGACGCCTCTTAAGTTCGATACCGCGACGTAAGGCCGATTTATGCTCACACCGTAACCCGTCGTCCCGATCCTAACCTCGAAGAGCTCTTTATCTTTCTCAAAAGCCCGTACGTATCCGTCTATGCTCACACACACGAAAACATCCTCATAATTACGGACGTGGACCACCCGCTTGTCGTGTTTCTTCAATTCCTTATACTTATACGTAGATAAGTCCCGAAGGAGTATCTTCCCGTCCATAGATACGCTCATCAGGTTCCCATCCCGATACGCTATGCTCCTAACGCATTGCTCGTGACCTTTAAGAGTCCTCACGAGTTCTTTTCCGTCCCGTATCCTGATCGTCGCGTCACGCGAACAGCTAAAGAGCTTCCCCTCTACCCGTAGAAGGTCCATAACCGAACCGGAGTGAGCGTTTATCGTGTACATCTTTTCCGGATCTTCGGGATCGAACACTTCGTATACCTCGATTTTTCCGCCACGGCCACCATAAGCGAGTCTCAAGCCGTCGAAGGCCGCGGAGAACACGAAGCTATTATAGGGGAGCCTACGAAGGAGCGACGCCCTCTTTTCCGAAGTCCCCGATATCCTCTTGATCGTCTCCCTCTCTATCCGCCTCACTTTAAATAATACCTCCATATACGAGCACTTAGCGTCTTAAAAACAACATATTATGCGAATAATAGCATATTCTCGCTTCAGCCTTTTTATTATCTCGTAGACCGTCATAGAAGTGTTCTCATAAGCTTTGATGAACTCCACGGATACCCTATCGCGCGTGTCCTCGCTAATAGACCCTATGAGTCTCTTTACCCTATCCTTCACGTCCTCGTAATCCTCTCCCGCTACGACTACTACCCTAATTTCTTTCGCTTTATCGCGTGCGACGCTCACTATATCTAAGGGTATAAAAGCGGCGGGAAATACCGTGAGGGAAGTTCCTATTACTATTAAATAGAGAACGTCCTCGTCGATTCCCAAATCCTCGACGTCCCTCTTTACGTTCGGATACGCTACGGGTTCCCCGTATAATACCACGCCCGGCCTCCGGCCTTCTTCGTCTATGTTATTTATGATGTGATTTACGTTCGTTCCGATGAGGGAGGAGAGGCCGCTTATGGGATCGATTTTTCCGTATATAATATCTAGCGCTAGTTTCTCCTTGTTTTCGTCGCTCACTATCCTATCGTACGCGTCCTTTACTATTTCTAGAGACTCTAAGTAAGGGTTAAACGATGCTCCACTCCTCGTCCTCCTCCGGAGGTTTTTCTCCCTCTTGTTCCTCCTATTAATCCACACCCGTATTTTACCGTGTACGTGTTTTACCTTCGAATAAGCGTCCGGGACGTTCAAGGTTATTAAGCCCGCCTCGTGGAGGTCGTCGACGTTTTGCGTGTATACGATCAAATCTTTAGAGGGGTCGACACCGAGTTCCTTCTGTAGCCCCTCGATGAGCTTAGTATGATATTCGTTTGGTTTCCTAGAAGCTATATAGGCGGTACGTGTAACGTACCAAGCGAGAGCCTCCTTCCTTATTTTATGAATGTTCCAAGCGTCAGCGTCGACGTACCTATAGATGCTAACGTTTCCATAAATACCGCCGCTACCTCTAAACGTCGGTACCCCAGAAGGCGCGGACGCCCCGGCACCCGAAAATATGATCGCCTTGGGCATACCTTAGTTTATATCCCTTCCTTCATAGATTAACTAACCATGATAATCGCGGTAGTGGGAGCTTCAAGAAACAAGGAGAAACGGGGTTATAAGGTGCGGAGGTTCTTATACGATCGCTATAAGACCGTGTATCCGATAAACCCGAACGCTAAGGAGATAGACGGGATAAAGGCTTACCCGAACCTAACGAAGCTCGTTGAAGAGATCGGGAGAGTTCCGGACTTAGTGGTCTTCGTGGTACCTCCGAAGGTGACGATGAAGGTTACTGAGGAGGCCGTTAAGTTGGGGGTAAAGAAGCTATGGTATCAGCCGGGGGCGGAGTGCGAAGAGTGTATCGAATACGCTAAGAAGCGCGGGGTAGACGTAGTTTATAACGCGTGTATCATAGAGACTCACGAATCCGATAAGAGCTTTAACCTCGAAGGTTTATCCATAAACCGGGGTAAGCGTTGAAAGAAACGTAGAGGACGAACGCTTATGTCGTCCAGGGAGGAGTATAAGTATCTCGTAGACGTGGACGTCTATAGGGCGGCGAAGGTACATATAGGGGGAGAGCGCCTAAGGCCCCAGTTCAGGAAGTTCGTAACCACTAGGATGATGCGGAAGGACCCGTTCGGCAAGAGGATACGGACTCGGATCATAGATTTGAAGCAGACGGATTATCGTATACGCCTCCTAAGCGATCGGATAGCTCGCGTAGGACCGGAGAACGTAGCCGCTTTCTGTAGCAAGCAGGCCTGTTTTAACCCCATCATGCACTTTAGCCGCTTAACCGGAGCTAAGGCCTACCCCGGACGCTTCGTTCCCGGAATGCTCACGAACCCTCAACATACTATGTACATAGAGCCCGAGCTCGTGATCGTGACCGATCCTCTAGTAGATAAGCAGGCGATCTTAGAAGCGGCTTCTATGGGAATACCCATAGCCGGAATCCTAACGACGGATAATCCCGTCGTGTACATAGACTTCATAGTGCCCGCGAACAATAGACTTCGCGATAGCTTAGCTTTAGTGTATCGGTTAATCACTCGCGAGGTGTTACTAAAGACCGGAGTGATAGCCTCTCGCGAGGATATGCCGGTGAAGCGGGAGGAGTTCACGAAGAGGCCTAAGAGGTGAGTTTTTACGCTCTACGTGATGTTCTTTTTCGTAGGTCTTATAGCCGCTCTCATAGGCGTAGGCGGAGGTGTGTTCTTCGTTCCTATATTACTCGCTATGGGATATCCGCCGGACGTGGCCGTGGGTACTTCTTCAATAGCCGTAGCCTTCACTACGACTATAGGAGGAATAGGATACTACCGCGAGGGGTTTTATGATAAACGCATAACCCTAAAGGTACTACTATTCGCGTACCCGGGCGTGATCTTAGGGGTACTACTATCCGTAAACGTGCCCGCGACCGTGAGGCCCGCGATCGGATTAATGCTTATAATAGCCGGGTATAGGGCGTTTAGGAAGTTCATGGTGCCTCAACGGCTACAGATACCCGGGTTCTTTCTAGCCGGATTAGCTATAGGATTACTAGGAATAGGAGGGGGCGTGATCTTAACCCCGTTGATCGTGTCGACGTCCCCATACGACTTAATATATTCTATAGGAATAGCGTATACTACGAAACCCCTCCTCACTATACCCTCAGCTATATTACATCTGATGTATGGGAAGGCGGACGTGCATATGGGCGTCCGTATCGGGATCTTCTCGAGCTTGGGCTCTTACACCGGATCTAAAATAGCGGGGAGGTTTAAAGAGAACGTGTGGTTTAAGCGCGCGATAGGCGCTCTAATGATATCCACGGGCGCTTATATTATAGTAAGGGCGTTCGTTCGAGAACGATATAATAGGAATCAGTCGTAAGGATTATGGACATCGAGGAGCTCAGGAGCATAATACGCGAGGCTCGGAAGGAATTTTTAGACGGTAAGATGAGCCTCACCGATGAGAAGGTATCGTTGGTTCACATAACTCAGATACTCACGTACGTGGACCTTTCTATTGAATCGTACAGAGGATTAGTGGAGACGTATAAGGAAGAAGTGGAGAAGATGCTTTCGTGCAAAGAGCCGTCCGAGGACTTATCGTCCATCGGCATCACTAAGATCGTAGACGGAAAAACGCTTCCAAGGAACTCTCTCGTTGTTCAAGCGGCTATGGGATTAGGGATAGAGGTATGCGAGACGTTTAGGGACCCGAAGAACGTAGCCGTGCTAGACCTATCTTACGCCCTCGATTCGTTACGTATACCGAACGAGGTGAGGGTTGTGGATGGGGACGTAAAGATATACGTGAAGGGGCGCCGCATACGCACCGTAATGGTAGGAATCGCTCAGCCGGAAAAAGCATACGGGAGATCCGGAGAGGAGATCGTAAAGCTACGGAGCTACATCCCGCGTTTCTTATCGGGAAGTATAGGGAGAAAGCTCCTTCCTATAATTGTAGACTTAGGGTTAAACGAGACTGTGAAGAACATACCCATAATATACATACCTATAGGTATACTCTCGATACTCGCATTCTATAAGCAAAACGTGCCCGCGGTTTCGATTTACGCTCCCGTATATAAGAATATCCAGAACCTCATAGCTTGATGAAGAGGTTGTATTTTTCCGGTCGCTATTATAAGTCGCTAGCGTCTAAGAGGAAGACCGTTACTATAAGGTTAAGCACGAACTTGAAGCCCGGGGACGTCGTGGAGATATATGCCGGAAAGAGGTTCATCGGTAGAGCTAAGATCGTGCGCGTAGAGCGTAGAAAGGTGGGAGAGCTCGACACGGAAGTATTAAAGCAAGAGAACATGGAGTCGCTAGGCGAGCTCATAGAAGCGCTTATAGATCATTACGGACCAACTATGGCCGATCCCGATAGCGAAGTTACGGTGATACGGTTCGAACGGTTGTAAACGCTCGAGCTTTTTGTTGTAATGCGTCATCTTATGGTCGACGGAAAATATCTGGACGCGATATTATCGGGAAGAAAGACCCTCACGATACGCCTAAACAAGCCAAAGCTAGAGCCGGGCGACTTAGCGTACATACATTCTAAGGGGAAAATACGGGGAATCATACGCGTTAAGAGGGTATACTCGAAGAGGTTCGAGGAACTCACGGAGGAGGAGGCGATGAAGGACGGGTTTGAGACGCTAGAAGAACTGAAGGAGGCGCTTCAAGAACATTATGGGGACTTAAAGGGAAAGCGTCTATGGATCATAGAGTTCGAGCTCGTCGAGCGCATGGAGAAGGAAGAATCTTACGGGGACCCCGTAGAAATAGCTAAAGAGGCCTTAGAGAAACTAGAGTTAAAGGATGGAGAGAGGAGGATCTTAGAGGCGATAGTAAGGACGGGGAGTATACGTAAGACGGCCGAGCTACTATACGGTGACCCGCTCAGGAGGAAGCGTATTAGAAGCGTACTAAGAAGGGTAATGAGGAAACTAAGAGCACAAGAAAACCTTGGTAAGAGGGGACGCGATCGTGAACATGGTAAACGAGAGGCTCTTAAAAAGCCTCATTAACCCGGAGCTTCGGAAAGAAGGTAAAAGGCATGACGGAAGGAGACGGGATCAGTATAGGGATTTTGAGGTCCTTATAGGCGTCGTAGAGCGCGCCCAAGGGTCCGCATTAGTACGCCTCGGAAAGACTCACGTATTAGCCGTAGTACACGGCCCTTATGAGGCACCGAGACACGTAGCGTTACCGGACCGCGCGATCCTCAACGTGGTATATCGTACCGTCACTTACGCGGTCATGAAGCGCAAGAAACCCACTATCTCGAAGCGCGAGCGTGAGCTATCTAGAATCATCCGCGAGGCCTTAGAGGGAGTCGTCTTCCTCGACCGCTATCCCAGGAGCCAGATAGACGTATACGTGTACGTGATCTCTAGTCACGGAGGTTCTCGTACTACCGGATGTACCGCGGCCGCTTTAGCGCTAGCCGATGCCGGAATACCGATGAAGGATCTCGTTATAGGACTAGCCGGAGGAAAAGTAGAGGGTCACGTAGTGGTAGATCTAGATGATATAGAGGATAAGATCGGGGACGCTGATCTCCCTCTCATGTACTTACCTAACCTAAAGAAGTTGTCGATGATACAAGCGGACGGCATATTCACGCGCGACGAACTAATCGCGGCAGTAAGAGCGGTCGTAGACCGTATTGAAAAGGGACTCTATCCCACTATTAGGGAAACCATAATGAGAAAGTACGGGAGTGATTCAGATGTTTACGATAGATAAGATTACGGAGAAGCGCGTTCGTGAGGCGATAAAGAGGGGGGAACACCTAGACGGACGCGATTTGATGGAATTTAGGCCCATTTACATAGAGAAAGGGTTCTCTCCCGTAGCCGAAGGTTCCGCTTTAGTACGTTTCGGGGACGTGAGGAGCACTAAAGTGCTCGCTGGGGTAAAATGTGAGGTAGAGGCTCCCTACGAAGACTCTCCGGACGAAGGGTTTATCAACGTGATGGTGGAACGGATGCCTTACGCTTCCCCGTTTAAGATGCGCGAGCTCGACGATGAAGACATCATTATCTCACGCGTGGTAGACAGAATCATACGCTCTTCCGAAGCGATACCGTTTGAGGAATTAGTAATAGAGGTGGGGAAGCACGTGTGGGGTATATATGTGGAAATGGACGTGCTGGACGACTTCGGAAACGTGATGGACGCGGCCGGGCTAGCGGCTATGGCGGCCTTAATGGACGCTAAGATGCCGATAGTAAGGCGCGAAGGGGAGGAAATTATACTCGACGACTCCGAGCGGGTACCACTTAAGCTCTTGAAGAGGCCCGTGACGATAAGCTTCTATAGAATAGACGGTCATCGGCTCGTTGATCCGTTATTCGAGGAAGAACACGTTGCCGACATAAGGCTCACGTTCGGGGTGACGGAGAGGGGAGAGATATGTGGAATTCATAAAAGCGGTCCCGGCCTCTTCACGATGAAGGAATTCGAGGACCTAGTAGATAACGCGATAAGATTATCGAATTATTTGAGGAAGAGATTAGAACGAATTTTAAAAATCGCTTCTTAAGCTCGTTTACGATTATCCTCGCGGCCTCTTCAGCCGCATGCTTTTGAGCGTCTACGGTCTGGGCGCCTATGTGAGGAGTCGCGATCACACGCGGATGTTTAACGAGCTTTTCTAGTATAGGGTCATCGAACGGAGGCTCCTTACTAAACACGTCTAGAGCCGCGTAAGCGATCTTACCTTTCTCTAAAGCTTCTAGCAAAGCCTTTTCGTCCACGACGGCTCCGCGAGAGGTATTGATGAGTATCGCCCCGTCCTTCATCTTCGCTATACGCTCCGCGTTTATGAGGCCTCTAGTCTTAGGCGTTAAAGGCACGTGTATCGTCACTATATCGGCTTCCTTTAGTAAATCATCGATGTCCCTGTATTCGTATCCGAGAGCTATCACGCGCTCCTTATCGACGTCGTTTCCGATTACCCTAGAACCGAAGGCCGTGACGAGCTCGGCTACGCGCGTTCCTATACGACCCATCCCTATTATACCGACGGTCCTGTTCGCTAACGTGTAGCCCACGAGCTCCTTCTTCGCCCGTACTCCTTCCTTCATCTTTCTATCCGCCTCGTGTATGCGTCTTAAGGCGTTAATCATGAGTCCTATAACGAGCTCGGCTACGCTCTGAACGAGGGCTCTAGGAGTATTAAATACCTTCACTCCGAACTCCCTCGCGGCTTCTAGGTCTATGTTATCTAACCCAACTCCAGCGCGTACTAAGACCTTTAGCCTCTTTGCGTTCTCGAACACCTTCCTAGTCCACTTAGTACTCCCACGAGTGATCGCCGCGTCGTAATCGGCTATGATCTTAGCTAGCTCGTCCTCGCTCAGAGTGCCTACTTCGTCCACCTCGAACCCCTCTTTCCTTAATATCTCGGAGGCTATGGGGTGAACTTGATCGCATATGAGTACCTTCATACACGAATCTTTAGTATGATAAATAGTAGTTCTAGCGAGAGGGAAGGGTGATGAATCTAAACCGATCTACTTAAGAGAACCCTATGGAACGTATACGGATAGTTAAGCGGGACCCTTCTAAGAACGCCCGGGAACGCGTGGAACCGAAGGAGGAGTTATCCGGACCTTCCCCCATGATACCGATAGAGAAACCGAATTATCGGCTGGCGTTATGGGCCGAAGAGGACGTCGTGTATCTAGCGATATCGATAGGAGAGGAGATACACGGGTATAGGCGGAAGTACGGATCGGAGGAAATCAAGAGCGCCTATCGGTCGCCGCACGTCCTCATAGGAAGGATGACCGTAGAAGAGCTAGTGAGGGGGATGCTCTTGGAGGATACTCTGGAGGAACTAAAGAAACTACGTGGGGCCTTAGACGCTAGAACTAAGCGCGTGAAGGATCGGGGAGTACGGGACGCCCTACCTTATCTCTTACCTCGGATCACGCTCGAGGACTTAAAGAGGACACACGGGATTATAGTTACGGACATCTCGGTAGACTTCGACGCCCTCATCATATCGTCGGACGGTGAGGCCGTAAGGCCGAAGGAGGACGTCTCTACGAAGCTTCTAGAAGCGTTAATTAAGGTATCTAAGGTAGAAAAGGAGTACATCGATAACGATCTACGCGTCGTCCTCAACGAGTATCACGCGGGAAGAGGGGAAGAGATCTTAGAGACCATAGTATTAGAGGCTCCGCTAGAGAGGATTCCTGAGCTCGTGAAGCGCATGAAGTCCCTCGGTCTAAAAGCCGTCCCCAGAGCTCTCGTAGCGTCTATACGTGAGCGTCTAAAGAAGGACATAGACTCGCTATTAGCGGTTCTAGCGATATATGTGGAGCTATCGGATTTGCGCGTAGATCGGCTCGTGGAACGGATAGAGAAGAACGCCACCGAGATATTACTTGAGGCTCCTGAAGATAAGGCCCGCGAGGCTCGGAGGATGTTACGCGACGCGATGCCGGAATTAGCTAAGAGGGTAGCGAAGGAGATTATATTAAAGAAGGAAATCGGCGACGAATTCGCGTCCGAGTTATCTTCCGTCGCGGATCTAACAAGGGAGGAGGCCCTAGAAGCTCTTAAGCGTGCCGAGAAATTGGGACGGAAGAAGGCCGCTGCGAATATATTCCTCAAGGCCTCCCCGACCGTAGATGAGGTAAAGGAGTTGAAGCGGAGTCCGGAGTACGCTTTGGAGATAGCTAGGCTATTAGGTAAAGAAGGAGTATCGCTATATCATAGATTACTAGATACGCGCCTCGCTGAGGAAGCCGCGAGGGATATGGTATCCCTAGGTATAATAGACGAAATACTAAAGAGTCGGCTGTTGAAGTTCTCGAAGCGTAACCCGCTTAAGGCTGCTGAGATCGCTAGGCCCGATAAGAAGCTCCTAAAGCGGCTCATAGATTCGATATACGAGGGGCTTGAGAGTACGAGGTTCTCGATGATTCTCGCGGAGAACGTTGATGTATTAGAAAGGGAGCGGATAGAGGAGCGGATCATAAAGCGGCTCGACGCTCACGAGCCGAACGAGAGGTTGATCGAGGTAGTGGTTAAGAAGAAGGCCGATAAAGCCGCGGAGAGGCTAGCGGAGATACGGGCTAAGAAGGACAGACGGGAGCTCGTAAACAAGATCGTAGAAGGGTTCGACAAGAGCGTCGCGAAACGCATAGTGGATAAGGTAACCGTAGAGGATCTCTTACCGATGCTCGCCTTAAAGCCTCACTTAGCCGTGAAGCGGTTCAAAGAAGGTCTCCTCGTTACCGAGAAGTTCGAGAGCATAGAAAGTACCGTACTAGAGGCCTTGGGCTTCGACGATATAATCGATCTCATACGCACGAAGCGCCTCACTAGAGAAGGAATTAAGAAGGCCCTAGAAGCGGCCGTAAAGAAGATCGATTCGCGGGGGCGCGTGCTATACCTACTAGACTTCTCTAAAGAGCTTAAGTTATACAAGCGGGTGAAGCCTAGGATAGCTCAGCACGCTAAGCTACTTAAGCCCGAAGCCTCCGAGGACTTCGAGAGGGCTTTAAGGGAGTTAGGGGACGCCTTCGGTGTAGAGTACGTAAAGGAAAGATACGAGGAAGTCCGGGAGATTCTCAAAGGACGGAGGAACGGATACGTGGGAAGGTTATTCGTAATAGCTGATCCTAAAGAGTTTGAGAAGCGCCGGAAAGAGCTCGATAGCGAAGCATCAGCGTTCTTAACGCCTGAGGTACAACCGCTCGTGCCGAACGTAGTAAAGAGCTTAGCCCTCTCGGGGCATCTTAAGCCCGTGTATCCTTATGAAGTATATCGGTACATAGGGAAGCTTCCAGAGTATTTAGAGAGAACGATGAAGGGCGAGAAGATAAAGCTCGACACGAAGAGCCTGGACTCCGTCGGTGAACTTAGGAAGATAGCCGCGGCGTTTAGGAACTCGTCCTTCGTGAAGAAGCGGCCCGTGGCGTTCGCGCACGCGATCGGGGCACTAAGGATATTATCGCGTGGCGATGAGGAGCTGAGGGAGGTATACAAGCGCGTGATAGACGTGATCGGCAAGGCGGAGAGCCCTAAGGAGGTATCCGTAAAGTTACCTCCCGGGCTCTTCGGAGGGAAAGCGAAGAGGTTCGCTAAGGACATAGAGGCTCAGAGGAGCATACTACGCTTGATCATCGACGCTCCCTACCTAGATGTAACCGAAGAGGGACTAAAGGCGATAGATCTACAGCGGGAAGTGGAAATAAAGCGGGCGAAGAAGAAGATGTTCGTGAAGGTTAAAAAGCTCGAATGAGGTCCCCAAGGAAGTCCTCTAGAGTTCCCGTCTTTTTCTCTCCTTCTTCTTTCTTCGCCTTCTCTTTCCTAGCGGGAGACTTCTTCTTAGTAGCCTTCTTCTCTTTCTTTTCTTCCTTCTTCTTCCTCCTTTCCTCCTCCCTCTTTTCTAGATATTCTTTAATCCTCTTCGCTACCTTATCGCGCTCCTTTTCCGGAACTATCGAAAGTATAGAGTCCTCGTCGAGAACCCCCAGTAACTCTTCAGGCTTATACATCGCGATTACGCGGAAGTAAGGTATTACATCCTCCAGGAACTTCTTCCTCGATACGTGAATCTTCTTTGCCGCGGCCGCGTAGGACTCCATAAGCCTACGTCTCTGTTCGCGGGACCTAGATAACTTGAGTATGTACGAGGGCCGCTCTACTTTTATGTGCCGGAGATAAGAGGGGTGCCGCTTGGGTTTCTGATCTATGTAACGCGCTAAGGGATATGTAGCTAAGAGAGTAACGTAACGTAATAACGACCGATTACCCCTCGACGCACGCTCGTAGAACATGTCCGCATCCGCTACGAACCTCATCGCCTCGGCTAACTTATTAGGGTCTCTCACGTACAGAGGCAAGTTCTCCATCACCCGATATATGAGGAGCTTAGGATCGTCGTCGTAGTTAAGCAGCTCGCGTCTAAGGTCGTTTAGGTTCTTTACCTTATCCGATATTATTATGCGGAGGAACTCCGCGATAGCGAGCTCGCGGTTCTTCCGTGAGGCGTGAGGCGTATTAGTGTCTAAGTACACTTGGAGATCCTCTATAGCCGAGCGTAAGTCCCCGTTAGACGCTAGCGCGATCTTATAGAGGACCTTCTCTACTTCTGGAGAATCCGGATCGATATCGAGCCCGCGACGCTTAGCCTCTAGTTTAAGTATGCGCTTTAAAACCCTCATCACCTCATCTACCGAAGGCCTGTAGAAATCTAGGACGAGAACTAAGTCCCTAATGAGCCTCACGCTCGTAGCATAACGATCGTTCGCCGCTAGAACTAGAGGATAGCGAATGAACTTGTTCTTTTTGTCGTTAAGGAGTATCCTATAAAGCGCGGAAGCGCCGCCCGCGTCCCCTATAGCCGATAACCCGTCCACCTCGTCTAAGAACACGATGTGGTCCTTAAGCGTGAACGTGTTTGGATCTAAGTGGGGGGCCGTCAGGGCCTTCATCACGTGAGTCCTTATCGTGGTGGCGTTCCTGAAGTCGCTCGCGTTAAGTTCGAAGACGTCCCGTCCTATATCGTTAGCCGCAGCGTACACCAACGTGGTCTTACCGACCCCCGGGGGCCCCACTAGAAGGGCGGCCGCGGGTAGAGTCCCCTCCTTAATGCCGTTTAATACCTTTGATATAAGCCCCTTAGAGCGTTCCGATCTAAACCTCTTTATCGCGTCGTTGAGGTCCTTCCCAAATACCTTCTTAAATAGGTTCTTAGCGTATTCTACGGCCTTCATGCCCGAGAGACCTTTATGTCTAAGCGCGATCGTCCCCCCAAGCCGGAGTATAAACGCGTAGCGTGATGCGGCGTTTCCGACCATCTCACGCACGTGTTTAGGCCTATAGTATTCGGCTAATATCACGCGCGATGTGCTCATAAGGTATAAATCGAAAGGTCGTATAAACAGAAACTCTTCCAAATCTTCGAAAAAAGATCTCGGGAGGGTTGGGACTCACGGAAGACTGATAAGTTTCAGCTTAAAATATGCTTCAATGCCTTACGGTAAAAGCATAGCGATAGGGATCATACTGTTTATACTCGTATTACCCGTCTTTGGCTCATTACCCTACAAGGGAGCGACCTATTCTTCCCAGTTCAAGCTTCATATAGATCCGACCACCCCTCCCATCACTCTTAATACCGCTATTACTAAGACCGCTAACGGGACTTATGAGGACGTAATACGGTATAAAACGTACACGGAATCGGATTCCATACGGGAAGACTTTAACGGATATGGAGGGATTAACGGGACCATAACTAATACGGGAGATACGATCGTCCTGGGTATTACTACTAAACATAAGTTTAACGAGCGGCTAAACGAGTACGGATCTACCCCCTTCGGAGATCCCGAGGCGTTCTCCGCCATATTAGACATCTCACGCTATACGCGTGTGGTTTCCGGCGATACCGAGGAAATATCGCTTGAGATGAGCTCAAACTCCTCCACTTTGGTGATACGGGTCTTACCCACCATAACCTCGACGGTCGTGAACGCTAACCTAAAGATTAACGTGCGGAACTATATTCCTCTATACCAATACCTAACTAGAGTACTATTCATGGTCCCCGTAAACTCCGAGAACTTCACGATCACGATGTCCGTGTCCGTGATGGCCGGAGTGAACTATGAGGTATTCGTAGGAATTACGCCCATAAGGAACTTCCAGGAGTGGGAGAGTATATACGGAAACGTCCAGTACCGGCAGGTAGAGGAGGTAAGAAACGCTCTAATGCACCTCGCCATGAGTAGCTCCTCCCGGTCTAAGCTCATGACCGGAACGGCTTTCGGGAACCTTAAGGAGATAAGGAAAGGATATTACATACTTCGGGCCATGGTGTACCTACACCTCGCTATAGAAATAAACACCACGATGAAGTTCACGAGGCCCGGGGTGAGCTATCGGGTATACTTACGGCTCGCGATCGTCCTCATAATAGCCTTATATCTACCTATTAGAATAAAGCGCGAGATCGAGTACATACTACGTAAGTGAGTTTTTATTACGATCTTCTTCTTATGAGGGTTCGGATAGGGATCGACGAGACCGATTCTAATCGCGGTGGATGTACTACATATATAGCTTATAGGATAGCTCTAGTAGAAAACATAGTAAGTCCGCCTAGGCTCGTTCGCTTTAATCCTAACGTACCCCGGAAGACTAGAGGGAACGGGGGGCTAGCGTTGGAGATCGAGACGGACGATCCAGATAAAACGCGGGAGCGCGTGTTGAGTATAGTCGAAGAGCTGCGCGATCCGGACGAGGACTCGGGCGTAGTGATGGTGAGCGAAGAGAAGAGGCGTCTATTATACGATCGGTATTTAAAAACTGTACGTGAGATCGTTTCGGAGCCCCCCGTAAGCCTAGCGATGAAGAGCGCATCGCGGAAATCCGGTCGCGGTCTTATAGGAGCTCTAGCGGCCGTAGGGTTCGAAGGCCCTCACACTTATGAGCTCTTAACGTATCGCCTCAAAGAGAACATAGGTAAACCCAGAAAGATCGACGAAAGGAGCGTGTGGAGGTTTGAATTGAACACAAGATATACGTTCGGGAACGTTTCTCCTCACCCGATTATAGCCCCTCATGGGAGAGACCCCGTATTGTACGGCATCCGCGGAACTGATCCTAAGGAGCTTATTAAAGGTCTCTCGATAATCAAGAGCGAACCCTATGAAGGGTACGCTTTATTCGTCACAAATCAAGCTACGGACGCACATCTTATACGTAGGAACGTAGAAGATCTCAGGCCGTACGTGCCGGCATATATCGAGGGGCGCGTGAGTAAGAGGCCGAAGAGGATCGGACAACACGTGTATCTCGAACTTACCGACGATACGGGAAGCATCGAGGTCTTCTTTTACAGACAGACGGGGTATCTAAGACGTATAGCGGAGTCCTTAAAGCCGGGAGATAAAATAGGGGTGCTCGGAGGAGTAAGGCCTCCGGGAGACGGTCGGGATATGACGCTCAACGCTGAGAAGCTTCGGGTGTTGAAGCTCGTGGAGAGAAAGAGAGAGATGAATCCCCGCTGTCCCGTATGCGGAAAGCGCCTTAAGTCCGCGGGGAAGGGGAAAGGACGGAAGTGTCCGAGA
>Ga0256838_1000946_pt1 | contig 14917 bp, 14 predicted proteins | sample 4571419metaG_FD_185978 | JGI IMG/M metagenome (GOLD analysis project Ga0256838, IMG submission 185978) | Hydrothermal vent microbial communities from Guaymas Basin, Mexico - 4571-419 | ecosystem: Environmental > Aquatic > Marine > Hydrothermal vents | place: Mexico: Guaymas Basin | collected...
GTTCGCTTTTAATTACAACCTTGTATTTACCCGGCTTTAATTTTTTTCTTTCATTTTCACTAATGCAAAATCCCCAACGCTCTTTATAATAACTCGTAACATACGGAATTGCATTTGGAAGTTTAGGCAAAGAATATAAATGCTTTTGAAGTTCATCCAATTCAATTTCCCCTTCAAAAGGTACGGAATACTGTACTAAATGCAAATTGTTTTCGTTATAGTCGCATATTTTTCTGCCATCCGGCGTAATAATATAAGCTTCTTTACAATTCCATTCTTTTGGCACCGTCCAGTCAAACACCTGAGTGCCGCTTTTTATCGAATGTATATTCAACTCGGGATTTTCCCTTTTTAAAATTCTAAGAGTTTCCCTCACCCCTTCCCCGCTTAAACTTCTGTTTATCGGGAAAAGTTCTTTTATAAGCTTATGCATTTGATTACCGATATTTTTCATCATCTAACTTTTCATATTCAAACTCAACTATATTTCTCTCTTCCTCACTAAAACATATCCCAACCATTATAACTCTTTTATCTTTGTATTTTTCATAGTATTTTTTCTCTTTAATTTGCTCTAAAGCATCACACCTACATTTTTCATTTCTCACTTTTAACTTTTCACTATCTTCATTCTCCATTCTCAATTCTCCATTCTTCATTACTTTAAACTCTATTATATAAACCTTATCCTCTACAAAAAGAGTTAAATCAATCCTCCCTTTATTCGTTACATCCTCTCCTATAATATCAAAACCAAGGGCTTGAAGATATATATAAACCACACTGCTATAAAATCCCTCATAACTTTTTATGTATGTTAAGTTATTGTATGGAATTGATGCAAATATTCTTTTTAAGGTCTTAATAAATTTATCAATATCTTCATTTATTAACGCTTCGTATAAATCCAGTTTTTCTACAGGCTGTTTATCGCAAAAATACTCTATTATTACATCTGAAAAACTAATCTTCACTTCTTTGTTTGGAAAATAAAGTCTGTATAAACTTCCAAAAGGAGTTTTTTTCACATCTTTTATAGTCAAATATCCCGCTTGATAAAGCAATACTTCTATATCTATTTTCTCTATATCAAACACATCAAGCAACTTCTCATCTACCATTAAACTGCTTAAATTAGGAAGATAATAATTATTCTTTTGAAGAAGCTTTATTAAAAAACTCGGATTTCCACTAGCAAACCAATAGTTTTTAAACTCTTTGTTTTGAAGATACTGAAGTATGTCAAAAGGATTAAAAACCTTATCTTTTAAAAAATAATACCCGTTATACCACTCTTTTACTTCCTTTAAATCCACATCTTCCAAATATTCCTGAAAGTTATTAATCAACTCCTCTTCGGTTATTCCGCATATGTTTCCGTATTTTTTAAGAAGACTTATATCGCTTAACATATTAAGTCCGCTGAATATACTGGCTTTAGAAAATTTAGAAACTCCCGTTAAAAAGGCGAATTTTATGTATTCGTCGTTATCTTTGATTATTGAATACAAACCTTTCAAAAACTCCCTGTGTTTAAGTGCTTTTTCTTTTTCTTCAATTACATCAAGTATCGGTTTATCATATTCGTCTATTAAAACCACCACTCTTTTCTGGTATTTTTTGTAAGCCTCTTTTATTAATTCATCAAAACAACTGCTAGGATTAGATGTGTTTTCACATGTAATATTTAATCTTTTTTGATTGTCTTTAAAAATATCAAAAGCTCTTGTTTTAACACCCTCAATACTGCTTAAATCACCTGCCCAGCTAATCTTAATCACCGGATATTTTTCAAACTCCCAGTTTTCATAAATCCAAAGCCCTTTGAAAAGCTCTTTTTTCCCTTCAAACAGACACTTCATCGTATCAAGTAAAAGACTTTTCCCAAATCTTCTAGGACGGGCTAAAAAGGCATAAGAATAATCATTTATTAAATTAAAAATATCTTTTGTTTTATCTATATAAACATAATCTTCATTTCTTATTTTTTCAAAATTTTGAATGCCTATTGGTAGTTTCATTTTTTTCCTTAAAAATGTACCCTTTTTCTCGGTTTAAAATTTTGTTTGTTTTCCAAATAAAATCTTATCATCTTTTTAGCAACATCAAGTTTTTTCAAAAAAGGAGCATTTATTTCAAAAAACAGTACCTTTAAATACGTTTTAAAAATATGAAAATCAATTATATGTTTTGTTCTAAACTCTGCATGCAAATGATAAACATTTTCAAAAAATCTCTTATCAATATTAAGTTTATCTAAAAACTCTTTTTTTACCTGATGCATTACAAAATCCCTATAATATTTCTCACTAAACGTAATTTTTTTATAATTACATGCAAATAAATTCGTCCCGTGAATCCTATACTCAGTAAGCTCATCATGAATAAAATACATCTCACTCATCAAACTCGCACCAAACACCACCACATCATCCGCCCGAACTCTAAAAAACTCTTCATTTTTAATTGGAAAAATCATTTCACCAAGTTTTTTTGAAATAGAAACATTTGAAGTAGTACTTCCTGTAAAAATAGAAAGATAATAAACTAAAAATTGATTATACCCTCCATAAGGGCAATAAGGACCAAAATCATAACTCGTATCGCCTATAAGCTCATAATCATTTATGATATATTCATATCCTTTTTTATAAGCTTCGACAACCTTTTCAAGTTTTTTTGGTTTAAATTTATCATCACTGTCAAGCAAACATATAATTTTACCGGTGCAATGCTTAAATCCTTCGTTAAAAGCACTCGCCTGACCTCCATTTTCTTTAAAAATCGGCTTAATTCTATTATCTCTTTTAGCATATTCTTTTATAATCTCTTTTGAGTTATCACTGCTTCCGTCATCTACTATAATAATCTCAAAATCCTGATATGTTTGATTTAAAACACTTTCTATACATTCAGGCAAAAACTTTGCATAATTATAATTATCTATTAAGACACTAATCTTCAACTTTCACTCCTACAAAAAGATTTTCTAAGTTATTTATTCTTTTTACTTTATTTTTAATTGTTTTAAAAACTGCCCATTTAACAAAAGGTCCACTTATATAATGATGTATAATAATTATTCCTCCTTTTTTTAACTTTGGAAACATCATTGTTATATCTTCTAATATATCTGTTTTTGTATAATGTCTTCCGTCAATTATTAATACATCTAACTGATGATCAAACTTTTTATAAATATCAACAAATCTTCCATTTAATACTTTTATATTTCCAAATTCTTTAATATTTTTTTTAAACTTTTCAAATGCATTTTCTATAGGGTGCCTATCCCACTCATCAATTGCAAAAACATTTTTAGCAACATTAGCTATATTTATAGTATTACCGCCTAAAAAACTACCTATTTCTGCAATATTTTCTTTATTTAAGCAAAATTTTATTATACTTAATCTCTCTTCTATTGTCATATGATTAGGAATATTTAAACTTTCTTTTAACAAATATTTTTTATATTTTAATAAACTCCTTTTCTCAATTTTTAATTTTATTTTTTTTAATTGTGCTTTTAACCACTCTTTATATAAAATAAAGGTTATTAATAATCTACTATCCTCTTTTACATTTTTTCCTAAATAAAAATCAGCTACCTCTTTTTGTTCATTTGAAATTTTACTAGTAATAACGATAAATTTATCTTTCGCTTTTTCATACTCTTTTTTTTCTTCTATTTTAAAATTATCTTTTATTATCATCTGTTTATAACTAACTTCTCCACCATACAAAAAAAAGGGCAGTCCAAAATCTATCGCATAAAAGGTAGAAGACATAATTTTATTTGATGTAGCATATTTAACACTACTTAAAATATCATAAAATCTTTTTACAAAATCTTTATTATATCTATTACCCGCAGTAGTTACACTAAAACCCTCCTTTAAAAATAAATTATGTAATCCCTTATTAATATCTTCATAATATAGACAAATTAATAATGGTTTAAATTTTTCTGGTAATTTTTTTAACTCATAAATATATTTTTCCCAATCTATTTTCCATTCAGTATTTCTATTAGAATGAACGGGAAAAACAACTGTACCTTTTGCGTTTAATTTTTGCTTTATTTTATGTTTATTCTTATAATATAGAAACAAATTACCACTTTTTAACACCTTAATACCTCTAAAACTTTTATATTTATACTCTCTATTGTAAATATAATAATCAATATCTAAATGAATTACATTTGGATCTAAAATCTCGTCATTATCATTAAATTCCGGATAAATACCATGTGCTAACCCTACATAAATATCCCAAAAAGATGGATAAAAATATTTAGACTTTAATATTTCATTATGAGAATAAGCATATTTTGTTAAATCCCATCTTCCTTTTATCCAAGTAGGATCTTTTGATAAATTTTCCAATTCTTCTTTACTTAATTCTACATCAAATATTTTCAATTTTTTTTAGCCTTTCATAATCTTCTTTATTATCTATCGTCAAAACAATCTCTTTTTTTATAATTGATACTTCCTTATTTAAACAATTTCTCTTCATCCAAGGAGTTACATGCTCTTTTTCATAAGGGGTTTTAGCATTCTTATAACTTTTTTCTAAACATTCAAAACTAAAAACTTCTACATTTAGCCCTTTTGTATCATTTAAATTATGAGTATAGTCTCCATTAAATTCTTTAATTACTTTTTTTATAATACTACTATTTAAAAAAGGAGAATCACTACAAATTCTAACTATTATATCTTCTTTTTTAGCTCCAAAATATAGAGCACACTTATAAAATCTTTCTAAAACATTTTTTTCACTTCCAATAAAATATCTTAAATTATATTTTTTAGCAATTGTAACTATCTCATCTGCTTCTGGCACAGTTGCTATAATGGGGTCTAAATTTTTTATTCTATCAATCAAAAACTCTAAAACATTCTTATTTTCTCTAAATGGGAGCAATACTTTTCTTGGAAGTCTTGTGGAATTTAATCTTGCCTGAATTATTGTAAATATTTTTTTCATTTCCTAACCCTTATTTAATCTCTTCTTATATTTATATTATTTCTTCATTTTGAATTCATACTTTCCATCTATGCAATATAATCTTGCTCTTTTTTATTTTAAATCCATTTTTCTGATAAAAAAATAAAGCTGGATTATTTATTTGAGTTCCCACTGTTACATATCCAAAATAATTTTTAGCAAAACTTAATAAACTACTTCCTACTTTTTGATTCTGATAATTTTTATCTACTGCTACAAAAAAAAGATTGTTTTGCTTAGTCAAAATTAATCCTACAATTTTATTATCAATTTTTATTCCAAAAGCTTTATTTTGATCTGTAACCTTAAAATTTTTAATATATTCCCTCCAGAGCAGATCAGCTTTATCTTTTGTATGAGGGTCAAGATGAAATCTTGAATAAGAAAAAACATCTCCTATATCTGGCAAATTTTTTTCTAAAATTTCTACTTTATAAAAGGGAATTGTATCATCTTTAAAAGCTTCTAAAATAATTTCTGTATTTATATATTTAAATCCATAGTTTTGAAGTTTATAAACTAATTCGTAATTATTTGAATCTATTTTTGCTGTAATAAATCCATTTGGCAAATTCTTTAAATCATCATTTTCATATAAATAACTATCAATTCCAAAAAATTCACTGTCCCATTTTAAGTATTTCATCAACAACCTTTTGTGTTTTTATCTCAAAACTTTTAATCTCAAATCCATTAATATAATTTAAAATTCCATCAAACCGTCTATATCCCAAAAATTTTGCAACACCTTGTTTTTCTAAAAATTCACATCTTTTAATTTGATGAGAGTAGTTTGCAATTAAAATTGCCGGAGTTTTAGTAGCCACTGCTTCTATACTACTAAGCCCCCCGGCGGTTATAGCTATTTTTGCATTTTTATATTCATCTGCCATATCCAAAACATTCACTTTTGGAGTAAATATCTCAAAAACTCTTCCCTTATATCCAGCCCCAACTATTACATTTAAATTTTTAACTCCCCTATCAAGCAAAAATTTAACAACCTTATAAGTCATATCCACTTCATCAGCTCCGCCAAAGGCAATCAAAATTTCTGCTGGATTTTCCTTTTTTACTTCAAAAAACCTTTTATCAATTATCGCATATTCATACCCTACAAGCGATTTTTGCTTATATTTTTGTGTATTGCTGTTCCAATTTATCACAAAATCAAAATTATCCGGCACAATTCCATCAAAATTCACACAAATTAAATTTTTTGCTTTAATATCTTTATATTTCATAAGAGATGTCTCTGTTATTTCAAAAATAGCTGTATCTATTTCATTTTTTACAATAAAATTATTTATATATTCAATTTCATTTTCTGAAACTATTTCATAATTTAAATTATAACTCTCTACTAATTTTTTGCTTGCTTTATAATTTTTAATTAAAAAATAAAACTCCCCCTTTAAATAAGTAGATAATTTAATGAGTGATACTAAATCCCCTATTCCTATATGAGGTGCTGCATCTGCACGAAAAAGGTATTTCATAAAATATGCTCCCATTTTAAAGGAGTTTCACAACTTATATCTTTTTTAGCCGTTATCCCTTTTTCAAACAGATACCAGTATTTTGGCTCTAAGCCTTTTTCTTTTTTTCCTCTCCTTAAAATTGAAATATCTTTTTGAGTAATAATTTCCCCTTTTTTTATATCTTTATTTACAAAAAGTTGGTGATAAGCAAAATTTCTTAAATATTCTTCATGAGGGTAAGGAATTCTTTTTGTTGAGCCGTAAATAGTTTTATTTAATTTTATATTTTCATCACTTTTTAATTTTTTTACCATTAAAGTTAGCTCTTTTTCATCTAATGCAAAAAAATGATCAGGCCCCTCTGCTTTTTTATCATAAGTTATATGTTTTTCTATAATTTTTGCTCCAAGAAGTTTTGCTTGAAGAGGTGCTTCATAAATCTCTGCTGTATGGTCAGAATATCCTACTTCACACTCAAAAGCTTTTTTAAAAGTATCTAAAATACCCATATTCACATTTTCTAATTTCGTTGGATAAGCTATACTACAATGAAATAAAGTAAAATTATTATGATATTTTCTGATCATTCTCACAGCTTCATCCACTTCACTTAGAAAACTACCCCCTGTGCTTAAAAAAATATGCATTTTTGTTTTTGCCACTTCTTCAATAAGGGGTAAATTTGTAATGGAATATGAAGAGAGTTTAATATATTTTAAATTTAGTTTTTTATAAATTTCCAAATCATCAAAATTAAATACACTTGCTAAAAACTCTATATTTTTTGTTTTACAATACTCCACTAATTCATATATCCATTCAAGGGGTAATTCAAAACTTTTAACAGCTTCATAAATATCATAACTTTTATCTATCCAATCTAATTTTCCGGCAGATTTTGGATACATTCCATCAGCACGAAATAATTGAAATTTAGCAAAATTACATCCGCTATTACTTGCAATATCTATTAGTTTTTTTGCTAATTCTAACTTAGAATTAAAATTTATCCCTATTTCAGCTATTATTTTCATTACTTCACCTTATTAAAGGTCAATAAATAAAACTCTCTTACAATATTTCCACCTGTTAATATAATTCTTTCACCATTTCCTAATTTTAAAGTATAGGACGAAACCGGATTTTGTTTTTTATCTAAATCTATAGTTATATTAAACTTTTTATAATTAAAATTACTACATCCTAATTTTTTTACTATTTTTTTTTTCAATAATTTTAATAGAAAACATATTCCAACCGTTCTCCCATTTATTTGAATAACGGTTATTTTTATACCTCACAATAACATCTATATCTTCAATATTAAATCCACCAAAAATGAAACAATATCCATTTTTTTAGATGATTAATACAATTTTGTAAAATTTCCTCTACATCATCAAAAATAGATAACAATCTGCTCATCACAATAATATCAAACCTTTTATTTAAATTAAAATTCCTAGCATTTCCTTGAATTATATTTACATTTTTTAAATTTTTATTAGCTAAATTTACAAGCTCTTGCGAATATTCAATTCCCCAATAATCGATATTGTTATATCTTTTTTGTAATAAATAAATTAATTCTCCTTTTGCACATCCAATATCTAACAAACTACTACTTTTTTGCAAAACACTACTCATCTCTTTTATTAAAAATTGGTATCTTTCATACTTTTCAAATTTCTCATAATCACTATTTAAATATATTTCTATTGAGTTATTCATATTTTCACTGTTCATCTAACCACTCCAAGATTTCACTATTTTCTCTCTTTAAATACTCTAAAAAATTGTCCATTTTTTCAATTTCAACCACATTTATAAAAACCTTACCATAACTATTTTTCACAAGTGCAGTTTTATATCCAAATGATTTTAATCTCCCATTTATAGATGGAGTAGCATAATATCCCCAATCTTTTGCTATAAAATCATACTCTTTATTCCCTTTTTTAAAAGTTATCATTTCATTATTATTAAGTTCAATATCACTAATATGAGTAATTTCTATATCATTTACATTAAATTTTCTAGTTTTAATTTCTATTTTCATCTACTCCTCCAAATAACCTGGAATATACCAATTATCATTTTTATCTTTTTTCCAAATATCTTTATTTCTAAATTTTTCTAAAATTTCTAAAAATTCGTCTTTTTCGTAATCAAGAAATTCACAAATATCTTTTATATAATTTTCTCCAAGAGGTTCTAAATCATATTTTTTTACCAATTTTTTAGCTTCATCTCTTGTTAAAATTCCCATTCTTATATCTTCACAAGCATGGTCTGTTGCTCTTCCATATCCAAACTTCAACACTTTTATATATTGATGAAGTCTATTTATTTTTTCATCAATCCCTACAAAAGTTCTATAAGTTCCTTCTCTTGGAGTTTCTAGCTCCCTAAATCCATATTTTTTTGCAATTTTTAAATGTTCATTCGAATCCCATTTAAAATAATAACTACTAAAAACAGCTCTTATATTTGGATTATTATCTAACTCTTTTGGATAATTATATTGCCACAATTCATCTATATTAAAACCATATTTTTGAGCAATTAAATCTACTGTTATTCCTTTGTTTGCAACATATTTTAAAAACCATTTATAATTAATCTCTCTTAATTGTGCAAGCTCTTCATCGCCTCCATACTCAAAAGCTGAATTTTCTCCTAATAAACATAAAGGTATATGAAATCTCAAAGCAATGTGTAAAGGATAAGAATATAAAAGAGTATGAGATAATAAATCAGGGTCTCCATACTCTTCTAGTCCTATTTTAATCAGTTTTTTATGTATTTTTAAATTTGGTCTAAAAGTAATTAAATTTGCTCCCATTTTAGGAATAAGTTCTAAATTATACCTTCCAATTTCTGTCTTAATTCCATAATCTACATTTACTGCCAAAACTCTAAGTCCTTTATCAATTACACGACTCACTTGGGTAATAGAATCTTTTCCTCCACTTACTGGAACCATCACATCATAAAAAGGAGCTTCTCTTGACTTTGTCCACTCAATTAATTCATTAAATTCTTCTTCTCTTTTTACCCAATCAATATTATTTTTAATATGCTTTTTTTCAGCATTTCTACAAGCATTACAAATTCCTTCTGCATCAAACTTAATATATGGTTTTGTCTCAGGATATAAACACTTTTTACAATATCTCATTTTCTCTCTCCTATAAGTTTTGCTGGTACCCCTGCATAAATTCCATATTCTTTTGTATCTTTTGTTACTACTGCATTTGCTCCTATAACCGAACCTTGTTTAATAGTAACTCCTTTATTTATTGCCACTCCTGCACCTATTAAACAATCATCTTCGATTATTACACTTTTATGGATGTATCCTTGATTTTTAATTTTTTCCTTCTGTGCCATTTTATGTTCATTTGCATTTATTGAAACTCGAGTGGATATTAAAACATCTTCTCCAATAATTACATCAGCTCCGCCATTTATAATCGTATAAGCCCCAATCACACTATTCTTACCTATTTTTATAACTCCATTTTGAGCTGAAACAATCCTAACTTCTTCAAGTTTTACATTATCACAAATTATAATCTTTCCATTTTCTCTATTTCTTAAATCGACATCTCCTAAAAATGAAACATTATCGCCTATTATAATATTTTCTACTTTACCTTTTATTTTTAATTTTGGTATTCCTTCACAATAAAAATTTTTCCCCACTTTAATTCCTCTTAAAATTAAAACCCATCTAATAACAAAACTAATTAACTTATAAATTTGATTGTTACTAATAATTGCTAAAAATTTCATAAATTAAATATTTCCTTCCATTTTTTAAATACAAATTCTTTATAAAAACTTCTATCATATTGAACTTTATTAAAATCACAAAACCATCTATTTATTGGAGCAGAAAATCCTCTCTTATCCACCCTCTCTACAATTTCTTTCGGAATAAATTTTTCTGCCACTTTTCTTAAAATATATTTAGTAGTGTAATTTTTAATTTTATATTTATCATCTAAATTCATTGCAAATTCAATAATTCTATGGTCTAAAAATGGATTTCTATTTTCTATATGCGTTGCAAAAGATAGTCTCTCGCCCATTTGTAACAAAATTTGCATTGTAGAATAAAAGTCAGCAATTCCCATAAATTTAACAGGCGCTTTTATATTACTAAACTGAGATAAATATCTTTTAGCAAAATCTAAATTCCCTCTATCAATAATTTTAGCATATCTATCCACTATACTACCATAATATTTATCTATTAAAAATTGATAATTTTGCATTTGAGGCACTTTTTTTAATAATTCATCGTGATAAATAAGTAAATATCTATAATATCCTCCAAATAATTCGTCAGCACCTTCACCACTTAATACTACTTTTATACCATCTTTTTGAATAGTTTTTAAAAGCATATAAAGGGTAAAACTTGTCCAAGTAGGAGGTGTATCCATATAATATATTATTTCATCATTATATTTTAAAAAATCCTCTTTTGTAGGAGTAATTATTTTTAACTTTTTATTGATACTTTTAGCTAATAATTTTGCATATTCAAGTTCATCAAAATCATTATATTCATAATGTGCCGTATAAATAACATCTGGTTTTGCAATAGCAGTAATTAAACTACTATCAATCCCTCCACTTAACAAAGTTGTAAAATTATGAGCAGATTTTGTTCTAATTAATACGGCATCTTCAATTAGGTCACTCAATTTTAAAATAAGTCTTGTTTCATCATTGGGTAATTCTATCTTTTTTTCAGTAAAGTCATAATACTTCTTAATCTTAATTTTATTCTGTTTATAAACTAAATATTCTCCCGGTAAAAGGGAATAAATATCTTTAAATAACGTATTCCTCCCAAAAGAAAATTCAAAAGTTTCATACTCTTCAGTTAAATTTAATTGAGGCTCAACAACTTCAAGAAGTGCTTTAATTTCACTTGCAAAAGCAAAATAATTATCTTTTTTTACATAATAAAGTGGAACTTTTCCAACTTTATCTCTTACTAAAATAAGCTCTTTTTTATGTTTATCATAAATACTAAAAGCATATAATCCATTTAACTCTTCAAAAGAACTATATCCTTTCTGTATATATGCTTCTAATACTCTCTCAACATCACTATTTGTTTCATACTTTTTATTTGGAGCAATTTCAGTATAATTAAAAACTTCTCCATTATAAGCAATATAGTAATGATATTTTCTATAAGGCATTGAATGAGGAGTATTATCGATAATAGCAAGTCTATTCATTCCAAGGACTAAATCATCAACTTCTACTATTCCCTCTCCATCAGGTCCCCTGTGACTTATTTTTGCCAACATCCTTGTTACTAACTCTTTTTTATTTTCAATATTTCCTATTATCCCAACAATCCCACACATTAAATCACCTTATTAACCGTATCAACCACATATTCAACTTCACTATCACTTAATGATGGATACATAGGAATTGATACTATCTCTTTATATATTTCATCAGCTTTATTAAATCCGCTAAATCTGTTTTTATAAAAAGAGTGTTTATGAAGTGGTCTAAAATGAACTGATGAGCCAATGTTTTTCTCTTTTAATTTTATCATAAATTCATCTCTGTTATCAACTTTTACCATAAACAGATGATATGTATGAAAATGATTTTCATTATAATTTGTCCATTTTACTTTTAGGTTATCCTTATAATATTTCGCTATTTCTCTTCTTCTATTATTCATAAAATCCAATTTTTTTAATTGAACAAGTCCAATTGCAGAATGGATGTTATCAAGATTACACTTATACCCAAGCGTTTCAATATCATAAAACCAATTTCCTTTTTTTTCATATCTTTTAAAAGCTTCTTTATTTATTCCTAAATATGAGAGTTTTCTTATTTTTTCAATTAATTTTTTATTCTTACTTACAACAGCTCCACCTTCTCCCATTGCTAAATTTTTAGTAGCATAAAAACTAAAACAAACCGCATCTGAATGATTTCCTATTTTTACATTGTTATATTTTGTTCCAATAGCGTGTGCAGCATCTTCAATAACTTTTATATTATACTTTTTTGCAATTTCATTTATTTTCTCAATTTCACAAGGATAACCTCCTATATGAACAGGAATAATAGCTTTTGTTTTAGGCGTAATAAGTTTTTGAAGTTGCACTAAATCTAAATTCATATTTTTATCTACATCACAAAGTACTAATTTTGCCCCTATCCATTCTACTACTTGAGCAGTAGAAGCAAAAGTCCAAGTTGGAACAATAACTTCATCCCCTTTTTTTATTCCAAAAGCAACAAGTGATAAAAATAAAGCATTTGTACAAGAATTAACACCTGCACAATAGAGATTATCCCCTAAATATGAGGCAAATTTTTTTTCAAATTCAAAAGTATAGTCACCTGTTGTTAGCATACCGCTTTCTAAAACTTCTAACACAATCTCTTTTTCCTCATCTGTTATATAAGGTTTAGCCAATGGTATAAAATTATTCAATCACCTCTCCTATACCTTGTATTTTTTCTTCTGGATACCAACTATCGCATTTAATACAAACTTTGTCAGTAATATTTAGTGTTTGATGCTGTCTTCTTAAATCTTGATATTTTTCGTTATTAAAAATCTCAATTAAACTATTTTTATTTACATCTCCCATTCCGTCACTATCCCAATCATGATTGCATCTTGCCACAATTCCATTTTCATATATCGTCATTTGATAAAAAGGCATTATACAAGGTTTTCTTTTTGTTCTTGGATTTTTTAATTTTCCAAATTTACCATCCAAAGAATGAGCTTCATATATTCTTATTCTATCAACCTTTCCTTTCCAAAATTTAATAAACTCTTCTATCTCTTTTTTTGGCTGTCCAACATTTACCATAGATACTTGAGTTTTTACTCTTCCTTGATTGAATTCTAAAAAATCTAAAATTTTTTTAACTACAATTTGATATTTAGCCGGAATTCTTGTTTTGTTAAAACTCTCTTTTGTATCAAGAGAAAAAGATAAAAAAGTTAAATTATTCACTATTGCTTCATACTTATCCTTGGTTAAAAGAGTTGCATTTGTTGCCATTTGTACTTCTTTAAAATCTCCTTTTAAATAATTCAACATTTCATTAAATTTTGGATGCAATAAACTCTCTCCTCTTCGATGTAACACTAAAATTGGATTAAATTTTCTAATTTCATCAACTATCTTTTTAAAAAGTTCAAAATCCATATAACCATTCAAATTATTTACATAATGTCTTGGGCAATAGGTACATCTTAAATTACAATCACTAACTAATTCAATTTCTATTCTCTTAGGAAATAGCATTTAAAAAACCTTTTACAGGTTCCTCTTTAAAAATTTCTTCTTCTAAGCTTTTCCTTTTCGCATTAAATTTTTTATAAGCTTCTAAAAAATCTCTATCTTTGCATAAATAGTAAATATATTTTAAATAGTTATTTAAAACTATTTTCTCTTTTTTTATATCATCAAAAATATTTCTAAATTTTTGCGAAATATCTTTATTCAACAATTTTGAAAAAAGTTTAATCCTGATTTCATCCATATTATCAATATTTTCTAAAAGCTCTTTTTCATCTATTTCAAAAAGTTCTAATAATAACTTCTTTTTTTTATCATCATTTAAATATGTATTAATAAATTCTTTTTCAGTTGGCATTTTTTCATCTAAATCTTTAGGAAATTCGATAAAAACTCCATTTTTTTTCGCTAAAAACTCTTCAACTGCTTGTCCACCTTTTAATGGAAACGTATTTATCCACACATCAATAACCCACCCAAATACATGAGGGTTTACCATTCCGGTAAAAATAAACCTGTCTCTGTCAATTCCGTGTTTTTTCAGTTTTTCTTCAATTTCCTCTTTATTCCCGTCTCCGCATGCCAAATAGATAGTATTTGGATTTTGTTTCATAATTTCTGAAATTACTTTTAAATACTCATCGCTGTTAATTTTTATAAGTCTTCCAATTGTTCCGAGTATTACCGTATCTTTCCCATATTCGAGCAGTAAAGACTCTTTAACGGCTTTTCCCTGCTTTTTGTCTTCTTCACTTCCTATTAAAAATTCCTCTGCGATAGGCACATTAAAAATTTCCCAATCCCACTCTTTACACTCCTGCCCAAAATGCGAAATTCTTTTATCAATTCCTATTAAATCACTTATACAGTTTCCATGAGACCAGAATACCTGCACAGGGGCTGAGCGGTTTGCAAAAAGAAAAATCGGTATGTCATACCCGCCGCCGCCTATTAAATAATCAATCCCATCTTTTAAAATCAGATTTCTGATATCAAGGGCTTTAGCCAGATGTGAAAAATAATATCCTTCTTTTAAAAATTTTTTAGGAGAATACACCTTAACGCCTAACGAACTCAATGCTTCTATTAAATTTTCAT
>Ga0256838_1000948_pt1 | contig 14897 bp, 15 predicted proteins | sample 4571419metaG_FD_185978 | JGI IMG/M metagenome (GOLD analysis project Ga0256838, IMG submission 185978) | Hydrothermal vent microbial communities from Guaymas Basin, Mexico - 4571-419 | ecosystem: Environmental > Aquatic > Marine > Hydrothermal vents | place: Mexico: Guaymas Basin | collected...
TTCCTATTTTCATAGCGTCCCCGAATTTTTCTTCGCAGGTGGGTTCTGCGACTATTGCGTAATCAGGAATCATGTTTTTTTCTTTTAAAATTTCAAGCATATACCTTGTGCCCCAAATGGCATCTCCTTCTTCGTCGCTTGTAATAAGTGCGCTTAGAGTCCCGTTGAAATTTTTAGCGTTTTTCATAGCCCACAAAAATGCCGCAAGGCCGCTTTTCATATCCTGAGCGCCTCTTGCGTATATGAATCCCTCTTTTTCTGTAGGGGTAAATGGGTCGCTTTTCCATCCCTCTCCGGGTGGTACTACGTCTATGTGTCCGCCAAAGCATAAATGTTCACCTTCACCGAATTTTTTATAAATAAAAAGATTTTTTACGCCTTCTTTTTCACTCTCTATTATTTCAAAATCGTTTAGATAATTTTTTATAAACTCCATTGCCCCGTCGTCGTTTGGGGTAATCGATTTAAAACTTAAAAGTTTTTTAAATAATTCTATAACATCCATTTACGGCCTTTTTATTGAAATTTTACCGTTTTTTACCCACAAACCGAAACGGATTTTCATTAAAAAAAATTATTTCGAAATCCTTAAATATCTCAAAAAATTCAGTTTTACCTATAGGGTATTTATTTATAGTTTCAAATATAAAATATCCGTTGTTTTTCAATGATTTTGGGATTTGTTTTAATAAATCTAAATTAAAATATTTAATCATTATAATAATATCATACTCATTTTGTGGTATAATATAATTATCAAGGTCAAGACAAATTTTTTTTATTTTCGGATTGTTTATTTTTGATATGGCAATGTCGCTTATATCGATTAAAGTGACGTCATAGCCTTTTTGTAAAAGAGCTATAGCATTACGACCAAGACCGCCGGCCAAATCAAGGGCTTTTTTATTTTTTGTCTCCGGAATAAAATCTAAAAGAGTGCTTGGAGGTTTAGGTGTAAGAGTTTTATATTTTTCATTCCATTTTAGTTTTTCTTTTATCATTTTTGACCTTAAAGGAGAAATTATGAAAAAAATTATATCCGAAATCGATAACTTAAAAGATAAAATTATAAAAATAAGACGTCATATTCATATGTATCCGGACCTCTCGGGAGAAGAATATCCTACAAGAGACTATGTAAAAGGTATATTGGAAGAAGAGAAGATAAATGAGATAAAAACTTACGAAAATCATGCGGGTATGGTAGTGGATATAAAAGTGGATGATAAACTTCCTACAGTTGCTTTTAGAGCCGATATGGATGCTTTGCCTATTAAAGAAGAAAATAATGTCCCTTATAAGTCGAGAAAAGATGGCATAATGCACGCTTGCGGTCATGACGGACATACGGCGATTTTAACAGGTTTTTTAATCGCCTGTAACAGACATAAAGATAAACTTCCTTTTAATATCAGAGGAATTTACCAGCATAAAGAAGAGGTGATGGATGGAGGTAGCGAGGATTTGATTAGAGACGGGGCACTTGAGGGAGTCAGTGCGATATTTGGGCTTCATATGTATCCGTATCTTAAAACCGGAGAAATCGGTTATAAATACGGAGAAATGATGGCGAGTGCGGATATGTTCGAAATTGAAATTTTTGGAAAAAGTGCGCACGGAGCCAGACCTCATGAAGGAGTTGATGCAATTTTAACGGCATCTCTTGTGGTAAATTCGATTAATCATATAGTGAGTCGTAGAATAGACCCTCTTCATCCTGCTGTCATATCGTTTGGTACCATTGAAGGAGGAAAAGCTCCAAATATTATCTGCGATCATGTAAAGCTCAGCGGAACAGTCAGAACTTTAAACGATTCGGTAAGACAAAATATAAAAGAGATGATGGAAGAAGCGACAGCCGGCATTTGCAGAGCCATGGGAGCAAGATATAATTTTCATTACTGTTTTGGAAATCCTGAGCTTATAAATGATGATAAAATGGTAGATGTAGTGGTAAAAGCCGCTAAGAAATTAGCAACACCGGTGGATTTAAAACAGCCTGTTATGGGAGGGGAGGATTTTGCCAATTATCTGAAAGTGGTTAAGGGAGCGTTTTTTAGGCTTGGGAGCTGTAACGAAATAAAAGGCACCTGTTATCCTCAACATCATCCGAGATTTGATATAGATGAAGAAAGTTTGATAATAGGCGCTAAAATATTCGCAAATATTATTAAGGAGCTAAAATGAAAGGACACAGCGGAATTTCATCTCCTTTTTTTATTGTAAAAGATAAAATAGAAGCAATAATCAGAGATATAAAAAAAGGAGATGGTGAAGATATAGTTGAGCTTTTTAAGGCAAATTATGATGATACTTATTATAAAAAAAGTTTTTATAATCCAAAGACGTGGGAAAAAATGGTAAAAAGCGATAAATATTTTCCTGTGGTTGCCGAAATTGACGGTAAGGTTGTAGGGCAGTTTTTACTTACAAAAAACGATAATTATAACGGCGAAATAGGGGCTGTAGTGGTTCATCCGGATTATAAGGGAAGAGGGCTTATGAATAAGATGTTTGATTATTTAATAAAAAAAGCTGAGAGTCTTGGTCTTTATGCAATATACGGAGAAGCTATTATGTTTCATCCTTTTTCCCAAAAAGCGAATTTGAAGCATGGAATGGTTGAAACCGCTTTACAGCTTGGAGAAGTGGCTTCCTGGATTGCTCAAAAAGATATAAAATTCGAAAAACGCTCGGGTACGCTTGTAGGATATAAAATTTTTAAACATCAAAAACGCTCCCTGTACACTCCTAAAATATATAGAAAAATTATTTATGACAGATATAAAAAAGCAAATCTTCCAATCTCAAAAGCCACAATAAGGCCTATAAAAAAAACGCTTGAATTTTGGGAAAACAGACTTCTTAAAATTTCAGGAATAATAATCAACGGAAAAGTTAAAAATTTTAATAATAGATTTAATATTTTATTTACAAAAGCAAAATTAAGAGGTGAAATGATTTATGCCGATATAAATCTTCATACGCCGGAAATAGAAGAAATTACTGAGTTTTTAAACAAAAAGGGCTTCTTTTACAGTGGAGTCTTGTTTTATAGATACAACGGATTTGACTATTTAAGGCTACAATATGAAAATACTCATAACGTTGAAGAGAAATTAAACGTATGTTACAGTGATTATTGTAAATTTTTGAGTAAATTTGTGAGAGAGGATAAAAAAAGGGTTGCGAGGCTATGAGTCGGTTTTAAATTTTTCAATCATACACAGATAATCTTCCAAATTTTCAAATCTGTGATTGCCTCCGTATTCAACAATCACCCTCATATTCGGACGGTTTTTAAATTTTTTTAAGGTTTTTTTATAGTTAAGAATTTCGTCGTTACTCTGTAAGAGTACTAAATATTTGCCTCTTTTTGGTTTTACTTTTAACTCTTTTAATTCTTTTAAATATTTCTTTTTCCAGTTAAACGGTTCATTGTCACAATATCTGTATTGAGTGCCGAGATATTTTTTTAGAGTTTTATACGGTTTAAGAGAAGGATTTATTAAAACGGCTTTAAGACCGTACTTTTCAGCTAAATACATGGCGTAATATCCTCCAAGAGAACTGCCTATTAAAAGATTTTCCGGTTTTGCGTAAGGCGTTAACTTTTTAATGGCTTCTAGTGGTGAAGGCGGAAGATTAAAAGCGACGACGTCTCCGAAATAATCTTTTAGTTTTTTTGTTTTATTGCTGTTGGCACAGCTGGCGAATCCGTGAATATAAACTATCATTGTTCCGGATTTTCATAAAAAATATATGTTTCGTAATTCGTGATTTCGAAATAAACTTTTTTCTTCTCATCCGAATCGACTTTATAGTTAAAGTTTTTATCGATATATCCGTAGCCGAATCTGTAAGGTCTTGGTTTGTTATCATCTGTCCCGTGAGCTGTTGTAAGTTTATCGACTTTTAAAAATCTCATAACGAGTTTGCCTCCGTTATATATATCCACAACTCCATTAACTCCGGTAATATTTTGAATAGAACGCCCGAGCTTATTTTGCTGTTCTTGAGTACATCCTAAAAAAAGTATGCCGATTAATGCGATTGGAAAAAGAATTTTTCTCATTTTTAACCTTTTTTATGTAATTATATCAATATTCGACTCTGTTTTTGCCTTTTGATTTTGCCAGATAAAGCTTTTCATCCACTTTTTTTATAAATGCCGTATCGGTGTTTTCATTATTGAACGTAGCAACTCCGAAACTGCATGTAATATGTGTTTGTCTGAAATTATGGGTTTCAATTTTTGATTTTAATTTTAATGCTACTTTAACCGCTTCTTCGAGTTTTGTATTGGGTAATATAATCATAAATTCTTCACCTCCCCATCTTCCCACTATATCACTTTGTCTAACGCAATTTTTAATAATTTTGGATATTTCACTTAATACATAATCTCCGAATTCATGTCCGTAAGTATCGTTAATTTTTTTAAAGTCGTCAATATCCATAAAAATCACGCTAAAAGGTGCTTTATATCGTCTGTATTCGTTGATGTGTTGTTTTAAGTTGTAATCAAGTATATGTCTGTTGTAAAGACCTGTGAGTTTGTCGTGAGTGGCAAAATGCAAAAGTTTTAAATTTTCTTCGATTTTATTTTTAATAACATTGGTTTGATATAAAATGTATGCCGTAAGAATCAATATTATTCCTATACTTATCCAAAGAATTCTTTTAAACATTTCTTCATTGTCAAAATTTTTATTATAAACCCATTTTTTATATATATTTATTTTTTCTTTTTCCGAAATATTCATTATAGCTTTATTTATGATGCTTAAGAGTTCAGCGTAATCTTTTCTGATCATTATCCTGGCTTTGTAGCTAAACGGTGTTATACCTGATATTTTCAAATTTCCAAATTTGTATTTGCTTAAATAATATGATGCTACCGGCGATAAAGTAATTGTGGCAAAAGCTTCACCTTTTTTTACTTTTTCCAATGATTCTTCTATGGATTTTGTAGGGATGATCGCGAGATAAGGATATTTGTTTTTTATTATTTCCATAATGGTATATTTTTTTGATAAAGCGATTTTTTTATCTTTCAAAAATTTAAGCGAAGGTATAAACGATACTGTGTTTTTTGTAACAATTACGTATTGAAAGGTTGCGTATGGTTTGGAAAATAGGGCGTATTTTTTTCTTTTTGGCGTTATAGCGGATATAGGAGTGACATCTTTACGTTTATTTTTGATTTCTTCCAAAACAGAATTCCAATTCGGATTGATATAACAGTAATATTTAAGGTTTATTTTGGAGGAAATTAATCTCCAATAATCTATTGCTATACCTTGTAAAACACCGTTATGATAATAAGTAAAAGGAGCCCATTTTCCGGTTGTAACGCATTTAATATTCTGGTGTGTTTCTATGAAATTTTTTTCTTTTGGCGTTAAATTTACGCTTGAAAAACATAATATTGTAAATAATAAATAAATTAATTTTTTCATTTTGAAATCCTCTTAAAATTATTATACAAAAAAATTGAGCCATGAAGTATAAAAAATTGATTTTTTTATAATTTTTTGTTATAATCTAAATACTACGCCGGCCGCAATTATGCTACAATATATGAAAAAATGGAGTGTTTATGATTAAAAATCATGAAGAGTATAAAAAAGCCGTTGAAACATTAAAAAAATGGGCATACTATTATTACGTTCTTGATAATCCGTTAGTTACAGACGAAGAGTATGATAAACTTTATAGAGAAGTTGAAAAATATGAAAAAGAACATCCTGATGAAATAGATCCTACAAGTCCGACACAAAGAGTAGGTGATGTTGTTTTAGAAGGGTTCGAAAAAGCCAGACATATTACTAAAATGTGGTCGATGGAAGATGTTTTTGACGAAAACGAATTTAAAGAATGGGTCCAAAGAGTTAAAAGACTTATAGGTCATGATAAGTTTAGTTTTTACATAGAACCTAAATTTGACGGTGCAAGTTTAAATTTAGTTTATAAGAATGGTAGATTGATTAGAGCCGAGACAAGAGGTGACGGAGAAATCGGAGAAGACGTAACGTTAAATGCTAAAACAATAAAAACGATACCGTTGGAAATAGAATATAAAAATCTCATAGAAATAAGAGGTGAGGTCGTAATAAAAAAAGAGGATTTCGATAAATTAAATGAAGAAAGAATAAAAAAAGGCGAACCGACATTTGCTAATCCGAGAAATGCGGCGGCCGGAAGTTTAAGACAGTTGGATCCTAAGATTACGGCAAGCCGTCCTCTTTTATTTTATCCGTGGGGAGTTGGATATCCTATTGAAGTTTTAAATAGTGATGAGGTGAGTCACGAGCAATATGAAAAAGATAAAAACGAATTTATAGAAAAATTTAAAACTTATAAAAAGCTTATGGATTTCGTATATTCTTTAGGATTTAAAGAGCCTCCTAAAAGAGGAGAATGTCTGGCAGATGATTTGGAATGCGTATTAAGAAAATATAATGAATTTATAGAAATAAGAGATTCACTGCCTGTAATGCTTGATGGAATGGTAGTAAAAGTAAATGAACTTGAATTGCTTGATAAGTTGGGATATACGACTAAATATCCGAGATGGATGGTGGCTTATAAATTTCCTGCCGTTGAAAAAGAAACGATTTTAAAAGATGTGGTGATTCAAGTGGGAAGAACCGGAGTTCTTACACCGGTTGCGATTTTAGAACCTGTGGAAATAGGCGGTGTTATAGTTGAAAGAGCCACTCTTCATAATTTTGATGAAATAGAAAGAATGGATATAAGAATCGGAGATCATGTAATAGTTATAAGAAGTGGAGATGTTATTCCGAAAATTACAAAAGTTCTTTATCATAAAAGAACAGGTAAGGAAAAGCCTATTCCAAGACCTACACACTGTCCGGTTTGCGGATCCGAGGTGCTGGATGAAGGTGCGATTATCAAATGCCAAAATCTGGCATGTCCGGCAAGGGTTGTAAATACGATAATTTATGCGGCAAGTAAAAATTGTTTGGATATTGAGGGGCTTGGTGAAAGTGTGGCTAAGCTTTTATATGAAAAAGGATTGGTGAAAGATATTACGGATTTATTCAAATTAAAAGTGGAAGATTTGGAAAGATTACCAGGTTTTGCAAGAAAAAAAGCGGAAAATTTGATTAATGCCATTCAAAGAGTCAAAGGTATCGATTGCTGGAGATTTGTAAATGCTCTTGGTATCGAACATATAGGAGAAGTAGCCAGTAAAAAAATATGTGAAACGTTTGGCATAGATTTTTATAAACATAAGCCGGAAGAATTTTATAAAATCGAAGGATTTGGACCCGAAATGGTAAAATCAATTGCCGAATATATAAAAGTCAATAAAGATAAAATAGAAAAATTAATAGAGCTAATTCAGCCTAAAAACCCTGAAAAAGAAGAAATAAAAGAGACCCCTTTTACGGGTAAAACCATAGTGCTTACCGGTAGTATGAGTAAACCGAGAAGTGAAATAAAAGAAATTCTTGAAAATCTCGGAGCTCATGTTACCAACAGTGTTAGTAAAAAGACGGATTTCGTCATAGTGGGCGAAGATCCGGGAAGCAAATATGAAAAAGCCAAGAAACTCGGCGTGAAAATATTAAAAGAAGAAGATATGTGGAAAATGATAGGAGAAGCTAATGGCAACTAAAACGGAAGTTCAAAGCGATATAGAAATTTTATTGCCTAAGCTTTACAAAGTCATTCTTTTGAATGACGATTATACGACTTTTGATTTTGTAATCGAAGTTTTAAAAACCATATTCGGTAAAACCGAAGAAGAAGCTATAAATTTAACGCTCAAAGTGGATAGAGAAGGCAGTGCTGTCGTAGGTCTTTATCCATATGAGATAGCTGAAATGAAAGTAAATAAAGTCCATACGATGGCGCGAAATGCCGGTTATCCGCTAAGGGCGAAAATAGAGGAGGAATAGATGCAAATAACTGAAACTTTAAGAAAAATACTTAATGAAATAATTTTTGAAGCAAAACGCAGAAAAAACGAGTATATTACCGTTGATCATGCGTTTTATGTTTTGTTAAAAGATAAAAACATCCGCTCTATTTTAGAAGATGTTGGTGTTGATATAGATTATATCAGACGCGGGCTTGATTATTATCTTGATACTTATATTGAAAAAGTGCCCGTAGAAACTACGCCTACCGAAACTCTCAGTTTTCACAGAGCAACTGAGAGAATGTTTAAACATATTTCGGGTATAAATAAACCTTATGCGGATGAGGTGGACTTTTTTATCGCTCTTTTGGAAGATGAGACAAGTTATGCGTCTCAGCTTTTAAGAGAATTCGGAATTGAAAAAGTGGAAATAGTTGAATATGTAACTGAAATTAAAGATTTGGAAAATGAAATTAATAAATTAAATGAAAAGAAAGAAAAAAGCGTATTAAAAGAATTTACAACTGAACTAACCGCTTTAGCAAAAGATTTTGATGATGTAATAGGCAGGGAAAAAGAGATTGACAGAGTAATGCAAGTTCTTGCCAGAAGAAAGAAAAACAATCCTGTATTGGTGGGAGAGCCAGGTGTTGGTAAAACTGCCGTAGTAGAAGGTTTGGCTAAAAAAATAGCTCTTGGGGAGGTTCCTGAAGTATTGAAAGGTAAAAAAATTTATTCTCTTGATATGGGCGCTTTGGTAGCCGGAACAAAATATAGAGGTGAATTTGAAAAAAGAATGAAAGCTATTTTAGAAGAGCTTAAAAAAGAGAATGAGCCTATATTGTTTATCGATGAAATTCATATGATCGTAGGAGCAGGGGCTGCGGGGGATAGTAAAATGGATGTGGCGAATCTTTTAAAACCGGCTCTTGCCAGAGGGGAAATAAGATGTATAGGAGCTACAACGTATGAAGAATATAAAAATCATTTTGAAAAAGATAAAGCGCTTAACAGAAGATTTCAAAAAATAGACATTAAAGAACCGAGTGTAGAAGATACTATAAAAATCCTAGAAGGACTAAAACCAAAATATGAAGAGTTTCATAAAGTAAGATATTCAAAAGAAGCCTTAAAAGCAGCCGCTATTTTGGCTAAAAAATATTTAAGGGAAAAATTTCTGCCTGATAGTGCGATTGATTTGATTGATGAAGCGGGGGCGAAATATAAATTAAGAGGAAAAAAACTTATAACAAAAAGCGATATAGAAAGTATCGTAGCAAGTATTGCCAATATTCCAAAAGAGAGCGCGTCTCAAAACGAGCTTGAAAAATTAAGAAATCTTGAAAGCAACTTAAAAGCAAAAGTTTTCGGTCAAGACGAAGCTATAAAAGAGCTTGTAAAAGTTATAAAAAGAAAAAAAGCCGGACTTACACGTGATGATAAACCTATAGGAAGTTTTCTTTTTGTCGGACCGACTGGTGTTGGTAAAACGGAAATTGCTAAACAATTGGCAAATGTTTTAGGAGTAAATTTCTTAAGATTTGATATGAGCGAATATCAGGAAAAACATTCTGTTGCGAAACTTATCGGTTCGCCTCCTGGATATGTTGGGTATGAAAAAGGCGGACTTTTAACAGAGGCTATAAGAAAAAATCCACATACCGTGCTTTTACTAGATGAGATTGAAAAAGCACATCCTGATATCGTTCAGATTTTATTACAGGTGATGGATAACGCAACACTTACCGATAACGACGGAAGAAAAGCGGATTTTAGAAACGTTGTGCTTATTATGACAAGTAACTTGGGCGTTGGTGAAGGAAACGCACCTGGGTTTATGGCGGAACACGCTGAATTTAAAGAAGAGGCTATCCATAGATTTTTCGCACCTGAATTTTTAAACAGACTTGATGCGATAGTTAGATTTAAGCCTCTTTCAAAAGAGTCGATATTACTTGTGGTTGATAAGTTTATCGATGAATTACAAAATAAACTATCAAATAAAAAAGTAAAAATTAAGCTGACAAAAAGAGCGAAAGAAGCTCTTGCCAAAAAAGGATATTCTCCGAAATTAGGCGCAAGACCTCTTGCGAGAGTAATAGAGGAGAATATCGTAGAGCCGTTAAGCGAAGAAATTTTATTCGGAGATTTAAGAGGCGGGGGTGAAGTTAAAATAGATTACATTAAAGATAAATTTACTTTAAAGAGGGAAAATGATAAAAGTAAGTGAAATTCCGCCTTTGTATTTATTGGACGATTATGAGTTTCCGTCTCCTTATGAACCTTATGAAGACGGATTTGTAGGAGCGAGTTACGATTTGCATCCTAAAAGACTTCTTGAAGGATATTCCAGGGGTTTTTTCCCTTGGTATCAAGATGATGACGGTCTTTTTCATTGGTTCGTATTGAATGAAAGAATGCTTTTAAAAACTGATGAGGTAAAAACCACAAAAAGACTCTTACAAAAACTCAGAAGTCCTAAATGGGAATTTAAGATAAACACCAGATTTGATGATGTTATAAAGATGTGCAGTCAGGTAAAAAGAAAGCATGAAAGCGGTACATGGATAAACGACGCTTTTATAGATGCTTATACGACTCTTCATAGGCTCGGCTTTGCCATATCTGTAGAGAGCTATTATGAAGGTGAGCTTGTCGGAGGTTTTTATGGGGTTGCCATTAATAAATATTTTAGTGGAGAGAGTATGTTTCATATAAAACCGGATGCCAGCAAGCTTGCTTTAATATATTTTGCCAATCTTTTAAAAGAACAGGGAATTGAATATATAGATTGTCAAGTCCCAAGCGAACATCTCGGAAGAATGGGAGGTAGGGTGTATAAAAAAGAAGAATTTATTCCAATAATTCAAAAAGCGGCAAAAGGAGAAGTTTATGACCACGTTGAGGGAATGGAATGTATTAGTTGAGCTCGTTAAAACAAAAACCGGTGCCGTTCTTTATAAAATAAATTTGGATGATAATCATTTCTTTTTAGAACAAAATCCTTTAAAAGATTCAAAATACGGGGTTGCTTATAGAATGCTTAAACTGAAATATCCTGAATTTTATATGTTTTGGGAAATAAAAGATGACCAGTATACCGGGAAAGTTTTAACCGCCAGACTTACGAATAAAAAAGAACTTGATGATTTTATAGAAGCTTTAGTAGGAAGCGAATTTAAAAATTACGAAGATTTTAACTGAAGATTTTTATTACTTTTCCTACTATTTCCACATTTTCAGGTGAAATTGTCTCAGGCGGGTATATTTTATTGTCTGAAATGAGTTCAAGTTCGCCTGTACTTTTAAGATTAATTCTTTTTACAAATGTTCCGCTGGTAGTGGATATTACGAATATTCCCCCGTTTGAAATATTTTTATCGTTTCTGTCTATAAAAATTATACTTCCGTCTTTGATAGTAGGCTCCATCGAATCTCCCACTACATGAATAGCATCTAAATTTTTATCTATAAGTTTTTTGTCTATATATATTATTTCATAATTTTCATCAAAATTTATAGCACCGCCTCCGGCACTTGCGTTTATGTCTTTAAAATATTTAATAATAGAGAATCTATTAGTATTTTCTACTATTTCTTCGCTGTTTTGGTCAAATAAAAGCCAATTTATAGATATTTTTCTTTTAGCGCAAAAATAAGCAATTTCTTCATATGGTATTTTATTTCTTTTTTTAAGCATAGAGAGATTTTCCGGAGTCAGATTTAAAGCTTTTGCCACGTCTTTATTTAAAATTTTATCTTTTTCAAGTTCAATTCTTAAAATGTCTTTTATTTTATCAATAATTCTTTCCAAATTCATTTCATTCCTTAACTAACTGTTAATTTTTTACAGCTTAATTATATCAATTTGTTAATATTGTTTCAATTAACTTAAAGGAGAAAGAGATGAAAATTCATTTGGATCTTGACTCTTTTTTTGTATCGGCACACAGAAGCATAGATAAAACACTTTTAAATAAACCCGTAGCGGTAGTTAAAAGAAACGATAAAGAAATTTTTGAAAATCATAAAGGTGAAGTTTATGAATTAAATAAAGGGGCTTTTACAGGGGATTTGATAATTTCAAAAAAAGAATACGACAGAAATTATTTTTTTGAAAAAGGGAAAATAAGAGGAATTATTGTAACTGCGAGTTATGAAGCAAGGGCTTTTGGAATAAAAACGGGTATGGCTTTAAAAGAGGCTTTAAATATTTATCCCGATTTAGTGGTGATATTTCCTGATTATAAGCTTTATCATTTTCTTTCTTACAAATTAAAACTTTTTTTAAAAAGAAAAATCCCTAAAATAGAACAGTACAGTATTGACGAGTTTTTCGGAGATATAGAAGGATGGGTAAAAGATAAAGAAGCATATGAATTTTGTATAAATCTTAAAAAAGAGATATTCGAAAAATTTTCTCTTCCGATTTCAATAGGTATAGCCGAATCCAAATGGACAGCAAAACTGGCTACTTCTTTTGCCAAACCCGATGGTGTTTTTATGGTGAGAGATACGAGGGAATTTATTAAAAATATTCCTATAGAAAAATTCCCCGGAATAGGAAAAAGAATAGAGAAGAAGTTAAAAGAAAGAGGAATTTTAACTTTAGGCGATGTAGTAAAAAATAAAGAGCTTTTATATTCGTGGGGTAAAAATGGCAAAATCTTATATCACAGGATTATAGGAGATGATTACGAAGAAGTTGAAGAAAAAAATATTAGAAAAAGTATAGGTATTTCAAGAAAATTCGATCCTGTTTTTAACAGACAAGAAATTTTAAGAAGAATTCATGTGCTTTGTAGATACTTGGCTTTTTTAATAACTAAAAAAAGAGTGAATCCTACATTTTATTATCTTAAAATAAAATATAAAAACGGTAAAAAATCAAAAGCACATATTAGAATTTCCAGAATATTCAACGAACTTCTTTTAAAAGAGATAATGAGTATTCTTTTTTACCGGGCGGATAAAGAAGAGGATTATATCATCGGTATAGGTTTGGTGTGTGCAAAATTTAAAAAAGAGAGTAATCTGTTTGATTTTGAAAAAGACAAAAAATTAGAAAAATTAAACGAAGCCGTTTTTAAAATAAGAAATAAATACGGAATTTCTTCCATATTAGGAGCTAATGAAATAAACGGCAAATATTAAAAAAATAAAAGAGCCAAGAAGAAGGGCGAAAAATTTCGCAAGAATTTTAAAAAGTTCTTTAGGTGCGGTGAAATATACAATACCGAGTTTGAATAAGGTGTTTGAAATACTGGCTACGGCTATTCCTATAGCGGCTGTTTTTAATGATAAATCATTTTTGGCGAGTGAAGATAAAGATAAAGTAATGGCATCAACATCCGTTAAACCTGAAATAAAAGATATAATATATATTCCTATATTGCCGTATTTTGAACCTATGTAATAAGTGGCGCCGTAAATAATGGCAAAAATGAGAGCGAATTTGACTGCTTCGTCAAGTTCTAAAGGGTTTTTATTTATAAAAGAAGGAGCGGCTTTTATTTCGTTCGGGGCTTTTTTATATAATCTTAAAGCAGCCAGTATTCCTATCAAACTTGTTAGAATATAAGGTACGGATAAAAAAGCTACCAGTTTTTTGTTAATTAAAAATATTTCGATAAATACTCTTGCGAACATGATGGTATTAGCTAAAGCAATAGCCGCCGCATATGTATAAATCGTGTTTATATTTTTTATTTTTGCGTACAATTTACTGATGGAATAAGTGACCGCGGTAGAACTTACAAAACCGCCCGCCGCTCCTAAAAGTAAAATACCGTATTTTTCGCCTATTAGTTTTATAGCTATATATCCCATAAAATGTAAAGAAGCTATAATTACAGCCATAAGCCATGTTTTATAAGGATTAAAGAAGTAAATCATTTTATCGGGCAGATAAGGTAAAACAAGAGCACTCATAGCAATAAGCAAAATAGCGGCATTTATATCCTCTAATGAGAGTTTGGATTCCACATTTTCCATTGTGGTTTTTATATTAAGGATAAAAACAGTAATAACAGTAATGGTAATGGCATACGAATAAAGGTGTAAATAAACTAAAACACCTACTATAAAAGCTATAAATACACTAAAATGCGTAGTTGTTCCTTGTTTGTGATAGTGAAATACTTTTAAAAAATAAGCTATAGCGCTTAATATTAAAACTCCTGAGAAGGCGATATAAATAAAATATTCATAATGTTTCGTAACATAAGCGCTTAAAAAACCCAGTATGGAAATAATAGAAAAAGTTCTGCTACCGGCAAATCCTTTTTCTTTTTGGGTTCTAAATGAAATGTTTCTCTCAAGTCCTATTAAAAATCCAAGCACAGCGCTTAATAGTAGTGTTTTTAGAAATTCGATGTCCATTTTTTCCCCTTTAAAAAATTATAACTAATTTTTTTGATAAAATTATGGAAAAAAAGGTCAAGTTTGAGAAAAGCAATAGCATTTACGGGTCCTAGCAATTCCGGAAAAACGACGCTTATTGAAAAGATAGCAAAAAGGCTTATAAGCAGTTATAAAATTGCTATTATTAAAAACGATCCTGGTGATAAAGCACAGTTTGACAGAGAAGGAAAAGATAGCTATAAGTTTTTTCAAACGGGTGCTGAAGTTGTGGTGACTTCTCCTACTCGTACTACATACTTTTCCCATCGTCAAAAATCTTTGGATGAAATAGTCGATATGATTAAAGATTTTGACATTTTACTTGTGGAAGGATTAAAATATCTGCCTCTTCCTCGTTTGGGAGTATTTAGGGGAGATATAGATGAAAGTTATTTTAGATATATAAAGGCCGTAGCTGTGGATGATACGGTGGATAGAAGTAAAATTCCTTCTCATATTGAAGTACTTGATTTGAACAATATTGATGAAATAATAGACTGGGTTTTGAAAAACGCACAGGATATATAAAGGAGAAAAGATGACTGAAATTATAAAAGCGATTGAAAATACCGCTAAAGAGATTTATGAATCTATAAAAACA
>Ga0256838_1000950_pt1 | contig 14884 bp, 18 predicted proteins | sample 4571419metaG_FD_185978 | JGI IMG/M metagenome (GOLD analysis project Ga0256838, IMG submission 185978) | Hydrothermal vent microbial communities from Guaymas Basin, Mexico - 4571-419 | ecosystem: Environmental > Aquatic > Marine > Hydrothermal vents | place: Mexico: Guaymas Basin | collected...
TTCATTTTCAGCAAACTCAATTAAAGGCGCTAAATTCTCATCAATTTTTAACATCTCCTCTTTTAACTCTCTTACAAATTCTTGTGCCTCATCTTTTGCTTCCGGGATTACTTTTGCAGCATTTATGTATCTTAGGGCGGTAATTATATTAATAGTATGATAAAGATGTGCATTCATTCCAAGTGGAAGAAGATATCTTGCAAATTCTTGAGCTTTTTTTACCGACTCTTTTTTTTTGAATTTTGGCAAAACTTTTTCAATCTCAGGTGTAAGTTTTTCAATTAACATTTCATAATAGATAAACATCTTTTCATAATAGTTTTGCCACTTTTTTTTATCTGCCTTCTTTGGATAAGTAAAATTTTGAGGCTTCATTTTTGCATATCTTTGGCTGACTTGTTCGGAATTATAAAAAGGGTGCGAGTGTAAAAGCCTCCAAATAAGAAGGCGGCTTATCCCCTCAATCAAAAAAGTAAAGTGATAATGCATCAAAGTAGTATGATGTCCCGCTTTAAAAATAGAATTTAAAAGCTCATTTTTTTTATCCCATTTAGCTACAGCTTCTGGCGTTACAATATTTTTACCAAAATAACAGCTTCTTGCACTTCCTACTGCAATGTCTGTTGGTTTATAAAGACTTTTTAGTGCAGTTACTTTCATTTTATTCCTTTAAATTCAAAATATATTTTTTTCTCATTATCTGCAAAAACAAAATATTTATTCTCTTTTTTATAAACTTTAAATATTTTAACATCTTTTAAAAATCCGTCAAAATATTTATAATCCCCGGGAAGTTCTATAACATCTTGTGATTCAATTCTAAAAAGAGTATTTTTTTTTACAATCCATAAAACATAAGGTTCATAAAATCCGTATAAAGAGTTTGAAGTTTTTAAATAGACTTTATCATAATCAGGATTTAAGGTTTTTACAATATTGATATCCTTAGCATTTAAAATATCATAATAAAGAGCTTTTACAAAAAAATCATTTTTATTTCCTATTTTTTTTAAAAAAGCCTCTTTGCTCTTTTTTAGAGAAAAAAGAATATTAAAAACCACCATAAATATAAAAACAGTAATACTTACAGCTATTAAAACTTCTATAAGGGTAAAACTTTTTCTCATTTTACGCCTAAAGAATAGATATAACAGGAACTGAATTTGTTATAAGCTTTTAGTTTATACAAAATTACACTACTTTTGTTAAAATCTGTTTTAAAATCAATACTTTTATCAAGAAAAACATCTGTATTCAAAGATTTTAAAACTTTATCATTTTTAATATTAAAATCCTTTAAAACCTCTTTTAAATTTCCGCCTTTTTCTTCACAAAAAACAACAGAAGATTTTAAAGTAAAATATTTATGTCTTTCAAAAACACTATAAAGATTAAATGAGTTTGAAGTAAAAGAAAAAAAAACATAAGAAGCCAAAAAAATAATAATAACAGAGACTAAAACCTCAATTAAAGTAAAACTTTTCAATAAACATCCCTTAAAGTTTCAAAATACCTTTTAACTTCATCTTTTGAATCAAAAACCAAAATCCAAAAAGGCTTAAAAACATAATACCTATCATCTATAACTATAAAACTATCTCCTATTCCGTTTTTGACCTTATAATGAAAAACAACCTCTTTGCCTTCAAATCTATTAAAATCTATTTTCTCAAAATCAAAATCATAAACCTCTACTTTAGAATAAACAAAATTAAGTGAATAATTTTTATCCTTAACAACTAAATTGCTGCCGTCTTTAAAAAGATAAAACTCCCCGTTAGGATATAAAAGGGATTTCAAATCAGTAAAAGAGTATTTTTTATTGATTTCTGGCAGCTTTATTATAAAAGAGCTTACAACAGAAATTAACAATATTACTAAAATAAGCTCAATTAAACTAAAAGCTAATTTTGACATTCTGAGAGTTTAATATCTTTATTCTCTCCGCTTCCACCCTCTTTTCCATCAGCACCTAAAGAAATAATATCAATATTTCCGTTGTTATTAACATAAATGTAAGGATTTCCCCAAGGGTCTTTTGGAATTTTTTTAGAACTTAAAAAACCGTTTTGAGGATAATTTTTATATTTTTGAGGGTTTGGATTCGAAATAAGAGCTTTTAAACCCTCTTGTGTTGTCGGATAACTTCCCTCTTCAAGTTTAAAACTATCAAGAGCGTTTTTTAAGCTTTTCATCTGAACACACACAAGCTTTTCTTTTGCCCTCTCCCCTTGACCTAAAATATTAGGAAGCACAAGTCCTGCAATAAGACCTAAAATAATAATAACTATCATCAATTCAAGGAGAGTAAATCCCTTTTTCATATCTTTCCTTTTTAGTTATAATTGTAACAAAAAAGGTTTTTATGAAAAAATCTGTAACCCTTTTTTTAACCATTCTTTTTTTAATAAGCGCAATTACCATTATTTCATCTATTTTAAAAACTTACAAAAAAGCCACAAACACCTCTTTTGAATTTATATCCCAAAATTCAAAAATTATTCAAAACATCCAAGATTTCTTTAAAACAACAGATATAAATCAAACAAAAAAATTTTTTAATATTCCAATAATGTTTTCTTCAAAAGAAGGGGATTTTCAAATAAAAATATTAATAAACCCCATATGCAGCATAAATATAAACGACTATTTAAAAAACAACAAAATAGATAAAAATATAGATACATTAATAGATTTTTTAGCTTATAAATATGAGCTTCAAGACTCTCTGTTTTTTAAGAACCTAATTCTTGATGCAATAGACAAAGATAGAACAGAAAGAAGCCCTTATAGCGAAATATCCCTTCAGAATAAGAAATTTCAAGACGGACATATACACAATTTAAATCAACTTGAAAAAATAATAAATTACTATATAAAAAAAACAGACGATAAAAACATAAAAAAAATCCCTTTTGAGAAATATTTTAACTTCAAACACTCTCAGCTTCTAAAAGAGTGCGCAAATGAAAATATTTTAACCTTAAATGACAAAAACCAGACTAATTTTAATATAATTAAATCTCCAGAATTTATAAAAATTTCAATTTCATACTGCTTAAAAAAAACATACGAATTAAATTTAACATATAACTTTAATCAAAAAAAGGTCACAGATATTGAAGACAATCCTTTATACTAAAAAGTTTAATGAAAATATTAAAGAAAAAGTAAATATAATTTTATCCCCTGAATTTTACTGGATAAAAAAAATAGATATTCCTATTAAATCAATAAAAGATGCAAAAAAACTGGCAAAAAGCCTATTTGATTTAAAAGGGGAATATGTTTTTGAGGCATTCAAAATAAAAAACACCTTTTTTGCAGTAGCACTGCCAAAAAAATTAAATCTCAATATAGACAAAAAATATATAAACTCAATAAGAATAGCACAGATTGAATTTTTTGATTTTGAATGTATAAAAGTAGATGAAAATTACTATTTAAGAAAAATAGACGATTTAATATTTTTCTTTCCAAGCTCCGATAAAAACTGTATTTTATTAGAAGATGTTTTAAAAAAAATAAAATTATCAAAGCATACTTTTTCACTTGAAAGAATGAATAAAACTCTTTTAATATATACTGTTGTAATTTTTTTAATTTTAAACAGCTCATTTTTAATAAAAACCTATTCAAATCAAAAAGAAGCTCAAAAAATTTATATAAAAACCCGGGAATTCCTTAAAAAAAATTCACTCCCTCTTACATCTTTTGAATTAGAATCAATATTAAATGAATTAAAATCAAAAGTAAAAAAAGAGAAAAATATAAAAAAAGCTCTAGAAATTTTCTCAAACACTCCTTTAAAAAAAGGGGAGTTTTATAAAAAAATCTCATTTGATTCTAAAAACTATTATATTGAAATTCATACATCTAAAAATTTAGATTTTTATTTTAAAAAATATTTCAAAATAATTTCATCAGCATCCGAAAAAAACTTATATAAGGCAAAATTAAAATGAAAAACCTTTTAATAATTATTTTACTAAGTTTAATAACCGTTTTTTCATACAAATTTTATTTAGATTCAAAAGAAAATTTAAAAGAAACTTACAACTATGCAAAAAAAATGCACACATTAGCAACAGAAATTAAAACCCTAAAAAACCTCTACAAACCTTACATTCCTCCCTTTTGCAAAAAAATTCAAAAAAACACATCAGTTGAAATAATATGTAACAATATGAATAAAACAAAATTTTTCTACTTTCAAAATACGTTAAAAAAATCTTTTTTAATTAAATTTAACATTCAAAAAGAGAATTTAATAAATGCAACGGCGGAGATAAAAAAATGAAAAAATTTTTTTTAATTTTCACAGGATTTTTTATAGGAATAATAGTTTTTATGCCAAAAGAACACATTTTTTATAAAATACAGCATATCCTGCACAATAAAGGCACAGATATTATTACAAACATAAAAAGTACTCCTTTAAATTTAAGCTTAGAAAACACAGACATTTATTATCTGCAGATAAAAACAGGGGAAATAAAAAAAGTTTTAATAAAACCTTTTATAATTTTTAATGAAATTAAAGCAAAAGAGATAAAACTCAATATAGGAAACATTATTATAAAAAACCTACAAGTAATATATATCCCCTTTATGGATGCAAAAATAAAAGGAGATGGAAATTTTGGAGAATTTAACGGTTATATGAATTTTAAAGAGATAAAAATTTATATAAAAAAACCTTCAAGAAAAATTTTAGCTTTTTTAAAAAAAGACAAAAAAGGATATTTTTATTATGCAAAGTTTTAAATATATAGCTGCTTTTTTAATAGCTTTTTTATTCGCTTTTTTTATATGGAGCATAATTGATATCTTTTTGCCTAAAACCCCTCCGATTTTTATCCCACAACAAAACAGAACAGAATTTTATAAAATAAATTTAATACCTATTTTTTTTAACAAAACTTCTCATAAAATCAACCTAAAACCTCAAAAAACATTAAAAGGAGTAAAACTAAAAGCCATATATAAAGACAACAGCAACAGTTTTATAATTGTTGAACAAAACAAAAAAACGATATTTTTAAATCTAAATGAAAAAATAAACGGATTTAAACTTATAAAAATACTGCCTAATGAGGCAATTTTTGAAAAAAACAACCAAGAGTATAAATTAGGCTTTAAAAAAATAAACCTGCCTAAAAACAGAGATAAAAATACAGAAGAAATTATTCAAATAAACAAAAGCCTGATAAAATCCTACAAAAAGAACTTATCTTTAATATGGAACCAGATAGGTATTATAAAAACCAACCACGGATACAAAATAACTTATATTAAACCTAAATCGATTTTTGAAAAAATAGGACTTAAAAAAGGAGATATAATTTTAGAAATTAACGGTATGCAGTTAAAAAACGATTCAGATGCATGGAGAATATACAATAATATAGAAAAATATGACTACATTGAAGTTTTAATACAAAGAAATAATACACAAAAGGTTTTAAGATATGAAATGGATTAAAATACTTCCTGTTTTAATTACAACTATTTTTGCAATTGAAATCAATTTTCAAAATTTAAACATAAATGATTTTATAAAAATGGTGGCTAAAATAACAAACAAAAATATACTTATTCCCTCTTCTTTAAGAGGTAAAGTAAATTTTATTTCAGTAAAACCTATAAAAAGAGAGGATTTATATAATATTCTGCTTAGTATTTTAAAAACAAAAGGATATACAATAATAAACGAAGGCAACTTTTTAAAAATTGTAAGAAATTCAGAAGCCTTAAAAGAAGCCCCCCCTCTTAATCCAAAATTTTATCAGATACAAACGGCAATTATCCCTTTAAACAACATTTCAGCAAGAGACGCCTATATTCAGGTTAGTTATCTTGTAAGCAGATACGGAAAAATTGTTGTAAATACCAATACAAATATGCTAATTGTCACAGACTACCCTAAAAATATTAAACTTATAAAAGAAATTGTAAGAAAAATAGATTTACAAAAACAGCAACATATAAAATCTATAAACTTACAATACATAACCCCTAAAGACGCAATAAAAAAACTTCAAGATATTGCTAATACAATGTTTAATGTAAAAGTAAAAAAATTTAAAATAATCCCAAATGAAAACACACTGATTTTTGTAGGTCCAAAGGATGTTGTAAATACACTTTATCAAAACGCAAAACTTTTAGATATAAAACCAAAGCCTACAAACCAGATAACAAAAGTAATTACTCTTAAAAATTCAGACGTTACTAATGTTTCTAAAGTTTTAAACCAGATAGTAAAAGTAAAATATCCTAAAAACCCTCCTTCAATAACCGCATCAAAAGAGACAAACTCTTTGATTATCGTAGGGGATTTAAAACAAATAGAGATGTTAAAAACTATTATATCAGCCCTTGATATTCCAAAACAGCAGGTTTATGTAAAAGCCAGAATCCTTGAAATTTCAAACTCAAAAGCATCACAACTTGGATTAAAATATGGAATTTTAGGTGGAAGCGGGGAAAACGGGCTTTATACATTCAGTGCAAACTTAGGAGGTCCTGCAATTGCGTTTAACCCAGCAGACCTTGGACTTGCAATACCTACACTAAAACAGGGCATTGCACTTGGAGCAACATTAGACTTGCTTGAAACACTCGGAGCCGCAAAAAAATTAAGCGAACCTTCAATCCTTTGTATAAACAACACCCCATCAACCATTTATGTTGGAAAAACCATCTCAGTCCTTACAGGAAAAACAACATCAACCGTTACAAGTGAAAGCTATACACGCCAAGATATCGGACTTACTTTAAAAATAACCCCAAGAATCGACAGTGACAATAAAGTATCGTTAAAAGTAGAAAGCACAGTTGAAGATATCCTGCCAGGGTCTGTTATAGGACTTCCTACAACTTCAAAAAGAGAAATCAAAACCACAACCATTGTTCAAAACGGACAAAGCATTATAATAGGAGGACTTGTAAAAAACAATAAAGACATTACAGTTAAAAAAGTGCCGTTTTTTGGGGACATACCGGTAATTGGAGCTATTTTTAGACATAAAGAAATAAATAATGACAAAACAACCCTTGCTATAATTTTAACCCCTTATATTGTCAAAAAAACCGAAGACCTTGACAAATTAAGGCTAACACTTGCAAAATTAAATGAACTTGAAAAAAAATTTGTAAAAGAGTATCTTAAAAAACATAAAGTAGAAATCAAAAAACCAAAACAAAACAATATTTTAGAGGAGTATAATGAAAATTATTGAAAATATAAATCCAAAACCTCTTGAAATAAAAGGGTTTAATATAGAAGAGGGGATTAAATACTCTCTTTTGCCGGCAGTAATAGATAAAAAAGAGGTTTTTATTACCAAAAAAAATAATTTTGTAGATGCTCTAAATTTTTATAACAAATTATCAATTCCATATGAAGTAATTTTAACAGATGATGAATCATTTAACAGGCTTTTAAATAAATACCTTGAAGTTAAAACAAAAAAAGAGCTTGAGAGCGAAGTGGAAATAGAAGAAGAGCTATCTTTAGAAGATGTGATAAAAGACGGACTTGATATATTAGAAGAAAACTCAGCCCCTGTTGTTAAATTTGTGAATTCTCTTTTTTTTCAGGCAATAAAAAAAAGAGCAAGCGATATACATATAGAAACCCATGAAAATTTCGGACTTATAAGGTTCAGGATTGATGGGGTTTTAATAACACAGGCAAAAATTCAAAAACAGCTTACAAATTTTGTAATTAACAGAATCAAAGTAATCTCAAACCTTGATATTTCAGAAAAAAGAATCCCGCAAGATGGAAGAACCCAGATTAAAATATCAAACAAAACCACAGATATCAGGGTTTCTATTATTCCTACATACTTTGGTGAAAAAGCGGTTCTTAGAATTTTAATGGAAAGTGAGGATATCCCAAGCCTAAAAGAACTCGGCTTTGATGAGACCGTAACAAACGGATTTAAAGAACTGCTTGAACACTCATACGGAATGATTCTAGTAACAGGACCTACAGGAAGCGGAAAATCAACAACCCTTCACAGTTTTCTTCAAACTATTGCAACACCGGAAAAAAACATTATAACCATTGAAGACCCGGTTGAATATAAAGCGGATAACATAAATCAGATTCAGGTAAATACAAAAGTCGGACTAACATTTAGCACCGGACTTAGAAGTGTATTAAGACAGGACCCGGATATTATAATGGTAGGGGAAATAAGAGACAAAGAGACAGCTCAAATTGCAATTCAAGCGGCTCTTACAGGACATTTAATGCTCTCAACCCTTCATACCAACAATGCCGCAGCAACCATTACACGTCTTATGGATATGGGTATTGAGCCGTTTTTAATCTCATCATCTTTAATAGGAATACTTTCTCAAAGACTTGTAAGAATATTGTGTGAATGCAAAGAAGAAGACACGGAATATGAAAAATTAAAATCTATTATAAAAAAAGAACCGCTGCTTCAAAAATATCCTCTTCGAAAGCTTTATAAAGCAAAAGGGTGTCCTAAGTGTAACTTTACAGGATATATAGGAAGAAGGGCTATAGGAGAACTCTTTTTAATGAATGATGAAATAAAAGAACTTATAGCTAACAAAACAAATGATATAGAATTAAAAAAAGCAATGATAAAAAACGGAATGAAAACGTTAAAAGAAGCCATCTTTGAAGTGCTTTTAAAAGGTGAAACATCACTTGATGAAGCAATAAGAGTAGGATTAAAGGATTAAATTGAAATTTAAATACATAGCTTTTAATAAAAACGGAAAAAAAGTAAAAAGCACAGTCGAAGCTACTTCTTTAAATGAGGCAAAAGAAAAATTAAAAGATTTATATATTTTAGAAATAAAACCTGTAAAAAGCATAAATTTTTCACTATCAAATGTGAATAAAAAAGAGATATCAAAAATATTAAATACTTTAGGACTTTACCTTAAAGCTTCAATTCCTCTAAAAAAAGCCATAAAACTTGCTAAAAATCAAACTTCTAACATAAAAATGATAAAATTTTTAGACTATTTACAAAGTGAAATAGAACAGGGAAAAAGTTTAAAAAACGCAATAGAAACTCAAAAAATAATAAAACTTCCAGAATATGTAATCCACTCTATAAATGTTGCACAAAACAGCGGAAAGTTAGATGTTATCTTAATAGAATTATCAAAGTTTTTAAAATCAGAAGATGAGATATCTTCAAAAACAACCCAAGCTTTAATTTATCCTATTTTCATCATATTTATAAGTTTTATTTTAGTGATAGTAATGCTTACAACCGTAGTTCCTAAAATAGTCTCTATTTTTAAAAACCTAAATCAAGAACTGCCTCCTGTTACAAAAGCAGTTATTCATATTTCACAATTTGTGAAAGAAAATTATATTTTTATTATTGGAATGTTTTTTAGTTTGATTATAGCTTTTAAATTTTTTTATTCTAAATCAAAAAAATTTAGATATTTTACAGACTCTTTAATGCTTAAAATACCCGTTATCAAAGATATAATAATCGCTAATAACTTAGCAAGGTTTTCTTATATGAGCTATGTTTTGGTAAATTCAGGAGTAAATTATATAAACGCATTAAACTTATCCGCTAACACAATAAGTAATGAAAAAATAAAAAGCTATTTTAAAAAAGCACTAAAAGATGTAAGAGAGGGGAAAAAATTATCAACCTCCTTAAAAAAATACCATTTTTTTGATAAAAACTTTATAGAATCAATTTCACTTGCAGAAGAAACAGGGGAAGTAAAAGAAATTTTAAATAATTTAAGCGAAATATACTTTAATGAATACAACACCAAAACATCAACCCTTCTCTCACTGCTTGAGCCTGTTATGATGTTGGTTGTAGGAGGAATAATTGGAATAATAGTAGCAGCTATGCTGCTTCCTATTTTCAGTATGAATATAGGCAGCTGATTTATTATCGATTATGTTTTCTTTTATAACGAAAATAAAAATTTACTCCCTGGAAATATTAAGCTTGTTAATACAGTTTACGTTTTCTTCTTTTATTTTTCTCCAAAGAACTTCATCAACGACAGGATTTCTTGTTTCATATAAAAACGGAATCACTTCAATACTAAGAAGAGATTTACAACTTTTCTCGTCTCTGTTGAGCACATCATAATATTTACTTTTTTGAATGATTTATATCGTTGAAATCATCACCCGGATAAAATGATATATACGTATCGTAACTTTCAACTCTTCCTTCACCTTCTGCCTGGTTTCCGTTTTCATCGGCGATATACGGATTTTCGATATGAAGCCCGTCTATGTTATAAGGGTCAAGATCGTTATGTAAGACAAAATAATTAAAATGATCCGTTCCATACAGATTGCTGTTTGCATTTTCAGGTGTCTGAATAAAATCAAGCGTACGGTTAAAAGTTATCTGATACGAACCTCCTCTGCCCTAATATCCGCTTAGGTTATAACCATGAAGTGCATTAGTTCTTGACAAAGGATAATCACCTATCGCCAAAAGATATTCTCCCTCACTCAGATTTACATTCAAATACGAATCATAATGGTGAGAAGAACCGTCATTAAACGTCTGTAAGCTGTCGTCATCACTTGCTATATATCTCCAGTTTCCGTTAGAATCCTTTTTAAAGAGATATATATACAAATCTACCCCAAGCTGTCTGCCGTCTCCGTCGATATCTATATAAGCATGTCCGTTTGAATTCAGTTCAGATAGAGTATCAATAATCAGATTCCCGCCTTCAAAGTCAAATATCCAATGGTCCACTCTCAGATGTGTCCCGCCGCTTAGAGGTTCAAGCCATCCCTGTATGACCTGCACGGCGTTAATATTTCCGAGTTTTGAAAGATCGGCAATATCCGCATCAGGTTTTATCATAGGAAAATCAAACATTTCTCTTTGAACTTCTTCGTCATCAAAAATAAAATGCTCTATTTTTTTAGTGTTATCCGCCCAGTTTAAGATTTTTATAGATTCGTTGTTATCAAAAACAAGGTATAAATCGTTCCCGTCAATAATATAACGGGTTTCATTTTTTTCAATATCAAATAAATAAAGTGTATCATTACCTCCCGAGTCGTCAATTGTATCGTTTCCGTCTCCTTTATAATAAAAATATTCATTATCTCCATCTCCTCCGTTTAAATAATCATTTCCTATACCGTCTGTAATTCTATCATTTCCCCCTGAGGCAATTATTGTGTCGTCTTCTCCTTTTCCTTCAAAAAATTCATCTCTCTCACTTCCCTGAAAACTATCGATATTATCCGTACCCGTATAATAAATTCTTAAAACGTTTACTTTTACATTAGAACCGTTGCTTTTTCCAAATGAATTTTTTGCAAAAATTTTAAATTCGTAACTGTTTTTAACCGACCAGTTTAAATCTTTTTCCAATATAATATTTCCAGAATCATCAACAGAAAAATTCTCAGTACCGTTTATTTCAAAAGAATTAACAGGGGTGTCCCCTTCATCGATAACCTTTATTTTTGAGATTTTCTCTCCCGGAATCGCGTTTTCAGGTATAGAAATATTCAAATCACTAATAACGGGTGGGAATTCGGGTACATTTAAAATGTTTATTTTCACCGCGGCCGTATTACTGAGCCTAACAGTCGAATCTGCCTGTACGTTTAATGAAAAACTTCGGATATTTTCATAATCAATCTGTTTTGCCGTTTTTATAACACCGTCCGAATTAACGAAAAAATAATCGCTGTTATTTCCCGATAAAATAAAACGGGTAATATTTCCCTCACCTGTTTTAACAATATAAACGTTTCCTAAAGCAGTTCCTACAGGAACATTTTCGGACACCGAAAAGTCGGCATTTTCAAGTACGGGAGGAGTATCAGGAACATTAATCAGATTAACAATAACATCAGCGGGCACACTGGAGGTTTTTTGGTTGTAGCCAATAACACTAAACCTATAATTATGCAGATCCGTTTCATAATCAAGTTTTTTATTTAAAATAACATTGCCTTTATTATCCAAGGAAAACCTCGAATCACCCAATAGTTTATATTTCATAATAGGATAACTACCCTCATCTGCCACAATTGTCCTACCTATGATGCTTCCCGGGGCGGTGTTTTCTTTAACGCTTATATTTAAAAGAATTAACAGAGGATGGCCTCTTAATGAATCGTTTGCATATACGTCAATCCATGCTTTATTACTTTTAGAGCAATCTTCGGCTGTAGCCTGTATGCCTATATGATAACTGTTTTTAATTTTATCGTCAAAATCTGAACTTTTAACCCTTATAAGACCGCTTTTATCGATGCTGAAATATTCGGCTCCTTCTCCGCTGAATTCATAGCCTTGGACTTTTTTTCCTCCGTTTCTCAAAAAAGTTACAAATCCTAAAACGGAACCTACCGGAATATCTTCATAAACAGTCGTAGTAAAACCTCTTATTACCAAAGAATCATCCCTATCGGCGATCCTAATATAAAGAGGCGTTTTTTTGCTTTCGCCAAAAGAATTATACGCAGAAACTTCTAAATTATAGCTGCTTATCTTTTCATAATCCAAGTCTGCATTTTCAGAAACTTTCACTATACCGTTGTTATTAATTTCAAAATTTTGAGCTCCGTTTCCGTATAAATTAAAACCTTTAATATTATCTGCGTTTTTAACCACCGGGATTCTGCCTATAAAGGTTCCTGGTTTTGAGTTTTCATATACCCACGTATTCAGTATTCCCAATACCGGTCTTTTTGTATCTATATAAACAACCTGTATCCTAGCAGGACCAAATCCTTCAGAGTTTTTGGCTTTAACATAAAAATTGAAATATTCTTTTTTATCAAAACTCGGCATTTTTACATTTGTATAAATTTCACCGTCATTATTAATCCTAAAATCGCTGTTTCCTAAAATTTTATACCCCGTTACAGGCGAGCTTCCGTTTGTTTCCATTTTAATTTTACCGACAAACGTACCATCCGGTGAATTTTCCAAAACATGATAAACGGAATGCTTTAATTCAGGAACATCAGGAATATTGTTAAGCCTTACAATCAAAATACCGGGCCTGCTTTTCCCAAGATCGTTTACGGCGGTAACATCAAAGACGTAATACGGTTAGACTTCCTGATTTTTGAGAATTAACGGCCTTAACATGTAGCGTCACCATATCGCTTATATTATCATTCAAAGAATTATACCCGTCGACGTTTATCACATTTATCGGATAAGTACTCGGATATACGTCATATAACGTCATATCCCCTAAACCCGCCGCAGCAATACTGCAGCCGCTGACACTTTCATTCATAAGAGGGCTTGAAAGTTCCATGTGGACTTTTTTTTAGGACCAGCTCATCTGAGCGCTAAAAATACCGCCCGGTATTTCGGGAATATCGTCATTTCCTCTGATATTTCCGAGCGTTTCGTTGTTTTCATCTTTTAAAACAAGACAAATATCGCTTTCATTCACTTCATTGATTTTTTCACCCCTGAAAACCGCCCAGACATACGTACCGTTTACATCATAAAGTTTACCTTTATTTTCATCCGCAAAATTTTTCACCTGATAATTCAAAATTAACGCACTGAGATTATCATCCCATTTATGTTTTAAAATCACATATTTTTTTTTACATTTACAACCTCTTTTACCTGTAATTAAATATTGAGACTCGTTATATTTATTAATATTTATTGCCTGTTTTATTGCATTAATAATTCTTTTGTGAGATAAACTTTCATATTCATCCGTTTCAGGATCTTTTGAATAAATAATCATTTCATTTTTTTGTTTATATAATGGATAAACTTTTTTCCCATATAAAAATCAAAAGAGTGGAATTTTATCTGGGTAAATTTCCGCTCATAAGGTTCTGCTTTAAGTATATATACAATTCCATTACATTTTATTTGTTTTGTTAAAAACTTCGGTTTATATCCGTCACGCCAAAAACCTTCACTAACATTATTCTTTAAAACCATTAAAGACTCTCTTAGCTGTTTTTGACACTTTATATTTTTCCTATCTAACAGATTTACATTTCCTATAGCCCGAGAATAAAACCTATATCCGTAATATCTTGCATAATTTCTCGTATTCGTACCTACAGAACCAGAAATATTGGCTAGCGGATCATTATCCAAAGAAACAAGCCAATGTTTTTCTGCAGCGAATTTTGTAGCCGGAGAAGTAATTGAGACCTGATATGCATATTTTTTCATCCAACCATCAAGCCCATCAACAGCTTCAATTGCAAAAAGATTTCCTTGAGAATGAGAAACTATTATAATCCCGTTCCAGCATTTATGCTGTTTTTGTATTGTGTTATCATCCTTGTTAAATCTTTATCATGATATCTGTTTAAAAATTTATCTTTAAGATATTTACTGATTTCTTTGAATTTTTCAAAATTGCTTTCTGACATTTTAACAGCCATAAAAGTTGCCAACAATTCTGGTACTGCATTTTCTATCAAATAATCTTTTAATTCCTCTACAACTATCTCAGCTCCAGGTTTTTTCTTAAAAAAATACATATATAAAGCATCTAAAATATATTGAACACCCTTCCATTCTACACTAGTATTTTTCAACTGTTCATAACTCTCGGTAAGATCTAGAATTATCCCTATACTACCAAGATTCTCTTTAAAACTATAATTATAAGCAACTTCAAAAGTTATGCATTTTAAGCATTTTTACTTTATTACCATGATATATGTCATATAAAATAGCAGGTTTGAGGGTATAAAAAAGTTCACTAAAAGCTTCGTCATACGTAGTCATTATCCCGTTTCCAAAATAAACATCCGTTTTGTATTCGTTTATTGCTGAAAAAGCAAAAGTCATTATCAATATTAAAAATAAAACTATCCTTTTCATCATCATTTCCTGTTATATTTACTTGTATTAAA
>Ga0256838_1000954_pt1 | contig 14867 bp, 13 predicted proteins | sample 4571419metaG_FD_185978 | JGI IMG/M metagenome (GOLD analysis project Ga0256838, IMG submission 185978) | Hydrothermal vent microbial communities from Guaymas Basin, Mexico - 4571-419 | ecosystem: Environmental > Aquatic > Marine > Hydrothermal vents | place: Mexico: Guaymas Basin | collected...
TTGGGTATGGAAGAGGTGCGAGTGTTAAAGAAGTAATTGATACTATGAAAAAGGTAAGTGGAGTTGATTTTAAAGTAATTCCTGCTCCAAGACGCCCAGGAGATCCTGCGATGCTTATTGCAAAAAACGATAAAATAAAATCAAAAATGAATTGGGAACCTAAATATGATAATTTAGAGTTTATCTGTAAAACTGCGTATGAGTGGGAGAAGAAGTATGATGTCATTTTGGCAAATAGAATTGATGAAAAGTTAGAAAAAGTTAAAGATAAAGTCTATACAAGAGATATTTATAGTAGGGATTAGGAATGAAGATTTTAGTAACAGGCACGGCAGGATTTATTGGATTTCATTTAGCAAAGAGACTTCTTGATAGAGGAGATGAAGTAGTAGGACTTGATAATATAAATGATTATTATGATGTAAATTTAAAGTATGGAAGATTAGAAAAGACAGGAATTAAAAGAGAAGAAATAGAGTATGGAAAAAAAGTAAATAGTAAAAAATATCCAAACTATAAGTTTATAAAACTAAACCTTGAAGACAAAGAAGCCATTGATAAATTATTTAAAGAAGAAAAATTTGATAAGGTATGCCACCTTGCAGCACAAGCTGGGGTTAGATATTCTCTTACAAATCCGGATGCTTATATTCAAAGCAATATTGTAGGTCATATGAATATCCTTGAAGCTGCCAGACATAATAATGTAAAGGCTCTTAGTTATGCAAGTAGTAGTAGTGTATATGGACTCAATAAAAAGCAGCCATTTTCAACAGATGATAATGTGGACCATCCAATAAGTCTTTATGCTGCTACCAAAAAAAGTAATGAGCTTATGAGTCATACATATTCATATCTTTATAACATTCCAACTACTGGACTTAGATTTTTTACGGTTTATGGACCTTGGGGAAGACCGGATATGGCGTTATTTAAATTTGTAAAAAACATACTTGAAGATAAGCCAATAGATGTGTATAATTACGGAGAAATGCAAAGAGATTTTACATATATTGACGATATAATAGAGGGAGTTGTAAGAGTAATAGATAATCCACCAAAGCCAAATCCAAATTGGGATGGAAGTCCAAGCAGTAGCATTGCGCCATATAAGATTTATAATATAGGAAATGGAAGCCCAGTTAAACTTATGGATTTTATAGAGGCGATTGAAGAAGTACTTGGGAAAAAAGCTAAAAAAAATCTTCTTCCAATGCAACCAGGAGATGTACCAAGTACATATGCAGATACAAGCGATTTAGAAAAAGATTTGGGGTATAAACCTTATACGGATGTAAAAGAAGGAATTAGGAAGTTTGTTGAGTGGTATAGGAGATTTTATGGAGTTTAAAAATATAATTCTTTGCGGGGGGAGTGGAACAAGACTATGGCCGCTTAGCAGGAAACTAATGCCAAAACAGTTTTTAAAAATATTTGATGGTGAGAGTTTATTTCAAAAGACAATAAAAAGAAATAAAAATTTAGTAGATAAAATGGAAGTAATAACAAATGAAGAGCAATATTTTATAGCCTTAGACCAAGCAGAAGAGATAGGAGTTAATCCAAAGTTTATAATAGAAGAGATAGGTAAAAACACAGCCCCTGCAATAGCATTTGCGGCGTTAGAGAGTGATAGTGAAGATATACTTTTCGTAACACCAAGTGATCATTTGATAAAGAATGAGGAGAAATATAAAGAAGCAGTAAAAAAAGCAAAAGAGTTAGCAGTAAAAGGATATTTAGTAACGTTTGGAATAAATCCAAATGAAGCAAATACCGGATATGGATATATAGAAGCAAATGGAGAAGATGTTGTTAAATTTCACGAAAAGCCAGATTTAAAAACAGCAAAAGAATACCTAAAAAAAGGGAATTTTTACTGGAATAGTGGGATGTTTATGTTTAAAGCGGGAGTGTATTTAGAAGAACTTAAAAAATATAATCCAAAATTATTTGATGATATTGTAAAAAGTTATGAAAAGAGTAAAAAAAGTGAGAATTTAGTTAGGTTAAAGGGGATGGAAGAGATAGAGGATATCAGTGTAGATTATGCAGTTATGGAAAAAAGTAAAAAAATAAAAGTAGTTAGAAGTGAATTTGATTGGAGTGATGTAGGGAGTTTTGATAGTTTGAGTGAAGAGATTGAAAGTAAAGAGGCAATAGAAATAGAGAGTGAGGATAATTTTTATTATACGGATGGTGATAAGGTAATAGCGACAATTGGATTAAAAGATTATTTAATAGTAGATACAAAAGATGCATTGTTAATAAGTAAAAAGGGTGAGAGTCAAAAAGTAAGAGAAGTAGTAAAGAGGCTTAGAAAAGAGAAACAAGAATTACTTGAATCTCATACAATAGTGCATAGACCATGGGGGACATATGAGACTTTAATTGAAGATAATGGATATAAAGTAAAGAAAATTGTAGTAAAACCAGGAAAAAGACTCTCACTTCAAAAGCATTTTCATAGAAACGAACATTGGATAGTAGTAAGCGGTACAGCGGAAGTAGAAGTTGGAGAAAAAAGCTTTATTCTTAGACCAAATGAATCAACATATATAAAAATGGGTGAAAAACATAGACTAAGTAATCCTGGTAAAATTCTACTAGTTATAATTGAAGTTCAAGTAGGTGAATATACCGGAGAAGATGATATTGTAAGAATTGAGGATGATTATAAAAGGACTTAGTATTGTTTGAGTATTATAAAGATTTAATCATAGAACTTACAAAAAAAGATATTAAAGTTAGATATAAAAATAGTTACTTGGGATATTTTTGGTCTCTTGCAAACCCTTTATTTTTAGCTTTGATTTTTTATTTTATTTTTAAAGTTGTTACAAAAGTACAGATGAAAGATTATACTCTTTTTTTGATTTCTGGGCTTTTTGTGTGGCAGTGGATTAATAATTCTATTATGGTAAGTACAAATCTTTATATTGCAAATGCATCTTTAATTAAAAAAGTTAATTTTCCTCGTAATTTTTTAGCTGTTTCTCTTGTATTAAGCGAAGGCTTTAATTTTTTAATTTCTATTCCGGTTATTATTGGTTTTATGCTTTATTATCATCATTATCCTTCTATTAAATGGCTCATTTATATACCTATTGTTTTGATAATTACAGGCATAATGATATATTCTCTTTCTTTATTAGTAGCTACTATTAATCTTTTTTTTAGAGATATGGAAAGACTTGTTGGGCTTTTGCTTACTTTTCTTTTTTATATGACTCCTATTATTTATCCAGTAAGTATGATTCCTCAAAAATATAAATTTGTGTTATATTTGAATCCTTTTGCACCTTTTATACTGACTTGGCAAGAGCTTTTTTTGCATAATAGGTTAGATTTAAAGTATCTTTTTATCTCTTTTATTTATGCATTAGTTGCATTAATAGTATCAACGTTTATTTTTAACAAATTAAAATATAAATTTGCGGAGCTTGTATGATAAGGGTTAAATTTGAAAATGTTACAAAATATTATACTTTACTTAATACAGGAGGAATAAAAAATTTTATCTTAAATTTTTTTAGAGAGTATAAGAAAATAAAATCAAATAGATTTTTAGCATTAGAGAATATCTCTTTTGAAGTAAAAGATAAAGATGTAGTAGGAATTATCGGTAAAAACGGAGCTGGTAAAAGCACTACTCTTGGGCTTATTGCAGGAGTGCTTAAACCCACGAGTGGAAGAGTAGAAGTTAATGGGAGAATTGCCCCTTTGCTTGAACTTGGAGCTGGATTTCATCCCGATTTAACTGGTAGAGAAAATGTAATTTTAAATGGAATTTTGCTTGGAATGACAAAAAAGGAGATACTCTCAAAACTTGATTCAATTATTGAATTTAGTGAGCTTGGAGAGTTTATTGACCAGCCTATAAGGATTTATTCTTCTGGAATGCTCTCAAGACTTGGATTTTCTGTTGCTGTGCATACAAATCCTGATATTTTACTTATAGATGAAGTGTTAAGTGTAGGTGATTTTAAGTTTCAAGAAAAAAGTAAAAATAAGATATATGAGTTTAAAGAAAAAGGCAAAACTATTATTTTTGTAAGTCATGATATAGGAATGGTAGAAGAGCTTTGTGATAAAGTGATTTTAATTCATGAACATAAGTTATTGTATCAAGGAGATGTAAAGAAAGGAGTAGAACTTTATGAACAATTATAAGATTTTAATAGGTGGATATGATTTTGAACAAAAAATTCATAGAGGAATTACATTTTATGGAAAAGCATTAATTAAATCTTTAAGTAAAAATGAACTCTATTTACTGACTTCTTCTAACTTTATTGAGGAAAAAGAGTTAATGTACTTAAATATTTTGAAAAAATTAGATGACCCTGAAAGTGATTTAATTTCATCAAAAAAGAAGTTATTAAAATATTTAAAATTTTTAATGGGAGAGAGTAAGCAGTTTGTTTATAAAAATTATAAAAGAAATTTAAAGGAAAAGTTATACTATTTAAACTATATAGATTATTTTTATAATATCTCATACTTATACGATATGAGCGGCGTTCACAATAGATTTTTTGTAAAAAAACCTTTGGATATTAGAATTAATAGGAAAATTGAGTATTTAATTTTAACTTCTCCTATGAATATTAAGAGTAATATTCCAACAATTCAGACTCTTCATGATGTTTTGCCTTTAACTTGTATTGAACATCCTCCTAATGACAATGCTAAAATTTTTTATTATAGAATCAAAAATATGATTAAATATTCAGAAAAAATAATTTCTGTTAGTGAATTTTCAAAAAAAGAATGTATAAAAATTTTTCCAGAAGCAGAAGGTAAAATAGAAGTTACTTATCAGCCAATTCCTATATATGAAGAGGAAGAAGAAATTGCTAATGATAAAGTAGTTCAAAAGTCGATATTGGAAAAATTTAGATTAGAAAAAGATGGATATCTATTTTTTGTTGGAATGTTAGAAAAAAGAAAAAATATAAAACTATTAATTGAAGCATACCTTGCAGTATCTGATAAAATTAAAATACCTCTTGTTTTAGCAGGAGCATTAGGATATGGAAATGAAGAATTTGTTTCTTATTTGAAAGATAAAAAGTACAAACAGAAAATAATTTATTTAAATTATATTTCAAATATTGAAAAGTTAGTTTTGCTTAAAAATGCAAGGGCTTTTGTGTTTCCTTCTTTAAATGAAGGGTTTGGTCTGCCTCCTCTTGAAGCTATGAGGATGGGCACTCCTGTGCTTACTTCAAATATTACGGCTCTTCCGGAAGTTTGCGGTGATGCGGCTTTACTTGTTAATCCATATTCTTTAAAAGAATTAGCAGATGGACTTGTGGAGATTTCTGAGAATAATATTTTAAGGGAAAATTTGTTAAAAAATGCACCAAAACAGGTTGAAAAGTTTTCTTATGATAATTTTAAAGAAAAAATTAATAAAGTAATAAATTTGATATGACAATAAACGCAACTTCTATTGGCAAAAAACTTGATGGGATAGGAAGATTTTCTCTTTTAATTGCTAAGCATTTTATAGGTAAAAGAGAAATTGTTATAAATGAAAAAGCAAAAATTCATTTTAGTGAAGATGAGCTTAGAGAGCTTAAAATAATTCCGGCTTCTTATTCTCCCGATTTTGGATTTAGAGGACATTTGAAAAGATTAATTTATACGAATTTTATAAAAACTCCGCTTTTTAATCTCTCTCAGCTTCAAGTAAATTTTTTTAATCCTAATCAAATAGTAGTAGTTCATGATATTATTCCACTTTTATTTCCTGAGTTTCACAAAAAGCAGTATCACTATTTTAAGTATATTTTGCCTTATGCCCTAAAAAAAGTAAAAAAAATAATTGTAGTATCCAACCATACAAAAGAGCTTTTAATTAAGCATTATAATTTAGATGAAAAAAAAATCAAGGTAATATATAACGGTATTGTTTTACCTGAGTTTAAAAAGGTAAAAAAAGAGAATTTTATTTTATATGTAGGAAGGGATTCTCCTACTAAAAATTTAGAGCTTTTAGTAGATGCTTTTAATGAGCTTGATTTAAAATATTATAAACTTTATTTAGTAGGAGTTGATAGAGAGTTTAAAAATAAAAATATTAAAAGTTTAGGGTATGTGGAAGATGAAGAGCTTGACATGTTATACAGGAGAGCAAAAATTTTTGTTTTACCTTCTTTATATGAAGGGTTTGGTTATCCTGTAATAGAAGCAATGGCAAGAAAAACGGCGGTTATTGCTTCAAATGTCTCTTCCTTGCCAGAAATTGGAGGGGATGGTGCGTTATATTTTAATCCTTATGATAAAGAGGAATTAAAAGAGAAGATAAAATTTTTAATAGAAAACGAAAATAAAAGAAAAGAGCTTGAAGAGATTGGATTTAAAAGAAGTAAAAGATTTTCTCTTGATAGGATGTTAAAGCAGTATGAGGAAATAGTATGAAAAGAGCAATTGTAGCTGATTGGCTTACAACTTATGCTGGGGCTGAGAAGTGTATAGAGAGTTTTACTAATTTATATCCTGATAGTGATGTATTTAGTTTGGTTGATTTTTTAAATGAAAAAGAGAGAAATATTATTTTAAAAGGTAAGTATGCAAAAACCTCTTTTATTCAAAATTTGCCTTTTAAAGAAAAATTTAGAAATTATTTGCCTCTTTTTCCTTATGCGGTGGAGAATTTTGATTTAAGGGAGTATGATTTGATACTTTCTTCTTCTCATTCTGTGGCTAAAAATGTTTTAACACACTCAGAACAGCTTCATATATGCTATTGTCACACTCCTATGAGATATGCGTGGGATATGTTTTTAGACTATACAAATAATTTATCATTTCCTAAAAGGCAGATTGTTAAATATTTTTTGCATAAAATAAGAATTTGGGATTATGTGGGGGCTGGGAGAGTTGATTATTTTATAGCAAATTCAAAGTTTATTCAAAAAAGAATTAAAAAAGTTTATAAAAGAGATAGTGTTGTTATCTATCCTCCTGTTGATGTTGATAAATTTACTTTATGTACTAAGAAAGAGGATTATTACGTAACAATGTCAAGGCTTGTAGGGTATAAAAGAGTTGATTTAATTGTAAAAGCCTTTAATAAAAACGGCAAAAAACTAATAGTCATAGGAGATGGGGAAGAGTTTGAAAATATTAAAAAAATAGCAAAAAGCAATATTGAGTTAATGGGATATTTAAAAGAAGATGAGGCTATTAAAATTATTCAAAAAGCAAAAGCTTTTGTATTTGCAGCCATTGAAGATTTTGGTATAACTCCTGTTGAAGCTCAGGCTTGCGGGACTCCTGTTATTGCTTTAAATAAGGGTGGAAGTGCTGAGAGTGTAAATGAAAAAACGGGAGTATTTTTTGAAATTCAAAGTATTAATAGTATAAATAAAGCTATAAAAGAGTTTGAATCAAAAAAATTTGATTATAATTACATAAGAAAATGGGCTGAGAGATTTAGCAGAGATAGATTTGAGAGAGAGATTAAAGAGTTTGTAGGTAAGGTAATGGATGAAAAGAGTATTTGATATTTTTTTTTCTATTTTTGCAATTATAGTTACTTCTCCTTTTATGTTTTTAATAGCCCTTGGTATAAAACTTACAGATGGAGGAAAAGTGTTTTTTACTCAAAAAAGAGTAGGAAAAGATGGAAAAGAGTTTGATATTATAAAATTTAGAAGTATGTATCCGGATGCTGAGAGTAGGTTAAAAGAGATTTTAGAAAGTAACCCACAAGCAAGAAAAGAGTGGAAAGAGAGCTTTAAATTAAGAAATGATCCTAGAATTACTCCAATTGGAAAGTTTTTAAGAAAGACTTCTCTTGATGAATTGCCTCAGTTTTTTAATGTATTAAAAGGGGATATGAGTGTAGTTGGACCAAGGCCTGTTGTTCAAGAAGAACTTGATAAATTTTATAAGGAAAAAGCAAACCTTTATAAGAGTATAAGACCAGGAGTTACTGGTTACTGGCAGGTTGAAGGTAGAAGTGATACAGATTATGAAGAAAGAGTTAAAATGGATGAATGGTATATAAAAAATCAATCTTTGTGGCTGGATTTAAAGATTATATTAAAAACTATTAAAGTAATGATTACGGGAAAGGGTGCTTATTAAATGAAAAAAAAAGCGTTAATAACAGGGATAACAGGACAGGATGGTAGTTATTTAGCGGAGTTTTTGCTTAGCAAAGGATATGAGGTTCATGGGATAAAAAGAAGGACGAGTCTATTTAACACAAAAAGAATAGACCATTTATACAAAGACCCTCATGAAGAAGATACAAACTTTTTTTTACATTATGGAGATATGACAGATAGTTTAAATATAACTCAGTTAATTCAAAAAATAAAGCCTGATGAAATATATAATCTTGCAGCCCAATCTCATGTTGCAGTTAGTTTTCAAGAGCCAGAATATACAGCAGAAGTTGATGCATTAGGGACTCTTAGAATACTTGAAGCCGTAAGATTACTTGGACTAACAGATAAAACAAAGATTTATCAAGCATCAACGAGTGAGCTTTATGGAAAAGTTCAAGAAATTCCTCAAAATGAAAAAACACCGTTTTATCCAAGAAGCCCTTATGCCGTAGCTAAGCTTTATGGATACTGGATAACGGTAAATTACAGAGAAGCGTATAATATGTTTGCTGTTAATGGAATTCTTTTTAACCATGAATCTCCAAGAAGAGGTGAAACATTTGTAACAAGAAAAATTACAAGGGGAATGGCAAGAATACTTTTAGGACTTGATAAAAAGTTATATTTAGGAAATCTTAGTGCAAAAAGAGACTGGGGCCATGCAAAAGATTATTGTATAGATTTGGATACAGAGCTTCTTACCCTTGAAGGGTATAAAAAAAGAGAAGAAATAAAAGTAGGAGATATAATAATTAATTTTAATAAAGAAAAAAATATATGGGAGGAGGATAAAGTAATAAAAATTTATGATATTGAATATGAAGGGGATATGTATATTTTTGAAGGAAATGGAGTATATTTTAGGTGTTCAGAGAATCATCGTATTTTTTATAAAAAAAAGACTAAAAAATATAAGAGTTGGAATGACTTAGAGTGGCAAGAATCAACTGCAAAAGAGATGTATGAAATGTTAAAAGATAAATCGTTAAGAACTAAATATGATTTCTGTTTTCCAGGATTTTATGGGATTGAAAGAGATGATTTTGAAATTTTGGATGATATGGTGGCTTTAATTGGGTATCTTGTAACAGAAGGGCATTTGTCTGTTTCTAAGAAGATAGGAAGAGGTGTGCAACTCTCTGTTAGTCAGTCTAAAAAAAAGTATTATAATAAGTTAAAGGAAATATTGAATAGATTGAATTTAAAATATAAAGAAAAAGAAAGAGAAGATGAAGTAGTGGAATTTATTTTTGATAGTAAAAGCAGAGATAAAATTTTGGACTATTTTGATGGATGTGATATTCATAATCTTCCTTCTATTATTTATAAATTTTCTAAAAGACAATTGGAAATTCTTTATAAATCAATGATGAATGCTGATGGATGTTGGGGATCTTTGGAATTTATTTCATCAAGGAAAAAGTTGGCAGAATCTTTTATGGATATTGCTAATTTAATAGGATACAAAACTAAATTACATAAAAGAAAATCAGGAGTGTGGGTAGTACAAGTTTTTTCAAGAGCTAAAAAAAGCACGCATAATTTTGTATTAAATGTAAAAAAAGAGAAAGTTAAAGAAAATATCTGGTGCATAGAAACTGAAAAAAATAAATCTATTATAACAAAACGCAATGATTCAGTATTTGTATCTGGTAATTGTGAAGCCATGTGGCTTACTTTGCAATACGAAAAACCAGAAGACTGGGTAATAGCAACAGGTAGAACAACGGAAATTAGAGAGTTTGCGAGATTAGCTGGAAAATATCTTGGGCTTAATATAGTATTTGAAGGTGAAGGTGTAGATGAAAAAGGGATAGTAGAAAGTATAGATGAAGAAAAATTGCAAGAAGTTTTAAAAGAAGCAAATGTAGCTCATATAGAGAGCATAATAAAGCATGCAAAAAGTTTAATTGGAAAAGATATAATTAATGTGGACCCAAAATATTTTAGACCAACGGAAGTTGATTTACTTCTTGGAGATGCAAGTAAGGCAAGAGAAAAACTTGGATGGAAGCCAAAGATTACTCTTGAAGAGATGACAAAAGAGATGGTAGAGAGTGATTTAAAAGAAAACTATAAAGAGCTTGTGCTTAAAGAATGTGGATTTGAAGTACCAAAAAGCTGTGGAGTATAGGATGGATAAAAACTCAAAAATTTATGTAGCTGGTGGAACTGGACTTGTAGGTAGTGCAATTATTAGGAAACTAAAAGAAAAAGGGTATAAAAATATAGTTTCTACTTATCATAATAAAAAGCCAACTGATAATGAAACTGAGTGGCATAAACTTGATTTAACAAGTCAAGATGATGTAAAGAAATTTTTTGAAAAAGTAAGGCCAGAGTATGTTTTTCTTGCAGCTGCAAAGGTTGGAGGGATAGTAGCAAATAATAAATATAGAGCAGATTTTATATATGAAAACTTACAAATTCAAAATAATGTAATTTATTATGCTTATAAATATAACGTAAAAAAACTGATGTTTCTTGGCAGCACCTGTATTTATCCAAAAAACTGTCCTCAGCCTATAAAAGAGGAATACCTTTTAACAGGAGAGCTTGAATATACAAATGAGCCTTATGCAATAGCAAAGATAGCAGGGATAAAAATGTGTGAGAGTTTTAATCTTCAATATGGAACAAATTTTATTTCGGTAATGCCAACAAACCTTTATGGAGAAAACGACAACTTTGACCTTGAAAAATCACATGTTCTTCCGGCACTTATTAGAAAAATACATCTTGCAAAGGCTCTTAGTGAAGAAAATTTTGATAAAATAAGAAAAAATTTAGATAAAAATCCAATTGAGGGAATTGATGGAAATGCAAGTAAAGAAGAGATATTAAATATTCTAAAAAAATATGGAATTACCAAAAATCAAGTAGAAATTTGGGGAAGTGGAAAGCCAAGAAGAGAGTTTTTATATAGTGATGATATGGCTGATGCGTGTGTTTTTTTAATGGAAAATGTAGATTTTAAAGATATAATAAGTGAGCAGTTTGGAGTAAATAAAGGTTGTGATATAACACAATATACAACAAAAGAGATAAAAAACACACATATAAATATTGGAACCGGAAAAGATATAAGCATAAAAGAACTTGCAGAGATGATAAGAGATATCATTGGCTATAAAGGAGAGTTTTACTTTAACATAAATAAGCCAGATGGGACGATGAGAAAAGTTACAGATGTTAGTAAGCTTCACTCTCTTGGGTGGAGGCATAAGGTTGAGCTTAATGAAGGGATAAGAAAAGTTTATGAGTGGTATTGTAATAATTAACGGAGGGGGAAGGCTTGGAAATCAGATTTTTCAGTATGCTTTTTTAAAAACTCTTTTCCCGTCTCCTCAAAAAATCATTTCAATAAGAATGAAGGATATCCTTAAGCTTTTTGAAATTGAAGATGACGTTATTAATATTGAAGGGCTTAATGCTTATAGAATTGCCAGGGTATTATTAAAAACTATAAGTCCGTTTTTTCCATATTATGAACAAAAGTTTGATAAAACTCATTTGCCAGAAATTGTTTATAAAAAAGGGATTTTTAAAAATCCTGTGATTATTAATTTTGGATACTATCAATCAGAAAAGTTTTTTTCACCTAAGATAAAAGAAAAACTTAAAATAAAAAGTGAATATTTAGATAAAGCAAATGATATTTTAAAGCCTTTTAATGATAAAGAGTTAGTATTTGTGCATATTAGAAGAGGAGATTATGTAAATCTTGGGGGGAGTTTGCCAAAGAGTTATTATGAAAAAGGAATAGAATATTTTCAAAATAAGTTAAACGACCCTTATTTTATATTTTTAAGCGATGATATTAAGTGGGTAAAGGAGAATTTTAAATTAAATAACGCTTACTATTCAAATAATGACTTATATACAGATTTTACATTAATGACATTATGTGAATATGGGGTTATGTCAAATTCTACGTTTAGTTACTGGGGAGGATATCTGATGCAAAATAGAAAAGAAGTGCTTTTTCCAAAATATTGGCTTGGATTTAAAGAAAAAAGATACTCTCCAATTGGGATAAAACCAAGCTGGGCAAAGGGAATTGAAGTTGATTGTTAAAAAGCTTTTAAATCTTCTTACGAAAAGAGATAAACAGTTTTTGATTTTTTTGGCTACTTTTTCTATTTTTGTTTCTTTAATTGAACTTTTTGGGATAGGCGTTATTATGCCTTTTATCTCTATTGCTACTGATTTTGATAAGATTTTTGAGAATAGATATTTTTCCTTTCTTTATCATTTTTTGGGATTTTCTTCTCCTTTGGAGTTTGTAGTGGCTTTTGGGGTGTTTTTAATTGTTTTTTATATTTTAAGGGCTGTTATTAATTTTAGTTATTTTTATCTTTTGTCTCGCTTTTCGCAGGGCAGATACTATACGCTTGCTTATAGGCTTTTTAGAAACTATCTTAAAATGTATTATATTGATTTTATTGAAAGAAAATCTTCTGAACTTACAAAAACTATCATAAATGAAGCTAATAATTTGGTTTATATTTTGTCTTTATTTTTGTTTATAATGAGTGAAGTGTTTGTTGCGTTTTTTATTACTTTGATGCTTATTTATGTAAATTGGAAGATGACTTTACTTTTGGCTTTGTTTTTAGGGGTAAATATTTTTATCTTAAAAAAAATAATAACTCCAAGAGTTAAAAAAGCAGGAGTTGTTAGAAATGAAATGCAAGAGAAGTTTTACGATGTAATGTTTGCTAGTTTTGGAAACTTTAAAATGATTAAATTAAAGGGTAATGAAGAAGAATTATTAAAAGAGTTTCAAAAAGCAAGCAAGGAATATACAAAAGCCCAAATTTTAAGCCTTACTTTTGGACATTTGCCAAGACTTTATTTAGAAGCTATTAGTTTTTCTTTGGTGGCTTTTATAATTGTTTATTTAGTAATTAAAGCTGGCCATAACATAGCCGCGGCTTTGCCGATTTTGAGTGTGTTTGTGCTTGGACTTTACAGGCTTATGCCAAGTGTAAATAGAATTTATACTTCATACAATAATATCCTCTATCATCTAAAAGCGTTAGAAAAAATCCACTCAGACTTGCTTTATGCACCAGAGGATTTAGGAGATGAGGAGGTTGAATTTAAAAAAGAGATAAAGCTAAAAAATGTAAGCTTTGAATATAAAAAAAATAAGCCTATTTTAAAAGATATAAATTTAACGATTAAAAAAGGTGAAAAAGTTGGAATTATTGGTGAGAGTGGTAGTGGTAAATCTACTCTTATTGATTTAATAATAGGACTTTATAAGCCAAAAAATGGTAAAATATTAATAGATGAAAAAGAGCTTAACGAAAAAAATATGAAATCTTGGAGGAAAAAGATAGGTTATATTCCTCAGCATATTTATCTTTTTGAGGGAACAATTGCCGAAAATGTGGCGTTTGGAGAAGAGATTGATGAAGAGAAGGTAAAAAAATCTTTAAAGATGGCAAATTTGCTTGATTTTCTTGAAAGAGAGCATGAAGGAATTTATACAAAAGTAGGAGAAAATGGGGTAAAACTTAGTGGAGGGCAAAAGCAAAGAGTTGCAATTGCAAGGGCTTTATATAATGACCCTGAGATTTTAATACTTGATGAGGCTACGAGTGCTCTTGATAATGAGACTGAAAATAAAATAATGGATGAGATTTATAAAATAGGAAAAGATAAGACAATGATTGTAGTAGCACATCGTCTCTCAACTCTTGATAGATGCACAAGAATTATAAAGCTTGAAAAAGGAAAAATAGTTGAATAAGCTTATTTTTAATTTTAGACGTATTAAATCTAAAATTGCTAAAAGATTTGATGGGTTTTTGATGAATTATGGAAGGGAAATTTTGGATAATGAAAAAGGGAGTGAGGTTATTTTTAATGCCTTAAAAAAAGACAAGCCTTTATTTGTCGGAAGACTTGGAGCTGGTGAGATGAGGATGCTTGAATTTTATCTTAGTAATTGGGATTTTGAGGTTATAAAAGAGATGCTTGAAAATAATACCGGTTTTTTCCCTCCAACAAATGAGAATATAAAAAAACTTGCAAGAGAATATATTGAAGCTTTAAAAAAAGTGGATATTTTAGGAGTTTGGTATAACCCTCTTGAAGATTTTGTAGTTAAAAAGTTTGCAAAAGATGCAATTTTAGTTACATCAGGAGCAATTCATACTCCCTTTTTTGCCGAAAAACCTTGGAGTGAAGCGCTAAAAGGTAAAAAAGTTTTAGTAATTCATCCATTTAGTGAAAGTATAAAAAAACAATATCAAAAAAGAGAACTGCTTTTTAAAAATTCTAAGATTTTACCAGAATTTGAACTTGATGTTTTAAAAGCTGTACAAACAATTGCTGGAAATAGGGATGAGAGATTTAAAACTTGGTTTGAAGCACTTGAATATATGAAAAAAGAAATTGAAAAAAGAGATTTTGATATAGCAATAATTGGAGCTGGGGCGTATGGATTTCCTCTTGGGGCTTTTGTTAAAAGCCTTGGAAAAAAGGCGATTCATATGGGAGGTAGCACTCAGCTTTTGTTTGGTATAAAAGGTAAAAGATGGGATGAAAGAAATGAATTTAAAAGACTTTTTAATAAACATTGGATAAGACCAATTGAGAAGCCTAAAAATTTTAAAAGAGTAGAAAATGGGTGCTACTGGTAAGATAGCAGTTATTTCACACTCATTTGTAAATGAAGTAAATCAAAACAGGTGGAAGAAATTTGATGGATATGAAGTTCATCTT
>Ga0256838_1000957_pt1 | contig 14828 bp, 15 predicted proteins | sample 4571419metaG_FD_185978 | JGI IMG/M metagenome (GOLD analysis project Ga0256838, IMG submission 185978) | Hydrothermal vent microbial communities from Guaymas Basin, Mexico - 4571-419 | ecosystem: Environmental > Aquatic > Marine > Hydrothermal vents | place: Mexico: Guaymas Basin | collected...
CTATCGCCGCGATCCGCTATCCTTAAGGCCATACCCGTCCCCACAGCCGTCCGTCCTAAATCGAGGCCGTATTTATCGTAAAGGTAATCCTTAAGGAAATAGAGGAACCCGGTTGCGTCGAAGGAGGTCGTCGTGGAGAGGTATACGTACTTAGAAGAGGATGACCGATAATAGTATCCTACGACGGAAGAGCCTAGGACTATGCCCAGGAGAGCGATCGCTAATAATAAGCGCCTTTTATCCATGAGAGGCCCGACGCGAGTTCTCAAATAACGATAATTAAGAACCTTCGTTCTAAAAACCTCTTAAGCTCAGGGAGCGTCTCTAGCGTGTTCTTAAATAATATTTCCGCGACGTCTTCGACGGGCATGCGCTTGATTTCAGCGATGGTCTTTAACGATACCACCACGTTAGCCGGTTCGTTCTTTTCTCCCTTTACCGGAGCTAGTGCGGGAGCGTCGCTTTCTAATAATAAAGCGCTTAGCGGCAACGCTTTAACCATGTTCTTCTTCTGCTGAGAGCGGACGACGCTAGGGGGGACGGAGAACTTGAAGCCCAACATCGCTCCGCGTTTAGCGTACTTATAACTCCCGTCGAACGCGTGCATGATTACCCTCTTCGGCTTATATTCGGCTAGTATCTCGATACAATACTTTCCCGCAGAGCGAGAGTGAATCACTAGGGGCTTATCTAAGTCTATAGCGAGCTCTATGAAGCGCTTAAAGACCTCCCTCTGCACCTTTCTTCTCTCCTCCTCGCGTACCCGATAATAGTCTAGACCGACCTCGCCCACGGCTACGATCTCGTCCTTATGGTCCTCGATGAACTCTATTACTCTCTCCACTAACGAGGAGTCCTCGGCTTTGGTCGGGTGTAATCCTATCGACGGGAATACCGGAGAAAACTTCCTGGATACCTCCAAAGCCTTTTCGTAATCGTCTCCTTCGGAGCTAGTAACGATCGCTACGACCCCGGATTGTAGAGCCCTCTTTATCACGTTTTCTAAGTCCTCCATCATGTGTATATGAGAGTGGACGTCCACAAGGCGCATATATGATGAGAGAAGAGCGATTTAACTTCACCGAGACAAATTCATGGTGACGAGGAAGGAACTTCGGAGGACGCTCACGATGAGCTCCATAATAATATTTATCCTCGCCATCGTTTCCGCGGCTCTAAAGGAGTTTAACACCATCAGTAACGCTAAGGCTTATGCGATAGTTCAAGCCGTGGTACGGTCCCTAATACTCTTCTTCTTCCTCGTTCTTTTCTCATCCTTCCAGCAGTTAAGGCGTAGATACGCGGGCATCGTCGAGTTCTTCCTTTCCCGGATAATATCCCTAGTGGGGTTCGGACTAGTTATAGGAGGATGCTCGGAGAAGCTACTAGGTCGGGGGGTATTCTTAGTATTAGCTTTTGCGCTCACCGCGTACGTGCTCGCTCAAGGTTTCGAAGTTAAATAAAGAAGATCAGCGTGACGGAGAAGTCTTGTTTTTTACGAAAACAATTTTGCGTTATTAAAAAAGCTCAAAAGATTTCTTCTGAGCTCTTTGTGTAATAAAACCGAGCGCTCAAAACCTTTGTCTTAATGAAGAAAATGACGAGATAGCGCTAAAGGGGGTCACACCTAAAAAGAAGAAATATTAAGCGGAATGTATGCTAGGCCTACACATCATAGCCGAATTCTATGGGGTGGATCCTAAACTCCTAGATGATGAGAAGTTCCTTAGGCGTACTCTTATAGAGGCCGCGAAGTATGCCGGAGCTAGGGTAATCGGGGAGACCTTCCACAAGTTCTCTCCCCACGGAGTAACCGGTGTCGTGGCCATAGCCGAGAGCCACATCTCGATCCACACCCGGCCCGAGTTCGGTTATGCCGCTATAGACGCGTTCTCGTGTTACTCCGTACACCCTAGGAAGATCATGGAGTACTTAGTGAAGAAGCTTAAGCCGAAGCGCGTGGTGGAGGTCGTAATGCCACGTGGAGAACCATTCGTGGAGGAGTCTCCCGCCGCCGTAGCGTTAGAGGAGTAGGTTTCCCGCGTATTTTTTATCTAGTAATATCCTACGACCGCGTATCTCTACCTCTATACGTTCGATCTCTAGCCCTTCGGTTATAGGGGAGGAGAAATCTATAGTCGGTCCCCGACGGGTTTTAGCTATCGGCGTAATCGCGGGTAATATCGTTACCTCATATTTATCGGTCCTCCCGTAGATCTTAGCTGGGAATACCTCGGATCCGATACGAACGGCCGGGTGTATGTGGCCCATAATGATCTTCGACGCCTCTTTAGGAGGTTCGCGATGTCCGTGTATAACGAGTATGTCTCCTATTTCGAACCCCTCTTCGTGCCGTTCTATGTTTAAACGCCTCGCCACGGGCCTGAGGTAGTTATCGTGATTCCCACGGACTATTATTACGCGATCCACGAGCTTAGATACGTACTCGAGGACGTCGCGCGTCTTCCTTATCACCCTAGGTATGAGCTCGAATCCGTCGCGCACGTCACCGGCTAACACTAAATAACTCGGGGCGAAGCGTTCTATGAGTCTCTCGAGTTTCTTTTTAAGTACCTCCGAAGTGTCTATAAACGGCAATCCTAACACGTCTTCCACGCCTATATGTAAATCCGCTACGATCAGATAATCGTCCACGAGCTCCATACATATGAAAGTCCGGGATTTAGAAGTAGCCCGGCGGGGATTCGAACCCCGGACCTCCCGGTCCAAAGCCGGGCGCTCTTACCAGGCTGAGCTACCGGGCTCTCCGCTAGATATCTCTATTTCGGCTAAAAATAAACTCAATCCTCGAATTCCTTAAAGACGTCGTCGTATTTTCCTTCGTCGATCTCTTTAATACACTCTTTGGGGTTCTTACCCTCACACGTCACACCCATAGAGAGCATCGTCCCGAGAACGGTCTTCGTGGCGGCCTTAAGGTCGTCGGTGTTAAGATCGGGGAGCTTCTGCTTCGCTATTTCTATCACGTCGCGTATCGAAAGGTCACCTATTACTTCATGCTTAGGGTTATGGGCTCCCTTCTTCTTACCTAGTTTCTTTAGTATGAGGACGCTCGTGGGTATCTTACCGAGCCTCACTTCCCGTTGCCTCGTCTGAGGGTCCACCACGATCTCCACGGGTACCTTCATGCCCTCGTATTCCTTCGTGAGCTTGTTGATCTCCTGTACTACTTTCCCTATAGGAACTCCTAGAGGCCCAAGCTGGCTAGTCCAGGGACCAGGTCTCGCTTGGCCTCCCCTAAACATAAGCCTCACTACGACTTTGTTATCCTCGGACATTCGGAAAGGAACAGTGAGAGCTTTTTTATGGTATTACCGTATCGTGAATTCCTAAGAAGCGAAGGCGACAACTCTTTTACGAACATCTTAATAAGCTAGCCATGAGCAAGATACGTGTCGCCCTGGTGGGCGTAGGTAATCTCTCGGCTTCGCTCATACAACTTATAACGAAGGGTTCGGACCCCGCTGTCCGCGAGTGTGTAGGCGGATATAAGGTCTCCGACATAGAGATCGTTGGTGCCGTGGACGTAGACGCTAGAAAAGTAGGAAAGGACGTTTCGGAAGCCGCGTTCATAAGCGGAGACGCTCGGAAGGCCGTGGACGTTCCGAAGCTAGGGGTAGAAGTGAAAGCCGGAAAGCTCCTCGATGAGTTCCCCCGTGAGGCTTTTCCCGAAGGGGTGAAGGAGTCCGACGACTTCATCGACGCGTTTAAAGAGGCTGATATAGTGATAAACGCGATATACCCGAACGCCCCGAAGACCTCGAGGTTCTACGCGGAGAAGGCTTTGGATCTCAAAAAGGCCTTTATAAACGTTACGAACTCCCCCGTAGCTAACGATAGCGAGGTCCAAAAGAAGTTCTCTGAAGCCGGTCTTCCGATAGTAGGGGACATGCTCCTAGGCCAAGCGGGCTCCGGAACTTTACACCGCGCCCTACTAGAATTCTTCATACGCCGCGGAGCAGTAGTAGAGGAGACTTATCAGCTAGATATAGCCGGAGGAGTCGAAGGGTTCCTAAACTTCTACGAGCCCATAAGGGAGGACATCAAAGCGCGGCGCTCTAAGTTCGTACGTGACCATTTGAACATCGATCCCGAGATGGTCGTGAGCGGATCGAGCGATTACGTGGACTTCATGCGCAACTCTAGGACCTCTTACTTACGGTTCAAGGGACGCTCCGCTTTAGGAGCCCCGTTCGAGATGGATGTAAGATTCACTCATCGGGACGGTCCTGATGCCGTGGCGATATTAGTAGACGTGATACGTGCGACGAAGATCGCGATGGATCGCAACGTGAGCGGATATCTCCTTAGCGTAGGACTCTATGGGTTCCAGATCGTCCCTACTTACGTCCCTCTACACGTAGCCGAGCGCATGTTCGACGAATTCGTGCGCGGAGTGAGGTGTATATGAGCATAGTGGAGGAGGCTGTTAAGTCATGGCCGGAGGTTATAAGATCTTTTCTAAAGAAGTTTCCCGGGGTGGAGCTTCCCGTTAAGGAGCCTCGCTCTATAGTAATTTCCGGAATAGGCTCCTCTGCCGCGGGAGGGTTATTTCTCGAACCTATAAGTCCGGTTCCCGTGGTTATCTCTAGGGACGTAGTGTTACCGAGGTTTGTATCCCCCAAGGATCTAGTATTAATATGCTCCTATTCCGGTAACACGCCCGAGACTTTGTTGAGCTTAAGGGACGCCTTAGCTAGGGGCATAAATCCCGTAGTTCTCACATCGGGCGGTAAGCTCTTGAGCGTAGCCGAGGAATTAGGCCTCCCGCTAGTTAAGATAGAGCCCGGTGGGTATACGAGCAGGGCCATGGTGGGCTTAATAATCACGGCTACGATCGCGACTGTTGACCCCATAGTGAACGCTCGGAACCTACTAGAAAAAGTCCCGGACGTGCTCGCTTGGGCAATTAAGGACGAAGAGAACATACGCTCTATCGCCTTAAGGATCGGAGGAAGGGCTATAGTATCCGTAGGTTACGGCCCTTATAAGCCGGGAATGAAGCGTATCGTGGCGGAATTTAGGGAGAACTCCAAGCTTCCCGCGTTCTACGTAGAACTCCCAGAAGGAAATCATAACTACTATGTTACTTTGGGCCACCCAGGCGTGATACATCTGTATCCTGAACACGAGCGGAGGTCGAGCCTAGCGAAGCACGCGTTCCGGCTTAACGATAAGGAGCACGTACCCATAAGGGTCTCGAATCGGGGATTCCTAGGAAACTTCGAGATCCTAATTAAGGCGGCACTATCCTCGATAAGACTAGCGAGGCTTCTGGGAAGGGATCCGGACGATATAAGAGCTATAGAGGAAATCAAAAAGAAGTTCTTGGAAGAAATGAAGGACGTTTTTAAACGAATATGAACAGCGTCTCTTCTTCGTAATGCCTATCGAGCGTAATTCCTCCACGAATCCTTAATATGCGCTTACCTAGTACCCGACGTTCGAACTCCCTCACGCGTTTCTCTACGTCCCCTTTGAGGAACTTTATAGGAACGGTAACGAACAAAGGTCTCGCGGGCATCACGTGTCTAGTCGTCTTAGCCGGGAAGAGGCGACCCTCTAATGCCCTCTCTACGACGCGATCTTTAGATAGTTCGTACGGCAACACCGCGAGCTTATCGGGTTCCCTATAGTGTAGGAACGCGATGTTTTCCTTGCCGTACTCAGCGTCTAGAATCTTCACGGCCTCTTCCGATATCCTAAATACGTCCTGACCGTATACTATCCGCTCCCCCATAGGATCCTCGAAATCCTTAAGCTTAGCCTCCCGAGACCGATCGTTAATGTGTCTTACCCACACGTCGAGTTTCACGATCTCGTAAGGTATCTTAAACGCGGGAATAAGGTCCAATCCCAACACCTTAGCGGCCGCGAGCCTATGCATTCCGTCGAGCACAACGTTCGTGTCCTTCTCCACTATGATCGGATGCTCTATGTATCCGGACCTCTTTATCGCCTCCACGAGCCTCTTAAGTGATCCCTCAACGATCTCCTCATGAGGATATACTTCCTCTATAGGTAGGAGCGTAAGCTCGCACGCGTAGTACTTATCGTTATATTTTAGATGAAGCCGCATTCACATCACCTCCACTATAGGTATCCCTAGGACATCTAGTAGAAGCTCCATCGCCTTTATGTAAGCCTTAACGATCCCTAAGCGTGCCCCGCGTATATGGTCGGGCTCCCCAGCTACGCGACAGGATTCGTAGAACTCGTTAAACCTCATCGCGAGCTCGTAAGCGTATCTCGCTAGAAGTTGAGGATCCATTTTCTCAGCCGCCTCCACGAAGCGTTCACGGATCTCTAATAGGGACCTTACAAGAGGCCGCTCCTTATCACACAAGAACGCTCCTTCGGGATCGAATTCTGCGGGCTCGCTCTTCTTTATTATGTTCTTCGCGCGTACTACGGAATACTGTATGTACGGCCCGCTTTCCCCGCTTAAGTTCATAGCCTCTTCTATGTCGAAGACCATGTCCTTGAGTCTATCGTACTTCAGCATCATGTACCTCACGGAGGCGACCATGATCTTACGTGCGATCTCGCGCGCTTCCTTTAAGTCGAGCTCGGGGTGTTTAGAGAGTATGTTTTCTAGGGCTATCTTCTCGATCTCATCGAACAAATCGTCCGCGATGATCCCGATCCCTTTGCGACCGGACATCTTCACGATCTCCTTCTTCGAGTAAATCCCGAACCTTTCCGCGGTCTTTTTGGATAGATGTACGACTCCATATGCGTAGTGTATGAAGTTCCTCGCTTGTTCTTCGTACCCCATCGCTTCGAGAGCGTATCTTATGATCGCTTGTAGTACGCCTTGGCGTATGTCGATCACGTTAATTACTATATCCGCCTTCCCGAATCCGTCCTTCTTCCCCTCAAAGCTAGTAGTCCGCAGCTCCTTACCGCTCGGATAGCGCATAAACACATCGTATAGGAAGTCCTTATCCACGAGTCCGAACTTCCGTAGCGTGTATCCTATGTCCTTCAATAAGTACGTGAACGTACCGTCGCTCCTCACTAACACCTTAGCTCCCTTATCGAGGGCCTTAAACTCGCGCTTATTAGGGAGCTTTATCACGATCGCTCCGGAGAATTCGTCCTCCCCTTCCACCGCCACGCCTTTTTCTTTAAGCTTCCTCAGAGCCTCCTCAGCTAGTCCCAAGCGTATAATATGGCTCTCCCGGGTGAGTAGATCGTACTCTATTTCTAGCCTATACATGGTTTCTATGTGCCTCTTACATATGCGCCTAGAGACCTCGCGCGCGAACTCCGCGAGCTCCGAAGATCCGCGCTCTAGCTCCTTTAGAACCTCCCTTTGATACTTTACTAGCTCTTTATCTATTTCGTACCGCTTATTTACGAGCGTGTATACGTGCCGACAATACTTATCTAGAGGCTCGTATCTATCGAGATCTTCCTTCCTTAGTCCCCTTAAGAACCGGAGTCCCACCACAGTATCGGCTACTTGGACGCCCGTATCGTCGATGTAGTTTTGTACTTCTACGTCGTATCCGTATCTCCTTAATATCCTCGCTAGCGCATCACCGAGCACCGCGTTGCGTACGTGACCTATGTGAGCGGCTTTATTCGGATTTATGTTCGTATGCTCGACGACGACCTTCTTGTTCTTCTTCTCAAAGCTCAACGGGTCCCCTTGTAGCTCTTCTAGTAGGTCCTTTAGAGCCCTCTTTTTATCGAGAAAGACGTTTATGTATCCCTTCGCCACCTCCACTTTCTCTACGAAATCGAGCCCCTTCACCACCTCCGCGGCCTCTTTCGCTATATCTTCAGGAGGCCTCTTAAGGACCTTCGCGAGAGAGAAACCGATGGGGGTCGCTATGTCGGCTACCTCAAAGCTCGGCGGAGGAGTAAAGCGTATTTTCGGTTCTACCCCATACTTTTCCCTAAAGTATTCTCTAATTCTCTCCGCGATCTCCTTCTTATAATCATCTATCAGCACGATCTTTTATATACGATACTCCTCATAAACCCGATCGCTGAGTGGAAAAGCTGTTGAACGTCTCTTTATTTAAGTCCTATGTTGATCGTAGAGAGCATAAGGTATACGGCTCCCTTAGGATCGATTAGATATTTCACGCTTATGGCAGCTCCGAGTGGTAACGACTTCTCGTTGTTGCTCTTCGATCCCGGTCCTCCTGGGACGGAAAAGATGATATTATATCACGTGAGAAAGGTGGAGAAATACCTAAGAAGAAACCTTAACGCTAAAGTTAAGCGCGTTTATCTTCTACTCACGCACACGCACCCCACCACGGCCGGATCGTCGGGATCCCTAGAGAAGGCGTTGAGACAATATGACGTAAAAACGTACGCGCACGTCCGGTCGATTCCGCTCATAGAGAAAGGGAAGAAACCGGAAATGTGGTTAGAACACCGGTTCGAGCGGGATACTCATAGGAAGCTACGGCTTTTCTACAGCCTCTCTCCAGTGGTATATCGGCCGTACTATACGCGGTACGTATCGACGTACTCTCTACCCGAGAAAATAGAGCCGCTAATACCTACAGATCGGTCCCCGGAGACGTTCTCTCGGCATAAGCTCGACCTCGACGTGGACGTCGATATAAGGTGGATGCGGACCGCGGGTCATACTTATGAGCACGTAGTGTATCGCGTCGATGGAGATGAATTCACCGCACTCGTGCTCGGTGACGAGGGGCCTGTGATACTGGGGGCGTTTCCTATATGGTATAACGACTCCACCTCCCGGGCGTTCGCGCTTAAGGATTTAGAGAAGCGCCACGACGCGATCCGGAATGGTATTGAAGAAGCCCGGGTATACCGGACTCACGGAGCTCACAGGTATACTTATGAGGAGCGGAAGGTCATGGTCACGAGATATCTAAATGCGCTATGGGAGGCGGCTAGCACGGAGTTCGAGTCCTTAGAAGAGGCTATAAGGATGCGCGTCTCAGACGCGGCCGCAGCGATGCTCTTGTGGGACTACTTCTCTAAATATCCCGAGACCATAAAGCGCTCGAAGATACGTAAGACGCATTACATAAACGCGGAAAACTTACCTATATTTACCACGAGAGCGGCTTTAATATATCTAAACGGCCGCGGTCTTCACAGAAAAATCGTCACGAGGAACTTGGATCCGAAGGGAAGATATCGGTACATCGAGGTGATAACGCCCTGATAAGCCTCCGAAGGCTCCGATTTACCGGGGCGTTTAACCCTTTATTTTCGGCTTTCTCCACGATCTTACCGTTTATCCGATCTATCTCCGTAGGCCTCCCGCTTAATACGTCCATAGCCATCGAAGAATAATTGTTATACGTAAGCTCGATACCCCTTCTTACGATCGATATCATGTCGTCCGGAAGCTCTACCCCGTAAGCCTTCGCTACCTCGACCGTCTCCTCCGTCGCCCTTTTGACCACTTCCCAAGCGTCCTCGCGTTCTAATATTTCCCCGTTTTTAATCCTTAGAAGAGCAGTTACGGGGTTTATCCCAGCGTTTATCGCGGCCTTAAACCGCTCTATGAATGGCGTCTCGTTGATCTCTACAGGTAACCCGGCTAGTTCCCGTAAGCGTTTGAACTCCTCACACTTCCCTCCCTCGTCTCTACCTATGAGCGTCTTATTTATCCCGGCTATGAAGACCGTGTTCTTAGATTTCCTATACGCTCCGATCCCCGTCACTCCACGTACAGGATTACTCACCGAACCGGCGACGAAGTCTAAGATATCGAGCCCGTTTTGTAGGAAGAGCGTGGGCCTCTCGAAGCCGCGCCTCTTAAGTTCTTTGAGCCTTTTTACTACGCTTCCTAAATGGTAGGCCTTTACCGTTACGATGACGAGCTCGGGTCTCTTCTCTAATATCTTTTGAATCCCCTCTTCTCTTTCCCGATTTATAAAGAGCGCGTTATAACGTCCGCTTAGACCTTCTATATCGCTTTCCGCGAAAATTATGTTCTCCTTCACGTCGCTCCTCGTAAGTATTATTACATCCACGCCCGCCTTAGAAAAAAGCGCTCCTAGAGAGAGGCCTATAGAACCGTTTCCCACTATCGCTACCCTCATATCTCGATGAGTCTTATATACCGTTTATTACCTCCCTTAGCGATAAGCGGCAGGTATCCCTCGGAGATGTTTCTGAAGAAGGAGCCGAAGTACTCTTGGAGTATGCGCTCGTCCCTTACGGGCATCCGCCCTTTCGAAGCCTCCGATAAGAACGATGTGTCGAAGGGAGCTACGTCCCTAGCGGCCACTTTATATGCTACGTCCTGGAAGTACGATGTATTTACTATTCCTACAGAGCCGTTACGGTAAGCTAGCGTCACTACGGTCTCCGCTTCCCCATAAAGGCTCACGTATCCGAAATTAGACGCGATGTTAAACAATGAGTATAGCGCCTCCTCGAACGTGATCGTGCGCTTCACGAGCATCGATAACTCCATCACCTCCCTAAGCCTCAGGGGCCTCAACCTCTCCTCTTTAATCTCGTCCCGTAAGGAGAGCGTTAGTCCGCTCGAGGCGGCTACCTTAAAGAGGTGTATATGTACTTTATCGATCACGTACGGCTTAGAATTGAGGGCATAACGCAACTTCGTGAAGATCTCCTCAGCGTCACCGTGAGCTATGTATAGGACGGACTTAGAAGGATGATCGCCCACGAAGTCTATGTACTCTAAGAGCTCCGAGAGGCTCTCACCGTAATAGCTCGTAATTAACGCTAAGGGTATCGAGAAGAGTACTATAGGATGAATGCGTATGAGATACAAGAAGCGCTTCTGGGAACCTATGTACTTCTTCCGGAGCTTTATGAACTCCCTTATGAACTTCGACGTATACCTTTCCGCTACGCTCGCGGGCCGTTCGTGTTTTCCTCCTGGCGAGTTCCGATCTAGTATCCCCCGTACGATCCAAGAGAAGGCGAATATATCGGAGAGCAAGGGGAAGCTAGTTTCTAGTATCCGCTTCGTCGAAGCTATTTTCGTGCTTCTCACATACTTTAACCGGGTCCTACCTTTATCGTAGAAGATCTCCGCGGAACTTAACCGCCCCGTCTGTAGCGCGTCGGCTACGAACGTTAATAGTCTATATCCCGTCCGCTTACGCATAGGCGAACCCAATGAATATATGAAGTTCAACGCTACGGAGGCGTCCACAACGGCCGTGCGCTCTTTAGCGAACGTCTTCTTTAGTAGCCGTAGCCGGAATGGGAGCTCGAAGATCACGTCATCCATATATTTCACGTCGAAGGCCTCGAAGTTCTTCCTAAGGAACTCATATAGCGGGGTGTCCTCGCCACCGGGAACGCGCCTGATGCCGTCTTCCGTAATGAGGCCCGTCGGTATGTTATTTACTTGATCGCTCGAGTATACGTAGGAAAGTGCCTTATAGAGCGCGCTTAACGCATCCCCTATGAGGAGTTTTATGTTATCTTCCTCTACCATGCGCGACAACGTCTTACGTCTCAGATCTACGACCATCGCTAGTCCTAAAGCCTTCGCCTCGGATGAGGTAAGCGAACGCTTTAATGCCCTCTCTATGATACTAGCCGGTGAGATCCCCTCTTTACCGAAATAACGGTCACCGTCCGACCTATACCGAGACAACGCGTCTAAGAGTATATCATGAGTAACGGGCATCGTCCGGTAGAGGCGTTTATCATATTGTAACATCCGAACCTTCTTCTTAAGACCGGGTATACCGACGTAGAACCCCAAGAGCGTTATGAAAGATAGTATGTCCTTCCTTTCGAGGCCCCGTAACCGTGATGATAACGATTCTACCTCGTCGAGACCGGGGCTAAATGAGATAAGGCCGAGGACACCGTGGAGGAAAGTATCCGAAGGGGCCGAGACGACCCTATTGATATAAAGCGTCTCCGCTACTATTTGGTTTATATACGGGCTCCTCGATCCTAATAGGGCCTCTAGGATTAGCGTGTTCTTACCGGTAACGATCTCGGGCTCGCTTACGATCGCTAACCCCTCGTTTTCGTCGAGCCGCACCTTATACATGGACTTATCGTTTAACATCCCTAAGACGCGGGATAAGAGGAGGGATAAGGAGATGATGACGCGCGGCTCATCGGCCCCTATGGGTGAGAATAATCTTATTGGAACGCCATGGAGCCCGGTGTAGAAAGAACCTAAGAGCGAAGAGGCTACGAGCATCGAATACGTCCGCTTCGTTCCGTCTCCCGTCTGTAGCTCTTTCTCTAGTTCCTCTATGTCCTTCCGGGCGGGATAATCGGGTATGATGTTCACGCTACCGTGGGCGAACAACGCGGTCTTCGTCTCGTCTATAGCCTTCATTAACTCATACCTATCTATCTTGAGGAACTCGGAGAGCACGTCTATAGTCTTTTCTATCGTATCTTCCGGCCTCTTAGCCCTGATCTTCGTGTTCTCTATCAAATACGCTAGTCCGGGGAGCCCGATGTGTTCAAGTACGCCCATAGAATTATGTACTCCCGGGAGAGAAAAAGTAGTGAGCTCGATGATGAGAGCGGGCTATACTGATCGTAGGATGAGGAGTGAATCCCAAGCTGAAGTTTAAGAGGTTTCTTTCTTATCGTTTGTATCATGAAAAACAACCCCCGTAGGAGGGATATGGATAAAGAAGCCTCTCCGTGGATAACTAAGGACGATATCAGAAATCGGAACGAAGAGAGACTCATAGAGAAGATCGAGAAGAACTTGAGCAGGCTTAAGGGTAGAAGGGAGCTAAGCAGAGGAAACGTGTATAACGTCCTTTATAAGATAAAGATCGCCCGCGTATACCTCGAGAACCTCGGGGAGGAGAACGATAAAGCTAAGAAGGCCGTTCACGACGCTATCTTGGAGTTCTCGAAGTTCTCGGTTAAATACCTAAATAGAAACACCTTAGAAGAGGTAATCAAAGCTTATGAGGAAATGCTCCACGAGAACAACGGGGCGGAGGCGACGTTAAGGTTCTTAAAGGTCCTCGAGGAGCGGCTTACGACCCTCGCCATCCCGCTATATAAGAAGAAAGCCTAAAGGGTGAGGCTTATGGAGAACGATAATAAGTACTCCTTCCAGCTCAGGATATACGTAGAGATACCCGTAGTCGTAGAGGTAAGAACGGGCCTGTTCATAGGCGGTTTAGAGAGCGACGTGGCGGATAATCCGATCATAAAGGATAAGTACGGATACCCCTACATCCCCGGATCCTCGATCAAGGGGAGGATACGCTCTATACTAGAGTTGCTGAACGGAAACATAGACCCCTCAGGAGGGCCGCGGAACCCCGAGAAGGCGCTAAATTTATCCAATAATCCTTCCCCTGATGAGTTACGTAAGGTATATGAAGATGTGCTCGCGAGGGTGTTCGGGTACAGTCCTAAGAACAATCGGTTCTTCGGCCCCACCCGCATATATATCGAGGACTTCGTGCTCGAGGATAAGGAGGGAAAGAGCCCGCTCGACTTCATGGAGCTGAAGCCGGAGAATCAAATAGATAGATACACGGGACAAGCTAGGAACCCGCGCATCGTGGAGCGTATCATCCCGGGATCGAGGTTCCGCGGTAGGATAAAGATCATAGCGTTCGACGTGAAGGAGGGGGATAAGCTCATTAAAGACGCTAAGAGCGAGCTTAAAGAAGCTCTGGAGTTAGCGCTAGTGGGTCTAAAGCGGCTCGAAAGGCTGGGCCTAGGAGGAAAAATCTCGCGCGGGTACGGACAGATAAAGATAAGAGTAGGGAAGGTAGCCGGGAAGAACGTAGCGATATTCCCTAGCAAGATGGGCGGAAAAGAGTACGAAGAGAGTGAGATTATAGAGCTCGTTAACAGCCTAATAGGAAAGTATCTCGGTGGTTCGGATGCAGGTGCCTAAGAGGACCCTCTTGGGAGACGGTTCGGTGAAGCTTTCGATCGAGTTAAGGTTCGACGTTTTTAACGGCAAGGGCTTCTACTCGATACTCTCACAGACCACGAGGATCGAGAGCGCGATAGATCTCAAGCCCCTCAAGCTCTCCGACGTGGTAAAGAAAGCTTTCTACGCTCCGATATCGGGCGCTAATACCATTCATGAGGTGATAAAGCACCCAAACGGAACAGCGTACGTGCCTGGCTCCGCGTTAAAGGGGGCGATACGGACCACGATGGCCCTATCGGATCCGAACGCCTTCGAGCAGATATTAAATAACGTGAACCTCATGAGGGTTCTCGGGTACACGTTCATCGTAAGGGACGTCGATATAGGGGAGCCGGACGTGATGGAGGCGACGCGCATATACGTAACCAACTGCCGCACGGTAAGGAACGTAAGGAGGCTTCAAGAAGTCCTCTCTAAGAGCTTCTCGTTCGATATACTCTTTAGGGAGGTGGACGTCCCCGTCGATAAGTTCGTCAAAACGATAAATAACAAGCTCCCGCCCGAGTCTCTAGAGGCGCTTCGGGATCTCAAGAGGATGGGTAACGTGATACGCGTATCCCCGAATCCTAATAAGTTTAAGGACGCGATCATAAGGGGGTCTCAGGAGATAAATAAGAGGCTCAAGAGGCGGCGCTCAATGGGCACTCGGTGCAAAAACATCGTCCGGAGCGGAGAGGCGAACTTCGCTTTAGGCTTCGGGAGCTCGTGTGTGACTAAAGTACTTAGGATCAAGAGGGCGCCCGGGAGGTTCTCTTGTTATAAGCGCAATCGGGTCATGGATAACTTCCATAGGAGCGGCTTTCCTCACTCCCTTTGGACCGTAAAGATCGACGACAAGTATTATCCCCTGGGGCTAGGAAAAATAGCGGTAAAATAATCGTTTTTGATGGAGCCCGTAAGGGACTTTAAGATACCGGAGGACGTGATC
>Ga0256838_1000958_pt1 | contig 14817 bp, 14 predicted proteins | sample 4571419metaG_FD_185978 | JGI IMG/M metagenome (GOLD analysis project Ga0256838, IMG submission 185978) | Hydrothermal vent microbial communities from Guaymas Basin, Mexico - 4571-419 | ecosystem: Environmental > Aquatic > Marine > Hydrothermal vents | place: Mexico: Guaymas Basin | collected...
TTTGATATGGCTTTTGAGTTATTTGGCCACTTCGGTGTTATTTGTTTTTTTTAAAAAAATAACAAAACACAGAGGAATGATTCATTCCGTTCCGGCAGCGTTACTGGCATGGTTTTTGACTTCTATTTTAAGCTATTACTATTTTAATTTTGATATTGAAAAAAGTTATCTTGTAGGATTTTTTGTGTTTTTGGGATATATAACGCATCTTGTGCTGGATGAAATATTTAGTGTGGATTTACTTGGAAACAGAATAAAAAAATCTTTTGGAAGTGCTTTAAAAATATGTTCTAAAAATTCAAAAATAAATCTGTTTTTTTATTCCGCTCTTATTTTAAGTTTTTTGTTTTTACCTCACAAAAAAGAATTTTTCGGGATTATTAAAGGAATAGCAAAATGTTTGATTTAATTGTTCATTTTATTACGGTTTATGTTTTAGGGCTTTATCTTATCACTGTTTTGCAGTGGTACAACTATAAAATAAACAGGGTTATTTTTCATTTTCATAATTATAAATGGCATCTTTTTTATTTTGTCGTTCCTGTTGTGACATATATAGCCGCTTACAGGTTTTTTTGGATTTATCTTTTTTTCGGACTTATTCCCGCCCTTTTTATCTGGTTTAAAAAAACAAAAGGCTTAACGATTACAAAAAGAGTAAAACGTTTTTTTATGATTTTAGGTTTTTTGGAAACTTTAAATCTTGTTTTTATGAATAAAGTCCATTATAATCCCGGAATTGCATCTTTAATAGTTCTTATCCTTAGTATAATTATTTCTGAAACAGTTGAAGAACTTTTATTTTTAAAATACAAAAAAATGGCAAAAGAAAAACTGAAAAAAATAAATCCGACTATTATAGCAGTTACCGCAAGTTATGGTAAAACATCTATAAAGAATTTTATTTATCAGCTTTTAAAGGAAGATTTTAAGGTTTATAAAACTCCAAGAAGCGTTAATACCTTAAAAGGTATTGTATTAGATATAAATACTAAGTTGCCTGAAAATACCGATATTTACGTAACGGAAGCTGGAGCCAGAGAAAGAGGGGATATTAAGGAAATTGTTAGGTTTTTAGAAAATGAGTATTCGGTTTTAGGAAAAATTGGCCCCCAGCATATAGAGTATTTTAAAACATTGGAAAATATACAAAAAACAAAACTTGAAATATTTGATTCTCCCAACTTAAAAAAAGGCTTTTCTTACGAATTACCCCATCCTAAAGCTGTTGTTTTAAAAGACAAGATAAAAAATATAAAAGCCGACTTGAACAAAACGGAATGGGATTTGGAAATAGATGGTAAAAATTACCGTTTTAAAACCAAAATTTTGGGTTCTTTTAATGCGGTTAACATTTCTTTGGCCGTATATCAGGCATATGAATTTATTAAAGATATTGAAAAACTTCAACAAAAAGTGTCCGCTCTTGAACCGATACCTCACAGACTTCAGAAAATAGAGGTAGGGGGAAAAATTATAATAGACGACAGTTTTAACGGAAATATAGAAGGAATGCTTGAGAGCTTTGAACTGGTAAAATTTCATCCCGGAAGAAAAGTAATAGTAACTCCCGGCCTTGTAGAGGCAACGGAAGAGATGAATAAAAAAATAGCCAGAGCCATTAATAAAACATTTGATTTAGCTATAATAACAGGAAAGGTTAATAAAAAGATATTCTGTTCGTCCTTAACGATAGATAAAGTATATGTTTCTGATAAATCAAAACTTGAAAAAATTCTTGCGGATTTAACAAAGCCTGGAGATATTATTATCTTTAGCAACGATACGCCGGAATATTTATAGGAGTGTGTAATGGAATTTATTAATTATTTAAATGAACATTTGGATATTGCTATTATAAGCGCCATTATACTAGCCGTTATAATTTCGTTTGTTCCGAAAATTGATTTTTATATAGAATCTTTAACAAAAGCTTTTATGCTGATTTCCGTATTTTCACTTATTTTACTCACTCTTATAGTAAGTTACGACGTTATTATGAGAAAACTTTTTTCACAGGGAAGTATAGCTTTGCAGGAGCTTGAATGGCATCTGTTTGATATAGTGTTTTTATTTTCCATAGCATATACTTTAAGTAAAGATAAACATGTTAGGGTTGATATTTTTTATGAGAAATTTTCTTTTAAAGTAAAAAAAATAATCAATATCGTTACCATACTTTTTTTTGTTATACCTCTTAGCGTACTGATAATAGTAGAAGCGGTTCCTTTTGTTGAAATGAGTTACATGCAAAATGAAAGCAGCGGAGACCCGGGAGGGCTTTGTTGCAGATGGATTATAAAAAGTACTATTATATGGGCTTTTTTAATGGTTTATCTCCAATCTGTCGCAGAACTTAAGAAAATATATTATCAATTAAAACATCATAAAGGCGATTAATGACTGGAATAATTTTATTTATTGCTGCTTTTATTTTATTGATGCTTGGAATTCCTGTGGCTTTTGCTTTTGGCGGCAGCGCTATTTTTGCGGCGCTTATGGACCCTGATTTGGGACTTGAAGTTTTTGGTCTCTTGCCTTATCGGATATACGGAATTATGCAAAATTTCACTCTTATGGCTGTGCCTCTTTTTATTTTTATGGGATTTATTCTTGAAAAAAGTAAAATAGCCGAAAATATGCTTGAATCTATTGGAAAACTTTTTGGTCCTATCAGGGGAGGGCTTGCGATTGCAATTGTAATAGTAGGGGCTATTTTGGCGGCTTCAACTGGAATAGTCGGTGCGAGTGTTGTTATGATGACAATAATTTCATTGCCGGTAATGCTCAAATACGGTTATTCCCCAAGACTTGCAAGCGGGGTAATAGCCGCAAGCGGTACGCTAGGGCAGCTTATACCTCCTAGTATTGTTTTAATTATTTTAGGGGCCGTTATGAATATAAGCGTTGGAGATTTATTTAAAGCGGCTATTGTTCCGGGGTTTATAATTGTCGGGCTTTATATACTTTATATCTTGATTGTGGCTTTTATAAAACCTGAAACTGCCCCTCCTATTGAAACTAAAGAGCCTTATTCGAAAATCTTAAAAGAAGCCGCAAAAAGTTTAATAGCCCCTTTTGTTTTAATAGTTATAGTGCTTGGCAGCATATTTGCAGGATTTGCCACTCCTACCGAGTCCGCGGCCATAGGCGCTCTTGGAGCCATTATTTTAACTGTTTTTTATAAAACGTTTAGTTTTGAGCTTTTGAGATACGCCAGTGTGGAAACGGTTAAAATAACCGCTATGATTTTTATGATTTTAATAGGGGCTACCGCTTTTTCTTTAGTATTTAACGAAAGCGGGGCAGGGGATATCGTTACGGAATTTTTTACTGATTCTATTCAGAATCAATATGTTTTTATAGCTATAACTATGATATTAATTTTTATTTTGGGTTTTTTTATAGATTTTATAGAAATTACTTTTATTGTTATTCCGATTTTATTGCCTATTGTTGAAGAGTTTGGAATAGACCCTTTATGGTTTGCATTACTTATAGCTATAAATCTTCAAACTTCTTTTTTAACTCCTCCTTTTGGTTTTAGTCTTTTTTATTTAAAAGGTGCGGCGGGAGATTTAATTAAGACATCAGACCTTTATAAGGGAATAATACCTTTTATCTTAATTCAGATATTGGTTCTTTTAATTGTTATGTTTTATCCAAAATTAGTATATATTTTGGTAAATTAAATGTATATAGGTACCAGTGGGTTTGTATATAAAGAATGGAAGGAAAAATTTTATCCATCAGAACTTCCTTCTTCTAAATGGTTAGATTATTATGTTAAGTTTTTTAATTCTCTAGAACTTAATTCCACTTTTTACCGCATCCCAAAACCTTCTACAGTCAAATCATGGAAATACAAAACCAAAAAATACAACCTTAAAATAAGCATCAAAGTAAACAAAGAAATAACTCATAAATTACCTTTAAGTGCTAAAAAAGCAAACGAATTTTTAATACTGTTTGACGAATTAGAAGAGTATATAGGGGCTTTTTTATTTCAGTTTCCTTCAAGTTTTAATTATGATTACAAAAGTTTAAAAAATTTTATAGAAGGGCTTAATAAAAATCACAAATTGGCTTTTGAGTTTAGACATAAAAACTGGTATAACGGTAAAGTATTTGAACTTTTAAGTAAAAATAAAATTTCTCTTGTATGGCATGATTTTAATCAACCGTTTGTAATGGAAAAGACGGCTGAGTTTGCTTATTTAAGAGCTCATGGATTTGAAGGAAAATACAAAGGAAGTTATCCAGACGAATTTTTGGAAATGTTTTTAAAAGCGGATTTTTGCTATTTTAATAATACATCCGATGTAAGTGCCGTAAAAGACGCCTTAAGGCTTAAAGATATGGCTGAAAAAATCAAAAGGGAAGAATAAATATTTTTTAGAGAATATACATTATGTTAACTAAAATATAAAACAGCTGAAAATCCGGTTATTTTTTATTCAGCGTTTTAATAAACTCCTCATGAATAACTTTATTACTTGCAACAATGCATTTGTCCTTAAACATATCAAATTCATCACCCCTGTCGTTTGAAACTCTGCCTCCGGCTTCTTGTAAGATAAAACTGCCTGCAGCTACGTCCCATGGTTTTAGATTTATTTCGTAAAATCCTTCATATCTTCCGCATGCTACATAACACAAATCAAGAGCCGCACTTCCAAGCCTTCTTATATCCTGGCATTTTGGAAGAATATTTTTTAGCTTTTCCATAACCCACTCAAGGTCTTTTATATTATCGGCACTTGAATAAGGAAAACCTGTAGCTATAAGGGCTCTTTGAAAATAACTGTTTTTGGAGACTTCTATCTTTTTTGCATTTAAAAACGCACCTTCGTCTTTTACTGCATAAAAAAATTCATTTAAAATAGGATTATAAACAAATCCGTAGGTTAAAATGCCTTTTTTATAAATTGCTACGCTTATTGCACAATGAGGAATTTTGTGAGCAAAATTGGTAGTTCCATCAATAGGGTCTATAATAATGGTATTGTAAGGAGTTTTAAATCCAGATTCACTCTCTTCAGCTATAAAATCAAATCCAAAAGAGGAAAAAGCCTCTTTTAAAAAAGCTTCTACTTTAACATCGAATTGAGTAACTAAATCTTTTTTGCCTTTTAAATCTATTTTCTTTTCAGACTGGAAAAACCCTTTTTTTAGTAAGTCTCCGGCTTCTAAAATTATCTCTTCAAATTTTTTGAACTCATGCATAAAATCTCCAATTTTTTTGCAATTATACATTATATCCAAGTTCTCTTGCTACTCTTTTTATATTTTCCAATCTTTTTTCTATAGGAGGATGAGAACTGAATAGTTCACTTATAAACCCGACTATTCCAAAAGCTTTCATTTCCGGCGGAAGAGCGACTTGTTCTTTTGGAATTTGTCCAAGTTTTGCCAAAGCGTAATAAATACCTTGAGGTCCGTCTATTTTTACAGCACCTTCATCGGCTTTATATTCTCTGTATCTGCTAAACCACATTGCAAGCATTGTTGCAAAAATACTTAAAACCATTTCAAGAGCAAAACTTATAGCCATATATGCAAACGGATTAGGATTGCCCTCTTCGTCTTTTGGTGCAATAATATTTGCAATAAGTCTTGATACGAAAAATACTAAAGAGTTTAAAACCCCCTGAACAAGCGTCATAGTTATCATATCTCCGTTTTTAATATGATTTATTTCATGGGCTATTACACCTTCTATCTCTTTTGCGTCCATCAAATCGAAAAGAGACGTTGAAACGGCTACAAGGGCGTTATTTTTGCTAGGACCGGTTGCAAAAGCGTTTGGAGGTCCGTCAAAAACCCCTACTTCCGGCATCGGTATTCCGGCTTTTTGGGAAAGAGCTGCTACAGTTTCGATAAGCCATCTTTCAGCTTCTGTGGTAGGGGTTTCTATAACCCTAACCCCCATAGAAGTTTTTGCCATCCATTTTGATAATAATAAAGAAATAATACTACCGCTAAAACCTACAATAACAGCTAAAATAGCAAGCCCGGTTACGCTTTGCGGGTCAAGCCTTACTCCAAATACGGCCTCTATTACGAATATTGAAAGATATATAGAAGCCATAACGGCGATATTCATTAAAATAAGCATTAAAATAGCCATAATTTCTCCTTTAAGTTTTAGTCTTATTATATCAAGTTTTTTGTTAAAAACAAATTAATTTTAATTTTATTTAGTCAGTGCCTTATTTTTTTCTTATCATAAGATAGTATATGGTTACTACCGGTACGGTTACATTCAGTACCGTAACTATAATCATTAAAATACCAAGCTGTGAATAATCCTGAGGAACGATTACTTTTCCGTTCTCTACAACTTCCCTGCTTACTACAAAAATTTCGTTTAAATATTTCGTTAAAAGTCCTCCGGCTGTTAATGCCAGATTCATAAGACTTGCCATAAGCGCAAACCATGTAGCCCTTTTACCTTCGGGAGCATATATAGCTATAAGGGTTAAAAGCGGAATCATGCTAAGTTGTGCAAAAGGAGATTCAAGGGCCGTGTCTATAACGGCTACGGTTTTGGGGTCTATGCCTAACCTTTGAGGAATTCCGTAATAAAGTCCTATAATCGGCAAAAAGAGAATAGTTGTTATTATTGTAAGCCATAAAAGAGTATAATGGGCGGGTTTTTTGGCTATAAAATCGCTAAACAGCCACATTCCAAGAATTGATAAAACCGCTCCTATCTGTGAAAGCGTTCCAAAAAAAGCTTTATTAAAATGAAGCACGTCTATTTCCCACCATTGAAGCCCCGGACCTACGCTTGGCATAGCTCTGTATACGAATATTACCACAGCGGTTTTTATAATAAAAGAGCGGGTTTTAGGGGCTATGTCTTTTAAAATCAGACTTATCATATAAGTTATAACGCCAAGGCTGACAATAAATACTATTTCCTGGGAGTATTTGAATATAAAAGCTAATAATTTATTGTTCCACTGCTGGTATTGTCCGTATCCCATAAATACGACAAATACGGCAAAAATAAGTCCACCGCATAATATTTGGCAGTTTATAGGGCTTTTTTTAACATTTTCGAGTTTAATTATGGTAACTCCTATAACTGATATAAGAGGTATAATTAAAGATATTTTAAAAATAGTTTCATAAGATAGAATCTGGGCAAGCCAGCCGGAAAGTCCCGCAACCATAACTCCGGCAAGAGAAATAGCAAGACGTCCTAAAATCTGAACGTAGGCCAGCTCTTCTTGGACTTTTTCCTCCGGCTGGTTTCTGTCAACTACTTCCGTGCTCATAGCGTCGGCTACTACATCTTGAATAACAAATCCTATAACGGTTAAAAGCGCTGAAATAATATATACGTTTTCTTTTGAGGCGAATTTAGCCCATGGATAATTGCCTGCCAGCCCTATTAAAAGAATAGTCCCTACCGCTATTAAAAAAGCTCCTATATAAACATATGCCCTTCTTTGGGAGCCTAAAATCGGTACACTGTCCACAAGCTGACCAAATACCATTTTAATAGTCCAGGGAATACTAAGCCATACTCCAAGAGTTATTAAAGCGGCCGCTGAGAGTTTAAGCTCTTCTTTTACCCAGAAAGTTTCGGCAACACTGCTTATTCCGCTAGCTCCGTAGGCGAAATATATCATTAAAAGAGGTAAATAGCGGGGTTTGAAATGTTTTATTGGATTTAGTAGTGAATTTTTTATTGATTGTTTTATTGTGTTTATTGTCATTTTTTGTCCTTATAAACTTAACATAATAATCTTACTGTATAATATAATTAGATTTTTTCCGCTTTAATAATCCCTTCAAAAGCAACCTGTATCATTTTATCAATTTCATCATAATTAATTACATAAGGAGGCATAAAATATATAACGTTTCCAAGAGGTCTTAAAAGAACGCCGTGTTTTAACCCGTATTCATAAACCTTAAGTCCTCTTCTTTCCTGCCAAGGATAATCAATCATTTCAATCGCTGTAATCATTCCCGTTTGTCTTATTTCTTTTACGTTTGGAAGTTCTTTGAATTTTTGGATATTTTTCCATATATAAGAGGCTTTTTCTTTATTATTTTCAATAACGGGTTCGTTTTCAAAAATATCAAGAGTAGCGTTTGCAGCAGCTATAGCTATTGGATTTGCCGTATAAGAATGTGAATGCAAAAACGCTTTCATCTCCTCATAATCACAATAAAATGCTGAATATATCTCATTTGTAGTCAATACTAAACTAAGAGGCAGATATCCTCCCGTTAACCCTTTGCTTAAAGTCATAAAATCAGGCTTTATTCCAGCTTGTTCGCATGCAAACATAGTCCCCGTTCTACCAAAACCTACCGCTATTTCATCTGCAATCATATGTATTTCAAACTCTTCACAAAGTTTTTTCAGTCCTTTTACAAAAACGGGATGATGCATTTTCATATACCCAGCACATTGGACTAACGGTTCTATAATTAAAGCACTCACTTCCTTGTGATATTTTTCAAAAATTTTTCTTGCTTTTTTAAGGGCTTGTAATGCTTTTTCCTCGCTTTTATCCTCCGGAATGGGAATTGTTACATTTTTGATAAGTATTTCTTTATAAGTGTCTTTATAAAGCCCTACGTCGCCGACACTTAAAGCTCCTATAGTCTCTCCGTGATATGAATTTTCCAGACTGAAAAAAAGAGGTTTTATTTTACCCTTATTTTTCCAGTAGTGAAAGCTCATTTTTATTGCCACTTCTACCGCACTGCTGCCATTATCTGCATAAAACACTTTATCAAAACCGGTAAGCAAACATATCCTCTCCCCTAATCTTACAGCGCCTTCGTGTGTAAATCCCGCAAAAATCACATGTTCTAATATCTCAAGCTGTTCTTTTATTTTTTTATTTATATAAGGATTTTTATGACCGAAGAGATTCACCCACCAACTGCTGATTGCGTCTATATATTTATTTCCTTCAAAATCGTAAAGATAAACGCCCTCCCCTTTTTTAATTGGAATCATAGGCAAAAATTCATGGTCTTTCATCTGAGTACAAGGATGCCAGTTATATTGTAAATCTTTTTGAATAATTTCGCTGTTTTTCATAACAATCCCTTTATTGTGAGCTTTTTTTTTATTATAATATCACAAAATCTCAAAATATAAGGAAATTAATGATAGAGTGGATGCAGACTCACAGGAAATGGTTGGTAATTACCATATGGATAGCGACTATCGCTTTTATAGGAGCCGGATTTGTAGGATGGGGACAGTTTCAGTTTGGCAAAAACGCCTCTACGGTAGCAAAAGTTGGAAATACCGAAGTTAGTGTAAAAGATTGGCAGGAGAGCTATTCTCAAATTTTTGAAGAATATAATAAAGCTCTTGGGGGAACGCTTGACGAAGCAACGGCAAAAAAACTAGGTCTTCAAAAAATAGCGCTTCAAAGAGCAATTCAGACGGCGATTTTAAGAGAATACGCAAAAAATTTAGACCTGTATGTAACAGATGAAGACGTGGCTAAAAAAATTTTGGAATACTTTAAAGATAAAAAAACATACAAAACATATTTGAGAAATACGGGACAAAAAGCGGTGGACTTTGAAGAGAAATTAAAAAAACAGCTGTTAATAGAAAAACTTTTAACTTTTTTACATATTAAACCATCAAATACGGAACTCATAAGTGTAGGAAGCGCTCTTTACAATGCAGATAGACTGGAAATAAAAATTTTAAAAAGAGAAAATATAAACGTTGAAGTCAACGAAAAAGAGATAAAAGAGTTTTGGAGCAAAAATAAAAACAAATATTTAACCCCTGTTCAATACAAAATAGCTTATACGGTAATTCCTTTAAATCAACAGGTAGATGATAATACTTTAAAAAAGTTTTATAATGAAAACAAATTAAATTATAAAAATGAAAAAGGAGAAATTCAACCCTTTAAAAAGGTAAAAGATAAAGTAAAAGAGGATTATTTGTCTCATAAACTGAAAAAAGAAGCTATTATGGCATATAAAAATTTAAAAAATTCAAAAGGTGATTATAAAATAAATACCGTTCCTTTTTCAAATGATTTGATTCCTGGCGAAAAAATGCAAATATTAATAAAAAACGGTTATTTAAAACCTTTTGTATATCAAAAAAAATATATTACGGCTAAGCTGATTGAAGAGATAAAACCTAAACCTCTTGAATTTTCAAAAGCCAGAGAAATGGTTTTACAAGATTTGATAAACAAAAAAAGTTACGAAAAACTTATATTAACGGCAAAAAATATGCTTTCTAATTTTAAAGGTAAAGATTTAGGATTTGTTACCAAATATGACGCCAATAAAATAAAAAATCTTCCTGCCCAAGCGGCTCAGGAATTTTTATTTAGGGTGTTTGTCTCCCAAAAGCCTAAAGATTTTGTTCTTATTCCTTCAAAAAGTCCACAATACGCAGTTCTTTATAAAATTAAGGAACAAAAATTGCTTGATGAAAAGAAATATGAAGAAAATAAAAAATATGTTTACAATTTAACAGAGGCTCTGATAAATTCTCAGCTTTTAGCGGATTTATTAAAAGAGCTTTCTCAAAAATATGAAATAGTGTCTTATGTAAAGGATAAAGATTGAAAAATATCTTGGCAATAGATTTAGGAAGCTATGAAACAACCGCAATTATAGCCAATTATGATGAAAATACCGACAATCTCTCGATAAGCGGTGTTGGTATAGCCAAATCAAAAGGAGTAAAAAAAGGCGCCATTACAAATATAGACCAGGCTTCAAAATCGATAAAACAAGCCCTTAACGACGCTAAAAGAGTAGCCGGAGTTGAAGTCTCAAAAGCCATAGTCGCTATGTCTTCAGCTTATACCAAAAGCATTACAAGCTATGGAATAGTTAATATACCTGAAAACGAAATTACTATAAAAGAAATAAACAGAGCCATAAATACTGCTCTTTATAACGCCAACATCCCGGCTGATTATCAGCTTTTGCAGGCCATTCCTTATGATTTTAAAGTAGACGATTTAAGCGAAATAGAAGACCCGGCCGGAATGAGCGGAAGCAGGCTTGAAGTTTCTTTACATTTAATAGTAGCTCAAAAAAGCGGTATAGAAAACTTAAAAAAAACATTAAAACAGGCAGGATTAGAAATAGAAAACATCGTAGCCGCAGGTTATGCAAGCGGGCTTGCAGTTTTAAACGAAGATGAAAAAGAATTAGGAGTGGCGTTAATAGATATAGGAGCGACAACTTCGGATTTGGCTATTTTCATAAATAAATGTATAAGACACACAGATTATTTAGGAGTTGGAAGCCATCATATAACAAACGACCTTTCTATGGCTCTTCATACCCCTCTATCAGATGCGGAAGCTATCAAAATAAATTTTGAGGAATATGTAAAAAACGATACGGATTTAATCGAAATTTCAGTAATAGGAAGTGAAGAAGAAAAACAAAAAGCCTCAATTACTACCATAACTCAAGTAATAAGCGCAAGAATTGAAGAGACCTTTTTACTGTTAAATAAAGAAATAGAAGAATCGGGATTAAAAAATAAAATCGGAGCCGGAGTGGTCTTAACAGGAGGATTTACCAATTTTTACAATATAAAAGAAATAGCCTCATCCTTTTTTGACAATCTTCCGGTAAGAGTAGGAATTCCTAAAAAAATTGACGGTCTTTTTGAAAATTTAAAAGCCCCTCAATTTTCAACGGCTCTTGGATTATTGTTATACGGCAAAAAAGAGGGATTAACATATGAAATAGATTCAAACAGACAGTTTAGAAGCAGATATACTCTTAGTGAAATTCAACATCATTCTCAAAAAGAAGAAGAAAAAATAAAAGAAAAAGAAGAACTGGTAGAAATTGTTACCAAGAAAAAAGAGCCCGGGTTAATTCAAAGATTTAAAACTTGGCTTAGCAATTTATTTTAAGAAAGGATGTAAGATGGAAGAACTTTTCGTAATAAACGATATGGTTGACGGCCCGAAAATAAAAGTAATAGGAGTCGGAGGCGGCGGAAACAATATGATAAATTATATGGCGGATAAAGGGATAAAAGATGTTGAATTAATAGCTGCAAACACTGATATTCAGGCACTAAAAACAAGCAAAGCACATAAAAAAATACAGCTTGGAAGTAACCTTACCAAAGGTCTTGGAGCCGGTATGAGACCGGAAGTTGGAGCAAAAGCTGCAGAAGAGAGTTTTGAAGAAATAAAAGAAACCCTAAAAGGTGCCGATTTAGTATTTATATCAGCCGGAATGGGAGGGGGAACAGGAACCGGTGCAGCCCCTATTATTGCAAAAGCCGCAAAAGAAGTCGGAGCTCTTACAATAGGAGTTGTAACAAAACCTTTTACGTTTGAAGGCCCTAAAAGAAGAAAGCTTGCTGAAATAGGAACAAATGAGCTTAAAAACGAAGCAAACTCCATAGTAGTAATTCCAAACGACAAAATTTTAACCATTATAGATAGGAAAGTCGGAAGAAGAGAAGCGTTTTCTTTAGTTGACGATGTATTATATAAAGCTGTAAGCGGAATTTCAAATATGGTTATCAGCTACGGAGAAAACGATATTAACGTTGACTTTAACGACCTTAAAACCGTTATGTCTCATAAAGGTCTCGCTCTTATGGGAGTTGGGGAAGAAAAAGGTGAAAATGCTGCTTTCAATGCAATTAAAAAAGCAATTGAATCACCTCTTCTTGACAATATATCTATTGACGGAGCGATGGGTGTGCTTGTTCATTTTACGCTGCATGAAGATTATCCTCTGGTAGAAATGGAAGAGAGTATGAACCTTGTGTATGAAAAAGCGGATGAAGACGCTGATATTATTTTCGGTACCACAACCGACAACTCCTTAGCGCCTGATGAAATTAAAGTAACAATAGTAGCTACAGGTTTTGAGAGAGAAAAAGCCGCTAACAAACCGGATAAAGAGATTAAAAACACGGTAGAAGAACTTTTGGTAAAAAGAAAAGTTTCAGGCGGAATAGATTTAGACAGTGACGCCCTTGATATTCCTACATGGCTTAGAAAAGCAAAAGATTAATAAAAAACAAGGAAAATGGCAGACAATACATAATCTGCCATAAATACCGCCACAGATGAAAAAACGACTGCTTTAGTTGTACTCTGTCCCACTCCTTTTGCCCCTCCTCTGGTATTGTATCCTATATATGTTCCTATAGCGCTTATAATATAACCAAAGACGGCTCCTTTAATAAGCCCCTGATTTATCTCTTTCATTTCCGCAAACTGTTTTAAATTATCAAGATAAGCATAACCGTTAACATCCAAAGAATATACGCTTATAAAATAAGCCCCTATATTGGCCACAGCGTCAAAAAACACAATTAAAAGAGGAAGGGATATAATAGTGGCTAAAATTCTAGGCGCTATGAGATAATGTTTTGAATCAACAGCCATAACCTCTAAAGCGTCTATCTGTTCGGTTACCCGCATACTTCCAAGTTCTGCGGCATAAGCGCTTATTCCACGGCTGATAACCATCAAAGCCGCAAATACGGGACCTAGTTCTTTTACTATAGAGACGAAAATCGTATATCCCATAAAATCTTCTATTCCAAATTTATGAAAACCATGATAAAGCTGCACAGCTTCCACAAGACCTGTAAAAAAAGAAGTCAAAAATATTACTCCCAAACTTCCATATCCCATAAACTTTATTTGCTCAAAAAGATTTTTTATTCTAAAAGGTGGTTTAAAAAACAGTTTTATTACATAAAGTTGAAAAATGGTAAAGTCTCCAAGAGTCTTAATAAAATCCGTTGTAGTTTTCCCTATAAAATATAAAAAATTTTTTATCAATATCAACCCTTTTTTGTTAAAATTATATCAAAAAGGAAGAGATATGGCTGAAGAAAAAGAGAATCAAGAATCAACTGAGCAAGAAGAAAAAGAAGGAGGAGGAAACAGTAAACTTTTACTTATAGTAATAATAGTTCTTTTATTACTGCTTTTAATTATAGGAGGCGCGGTAGCTTACTTTTTATTAAGCGGAGATGAAGAAGCTACAGACCAGCCTGAACCTAAAAAAATAGAAAAAAAGAAAAAAGTTTCAGATATGGCTGAAATAGGACCTATTTATCCGTTAGACCCTTTTATAGTAAATCTTGTTTCAAACAATGCCAATAGATATCTAAAATGTAAAATAGATTTAGAACTGGATTCTCCAGAACTTCAACAGGAAATTGATAAAAAACTACCTGCTATAAGGGATTTAATTATTCGGATTCTTTCATCCAAAACAGTAGAAGAAATTCAAACGGCTAAAGGAAAGCAAAAACTTAAAGAGGAAATAAAAAGAAAAATAAATGAAATACTTACAACCGGAGAAGTTAGAAATGTCTATTTTACGGAGTTTGTAATTCAGTAATGATAGGCATAGATATAATAGAAATAAAAAGAATAGAAAAAATGATAAAAAAATTCGGAAACAGAGCCCTTGAGAGATTTTTAACCCCCAGGGAAAGAATTATTGTCTCCTCTCCTTCTTCCGTTGCAGGATACTGGGCAGCAAAAGAGGCTTTTAGCAAAGCGATAGGTACAGGAATAGGAAAAGAATGTTCCTTTTTAGATATAGAAATTTTAAAAAATGCCAAAAATAAACCCTATTTTTCATCAGCTACATTAAAAAAATTTAATTTGAAAGATGCGGATTTATCCATTTCGCATGACGGAGGATTTGCTATAGCCGCAGTTATTGTTTTAAAAAAAAATATGGTATAATTTCACTCCAAGTCCCCGTAGCTCAGCTGGATAGAGCGCCACCCTGCGGAGGTGGAGGCCGTGCGTTCGAATCGCGCCGGGGACGCCA
>Ga0256838_1000959_pt1 | contig 14814 bp, 8 predicted proteins | sample 4571419metaG_FD_185978 | JGI IMG/M metagenome (GOLD analysis project Ga0256838, IMG submission 185978) | Hydrothermal vent microbial communities from Guaymas Basin, Mexico - 4571-419 | ecosystem: Environmental > Aquatic > Marine > Hydrothermal vents | place: Mexico: Guaymas Basin | collected...
TACTTCCGTCAATTACAATTTTATTATTATCTACTTTATTTCCTAAATAATCAGGTGTATCTGTTTCATCTACTTTTACCTTATAAGTATCACCCCCACCTCATCAACTAGAAATCACTTGATTTACGAAACTTTCTAAATCAATAGTTTGGTCTTTTTTACAATCTACTTGTCAGATTATAAACACTTCACTACCATCATCAATTCCTAAACCTATATTTACATCAGCATCAGAATTATTATAGAAACTAGCACTAGCTATTACTAGTTTATTAGTTCCTGTATTTTCCAATATAGTTTGATTTATTTCTGATAAACTTCAATTATTATGAATTTTAACTTTTCTATTTTTTTCTTCAAAAAAATCACTTCCACTTTCTGCATAGTTTATAATAACCTCAATATCTCCATTGTAAGTATTTGTTACATTAGCTATTAGTTTTTCGTTTGGCTGTAATACTATTGGTTTCATTTATGTATTTTTAACAAATAAATCTTACCAAGATTTAAACCACATATATCTTTGAGTATTAATAGCTGTTTTAGCTTGTTCTATAGATATTGGTGCCCAATTAGTTCCAGTATATCATAAAACTTGTCAATTTATAGCTCAAGTAGTATCTACGTCATTTAAATCTCATAAATTATGAGAATGATTAACATCTGCGAAATCAGTAGCGTGTTTTCAGTCTACAGTATCAGCGTCTAATCAAGAACCACTTCATTGTGGAGATATATCAGCAGGCGAATGTGTATGACTTACTTTAGCAAACGCAGAACTATCTAATCAATCTAATGTATCAGCATCAAGTCAATTAGAATTAACAGATATTTGTATTTTCAAATTACCAGTTCAATCATTTTTGGTAGTTAGTTCAATATTATTTCAAGCAACTAATTTTTCTTCTAAAAATCAATCTGTTGTGTCAGTGTTGTTTACCTTAACTGTTTTTGTATCATTTCAAGTAGCTGCCTCAATTTCTATAAACTCCAATCAATCCTCTGTTTCTTTAACAGCTACTACTTTTCATCATTGTCAAGTATAATCTTTTGGAGCATCTTTTAATTCTGTAAATTTTTCTACTCATTCATAACGTTTAGTGATTCTTTGCACAATTATAGGACATTTATTTTTCATTGTTATTAATGATATTTAATAAAATTTCGAAAATTCTTTCATTTTAACACTTCCGGATTCTGTAAATCCAATGCTATTAATCTAAGATTTCAATATTCATAATCTGCTCTTTCTCGTTTTTCTGCTTTCCTCACTATTCTTCCAGCTAAAAAATTTATAAGTCTTTCAAATTCAAGTTTTGGAATATTGTAGACATTTTCTGGTTTAGGAGGATTCTTAGGGTTTTTTCGATTTGTTCTCACTCAAACTACAAATCAATTATTATCAAATAGAAGTTCTATTTTCATATTTTTAGATTTTTACTATTAAATATTCTCAATTTTCTCAATCTTCTCATCAACCTATTCAACTTCATCAAAGACATTGAATAGTTCAAGAAAATTTATTTTGTCATTTAAATCAGATGCCTACGATTCATCCTCATCATCATCCTCATCAAGCTCAATTTTCTGCTACAACAGAATTAGCTCATCATCATTGTCATCATTTTCATCATTGTCATCAATTACATTCTATTATTCAATTTCAAGATATATTTAAACAATACAACAATAAAGCTCATCATCATTTACCTCCTCCTCATCATCATCCTCATCAAGCTCAAGTATCTGTATCTCACTTTATAAATGCACCACCTCCTCATCCTCCTCATCATTTACCATCATTTCATTTTGCTCATTCATCTCAAGAATATGCTCATTCATTTCAATCTCAATTTTCTCAATTTTCTCATAAACATCATCCATTTCATCATTTTGCTCGTGTTGAATTCCATGAGATATATGCTCACGTTCATTTTATACATTGTTTTAAATCTCAATCTCATCAGTTTCATCATGTATATCAATTGCATTGTCATCAAGCTCATCATCATCAATTTCATGTTATATATCCTCATTTTCATCATTTAGCTCAACTAGTATCTCAACCATTTCCTCATTTTCATCCTAAAAGCACAATTGTTCATAAAATTGAAAGATTAGATGTATTCCTTATAACTCCATTTAAATCAATAATTCAATCAATCACAACACTTCATCTACATCTTATTATCATTGTTCCATAATTATCTGCAGTAGATAACGTAGCTCAATTAGCTATACTAATAGATGAAAATTGATATAATTTATTTAAATTTAAATTAGTAGTTCAAGATGTTATTATCAAATCTCAATCACTACCGTATCATAAAATAAAAGAAGAAGCAGTATCTAAAGAAGTTCAATCATTAAATATAATTTTATTTTTAACAACTATATTGTTTGAAAATTCTACATCTCAATCCTCGTTTTCTCTAACTATATTGTTAGGGAATTTAATACTATCAACATCTATATTCCTATCGAATTCAATACCAGTTCAATCTGATTTTGTTATAGGAACATATCTTTTTCAATCAGTAGGGTATCCAGAAGGAGTGTCTACTAATCAAACAAATCTATCAGTTGTTATTTCATCAGAAGCTACCCATTTACCTGTAGAAGCATCATACACTAATGCTTGTAAATCAGATTTTTCTGTCACATTTACATCTTCTAAATCATTAATAGAACTACCTACTTTTGAAATTTTATTCCAATCGATAGGTCCTGTAATTTTTTCATTTGTTACTGCTCCATCTGATATTTTGTTATTAGTAATAGCAGAATCTTGTATTTTGCTAGTAGATACACTGTTATCTGCTAACTTAGAATTAGTTATATTAGCGTCGGCTATTTTATCTGTAGTAACAGCACTATTTGCTATTTTATTTTCTGTAACAGCTGCATCTTGTATTTTATCAGTTGATACACTATCATTCGCTAACTCTCTATTAGTAACTCATCATTCTGGTATTTCTAATTTTCAATTAGAATAATGTAAAGTTATTCAATCAACAATAATAGGCAATTTCTCTTGCCTTACATCAGTAATTTTTTCTATATCTCATCAAGAAGTTTTAACTTCTGCTAATACCACACCTGTAAATCAACTTAAATTTGTTAATGCTTTTATAGAATTGTCTGTATAATCAAATACTATATAATTAGTAGCATCATCACTAAGAGTTAAAACAGCGTCATTTATATCAACATCTTGATTGTTTACTTTTACTTTTCATCAATACACCTTAATCCTAAGGCCTGGCTTTTCTAATTGCTGAACATATCCAAAATCATCAATATTTTTACTTAGCCAGTTGATAAATTCAGCTACATCATTCATTTGAACTATCGCCCCAACTTCGTGCTGAATGGAAGGCCTTTGCCTATTATAATCATAATAATATAAAGTATTTCATTCTCTTCTATGATAGAAGATAATCTCTCTTTTATTTTCGTTTATAAAATTAACAACTAACCATCCACTATTAGCAGTTGGAGCTTCTGCTACTTGAAAATACTTTTCTGTAGTGTCAGTAGCTGTTCCTGCTGGGATTTGAGTAGTAAGTGTTGTTTTATAAAAATTTTGTCATTGTATCCTATACCTCATTATTCTACATTAACAATTTGTAAATTTAGAACATTATCAGGAAGTATGTCAATAAACTTTTCCATTCTTTCCTGAAGAGTCATTAATTGCAAATATTTCAACGCTTTGCTTCTTATAGCTGGATCCACCATCTCATCTGCTAATAAAATATCTGCTATGTAATGAAATTGAATTCTTAAATTATTTTCGTTGTCTATATGATTTCTTTCTATAAAATAATCAACCAATTTTGCTTTCACTAACTTTTTGACTTGTAGAACATCAGCATACACATCTAAATATTGAAGAACTAATTTTGGATCTTTTGTCATTAAAATTCCTGCTTCCAATTCTTTAGCTTTATTAACTAAGCCCTTAACTGCAATGTCCTCTCATTTAAAATAATTGACTTTTTTCATTTAAAAATTATTATCAACTAAAACAATATTTATTTTTTTATAACAATTTAGATGCTAATTTCAACAGAAAAGGAATTCCAGACAGCCTTACATCATTTTGCTAAAAAACAATGACGACGATTTTACAAAATTCCTGATGAATGATTTTCTCTTAAGCCCTTTGATTGTATAATAGCTATTCCAAATAAAACAATCTATTGTGAACTTAAAATTGCTAACACTTCAAAAACAAATCCATTAAAATTACTTCGTGAACACCAATTTGCTAATCTTCAACATCTTACAAAATTATGACATTTAACTATTGTGTTAGTATATTTAAAAAAGGATAAACAATACAAATTTACACTTTACAATTTTCAAACTAATCAGATAAGTCATCACCAAAGATTATCTGAAGTTTTTTCTGATCTACTTTGAGAAGATTTAAAGCATTAAGAGAATCATCTTCTATATAATCCTTTAATAAACTATATTCTCTAATTGCCATATTGATTACCTTATTATAAGGTACTTTCATAAACGTCATATCTTTTCATTTTCAAACAGGAACTATATAAAAAGCGTGTTCCATTATATATTTCAATTGTTCAAACACAGCTTTGTCTGTTAATCAAATATCATCTAAAATCTGATGCAATTTAAGTTTATAAGTATCATCAGATTTAAGACCTAGGAGCTCCTCAAGAGAGAGTCCCTTTTTTGTGTATCATCTTAAAAGTTTCCGTATTTTTATCGCTTTTAATCTTTCCAAAAAATCAGGAATAATTTCTCCATTAGGAGCTGCTACAACAGCATTAAATATTTGGTCTTTTAACTTAGAAAAACTAAATTTATCTGTTAGGCCTACTTGGTTTAATTTTTGTTCTAGTTCTTGTATTTGTTTTTGCCTTTTTGATAGGTTTGATGCGAGGACGTTTAAAGCGTTTTGATTTAACGCGTCTTTCAGCGACTTTCATGACAATTGATTTAATTGTTCTTGGTTTCAATTCTTTAATGTTAAGTTTTGTGTCATAAGATGGTAATTTAATTTTTAAAGGTTTATAAGTTATCTTTAAATATTTGCGTTTTATATAATTCACTACAATTGGTTTAAATTTAGGCTGTTTAATGATTGTTTTCTTTAAATCTTTCATTCTCTGATAAACTTTTTTTGGCAATTTTGCCAACTTTATTTTAGTTATTCACTTTAATTTTACAGAAGTAGCACTCCTTCATCACATTAACGCTTCTAACACTGATGGATTTTGAACTATTTTATCACTAGTATCCCATACGATTTCTGCTAATTTGTCAGCTGCCTCTCCAAATTTTTCTGGATTAGCTTCTAATATGTTTTTTATTTGTTTAAAATTAGCATATAATAAAGCAGCTTTAGTTATCAATTTTGTTTGTGGTAAAACATTCATTGAATCAATAAAATCAAAATATTCAGATAAGACGTTAGGCAACCTTTCATCTTTTATGTCTTGACTTAATAATGCTGGTAGTGATGTAAATTTATCAGCATTAAATTCAGCTTCTCATAAATCTATGATCTGCGCAAACACATCAAGCATTAAATATCTGTTAAGTTGTCCGCCAGCATCAACAAAATATTTTCTTAAATTTTCATCTTTTAAATATTTGTTTTTCAAATATACACCAATTACATCAGCCCATACTTTTCTATCTAACTTTATAAGATGTGGTAATGTTAACTTGATAACTTGTTGTTTTATCTGATCTTTGATTTTATCAGGAAGATTTTTTTCTTTAATTCCTAGTTGTTTAGCGGTGTTAGAAACCATTTCATCATAAAGCTTTTGAGCAGCAAATGATACAAGCATAGCTCCATAAGGCCTACTTCAAGCAGCGAGTGCTATTTGGAAAATAGCTTGTTCATCTTTTCTTAACAATCAACTCTTAACAATAGCTACAGCTTGCTCCCAATTAATTCATTTCTCTTCTAATTCTTTTTTAAGTAAAGTAATTTTTGCTTGTTTATCTGATGGTTTTCATTTTAAATCCCATCATTCCAACAAATCAGCAGATGTAATTAAGCTCCGTAATTCTTTATAATTATTTTCATAAACTTCATCAGCTATTTGTCATTCGATTAATCATTGGAACACGTTATCTTTTGCCAAAATTTCTTTTATCTTTTCATTTTTTACCTTATTCCAATAAGTTCAATACGTTTGTCATAACAAATTAAACGACATTACATTAGTAATGTAACTCATAGGATTTTGCAAAAACTTATCAAAACTTCTTATCATATACATTTTATGTTTAGTATCAGTCCATTTTGTTAACTTGATTCACAAAAATCCCTCAAAAACACCCCATACACTTCTATCATCAAATCTTTGTTGTCTTATTCATTTATATTCATCAAACAAAGTATAAGTCATAGGACCCACCATCAAATCAGCCAACCAACTACTTACTAATGAACCAAATGTAGCTAAATCTAATTCTCATTTTTCTGCTAACTCCAATGTATTTCTTCAAAGTTCAGCAAACGTTTTATACTCCTTACCAAATTGATTTGAAAATTGTTTAAATGCTGTTGTCAAAACAAATAATGCCTTTAATATAGTAGGAGCCTCCCTATGTTCTTCATTAACAAATCATATTGCACTAACAAAATCAGATATAGCTCTTGTAACAAAAAACGAATCTTTTGCCTGCACAGGTATAAGATTTTGCATAATAAATTCGTGAGGCTCAACCGGATCTTCATTTAATTTTAATGTCTTATAATATAACAATCATCACAATATTCATTGTTTTAACATAGCTTGGAATCTATCGTTTAGCAATAATGTATTAACAAATGCTTTTAATCATTCCCAAGGATTTCAAGTTAGTTTACCAATCTTTATTCAAGTATCTAATGGTTCAATAATTAAATAATACAAATATTCTCAAACTTTTTTACTTCACCAAGATGCAAAGAAATTTAAAAGAGGCAATCTACTAAATATGTTTCTTGTTAATCAAGCGTGTTCTGATGTAGTAAAAAAGATGTTAGCTTCCTTTGTTGCTTCTGCTTCTATTTTTTGAAACAAATTATAAAGCTCCTGCCATTGTTTATTATCTATCAAAAACTTTATATCTTCATAATCAATTCATAAATTATCCAAAGCTTTCGCAAATGCTCAATACTCTAACAAAGTTCTTTTTACAATCTCATCAGCAAAACCAATAGGAGAGTTAATAAATGAAGTAATTTTGTCTCATATATCTGTTTCTTTACCAAATCTTTTTTCTATAAAATCATTAATAACTATCCCTAATTTTGTTAACCAATCATGCGTATGTTCATCTAAATATTTAGTTGTTTGAATATAAAATTGATTTTCCCTTAAAATCCTTCATAAATGCTTCTTTAAATACAAAACATATTCATTAGTCGAATCTACATCATCTAAAAGCTCCAGTATTTTATTGTATTCTTTCTTGTTATATCCAAATCTAGTCAATCCTTCCCACAATCCAAACGCTAAGTTTTGTGCTGCAATTGTCCATCAATGTAAAGAAAGAGCATTTAATTCTAACTTATAGAGCCATCTTCTAACTCACAACATCACTTTATTTATGAAATTTTTACCCAAAGTTTCTCAATACAAATCTCACATTATTCTCTCCACTCTATTTTCATTAATTTGATATTTAGTTTTCAACAAATATTTTAAATAACTTTTTTGTCATTTATGAACAGAATATTTTTTGAAATATTCTCACAAAAAATCATCAAAATATCTCAAATCATCTCTTATATGTATAAAAAATTGATTAAGGTTCCTATACATTTTCATATAGCTCAATAGTTTGTCTTTGAATAATTTTGTTTCTTCTTCTCCTAATTCTCCGTTAAATACAATCCTATTAAATGCCTTTACTATATCATTTATAAAAGAATCAATATCATAATTACCATCAAAATAATAATTAAGAAACATAGCTACTCATCTTTCATCATACGTTAATGCATTTTTATATTGCTCTTCTAGTTTTTTGAATTTACTTACAAATTCGTATTCATTAACTCAAAACTTATAACTAACATATCTAGCAAGTCAATGAAGTCCTTGCTCTTCATAAATTTTCATTACTTCAGGAGCTATTTGCTCAATCTTATCTCCTATAATTTCCCGTGTAATATAATAAGGTATTTTTTGTAATATTACTTCCACGTTTTGTTTGTCCATAAAAAATCTTGTCAATTCTTTATATTCTTTTTTTAATTCATCTCCAATATAATTTTTAAATGGAAGCCATTTTTTTATCCAACCAGAAACTTCTGGAGCATATTCTTCCAAATAATTTAAATTTGACATAACAGCAGTTATAAATAGATTTTGTCCTAATTTTTCAAAAATAGCTTTCTGATATTTATCATATAATTGTACTTTTAAATTCTCTGGTAATTCAGAAAATTCTTTTACTAAATCAGCAATTGCTAGTCATTCAATATTATCTAAAAATTCAATAGATTCAGACACTTTTTTTCGAGTTTGTTTTTGGAAAGGTGTAAGTCTACTTTGAATCGATTTCACTACATCTTCTATACTTACATTCCCTTCTCTTTCCAAGTCATTTACAATCTGTCTTAAATTTGCTTCTCCTCATTCTAAATCTTTATAAAAATTTAACACTCCTTCTCTAATCGACTTAAACTCATCTAAATCCACAGGAATTAAATATCAATCTTTTAAATCTCTAAAAACAATTACATTTCCTAAATAAGTGCCTATATATTCTATCTTTTTTCAAGTTGTTTTATTAAACTCATTTATGAATTTATCTATATCTTTTTGAGATATATTTATAGGTGCAACAAATTTTTCTGCTTTATACCTATTCAAAAAATCAGCGAACTTATTTTTATTTTGTTTATAAAGTTCATAATAATTATCAAAAGTCTTCAATCAATTTTTAGACCAAACTCTTTGATAATCTCTTTGTATTGTCTTAACATTTCAAAATCATTCTCAAAGCTCCTTCAAGAAATTTATTAAATCTTGATACTTGTTAGCAATAGAAATAGCGAATTCTGTCGATTCTATATTTTTGTAAGCTATCTTATTTGACCAAATATCTATGAAATTCTTTATTATCTCTTTATGTTTGTTTTTAGGTGTGGCTTTCAGTTCCAACAACAGCCTCTGTAAACTATGAATAAATACGGCATCTCATCAAATATTAAGCTGCTTTAAGATGTCTGGTTCTTGAGCTAAATCTACTTTTAACTTTTGCAATTGGTTTTCCAGTTCATTTATTTTTCCTTCTTTTAATAATTTTAAAGTATTCTTCATCATATCAGCCATTGTCCTCTTTTCGAGAAAAGCATACATATGAGACTTCCAAATTGACATATTTTCATATCATCTTACTACAAGTTCCACATATTCTTTAAAATCTTGAGGCAATGTAGGATCTTTTTTTATAGTTTCTAAAAATTCATCAAACAACTCTTTATAAGGTTTTACCTTATCCACATAAGGCAAGTCTGTTAAAATATGTATCAATGCCTTGTATTTTGGATTTTTGTCAAAAAACTTTTTTATTAAATCGCATTTAGACATTCTCATAGGAATCTTTTAAATGATTTTATAAAATTATTTTTTCTTTTTAAAAGCTCTATATTAGTTTCAAAAACAGCATTATCTTGCCTTACTAGAACATCTGTTTCAAAAATATCTCATAAATTTTGTCTAGCTATTGCTTCTTCAAGAGTTTTTTCTGCTTGATTATAAACATATTTTCTTCAATCATTTGCCATTATTATAATATTTTTACCATCAGTTTCAAGAATAGGTGCTCATAATTTAGGATCTAATCACATTATTTCTCTACGAGCAACATCAATTCAAGCCTTGTTTGCTTCATCTAACATTCATTTTATAAGATTATAGAGCTGTTTATTGAGTTTATATAGTTTAGGATTTTTATCAATATAATATCTATTTATTTGATAAGCTAACTCTGGATCAAATCTAAAATAGTTAAGTCTTATAAAATCTTCACTATCAATAAATTTTTGTAAAGTCTTATTCTTTTGCAAAACTCCTTGTTGCTCCAATTCAGTTAATATTTTTTTAGCATCTTCTCATTTCAATATTCTCTTTAATCACTTTTCTGCTAACCTAACATCATTCACATCAAATCACAATTCTCTAAATAAATTGGCTATACTTCTATCTTTACTAATCAAATTTCTATCTTCCACTAATTTCTTTACAACTTTACTTAACAAATCTTCACTAGACTTTTTAAGATTAATTCATAATTCTTTCAATGTTCTATACCATACATCAAATAATAATGATAATCACACTTGGTCTATATGTCATTTAGTCATATATCTCATAAAGAAAGGCAAAATTGAATTTATTCAATGAATGTCAGTTTTTGTTTTGACAAAATTTTTAATATCTTGTAGAAAATTAATTTTTGTATAACGCTCTACATTAAGACTTTCATCTCTCAAAATCTTTCTTATCTGTTCTTCATCCAACTTAAAGTCCATAAATAATTTAAAAGCAAGATATTTTTTTGTAATATTATTATATATCTCATCTAATTTTGTCATTAATTTTTCTCAAAATTCTGTATTCTTAAGTCAGGTTCTTATCAAAATTTCTTCTATTTTTTTATTGAGTCATAAGATTTTTTCCACAGCTCATAAATCTCCATTTTCTAACTTTTCAAATAATCTCAATAATTCTTGCCAATATGTAAACACTATAGCTGACTTAAATCCATTTTCTCAAGCTGCGTTCAACACGATTTGATTAAGCAATACCTTTCTCACAAATTCATCCTCAAAATTAAGATTACTATATCATTTCCAAATTTGTTTTGCCAAATTAATTAATTTTTCTGGATGTTCTGTCATAATATATTTTTCTAGCGCTCATATACTTCTGGTTTTCCATAAGTCAGCAACTATCTTCTTCATAATATCTAATCATTCTCTGATAGCATTATTTATGTTTTTAGCAAATCTAATAAACCTAGAAACATCAGCTATATTTTCTAACCCAAATCTTGTTTTTAAATAGGTTTGTAGTCCTTGATAAAATTCATTAATAGCTTTCTCATCTATATCAATTCCTGATTTTTTAAGAACTTCTACAAATTGTTCAAGTTTTTTTGTTCCTCCAAATGTCAATATTTCTCCCGCTAAGTATGCCAAAAACTCTTCTTTATCTTTCAAGATTGTGTTAAACAATTTATCAATATATTGCCTTGTTGGTTCATCTACTTTATCGTAAATTTGTTTAAAACCATTCACTATCTCATTGTAAACTTTATCAACATTTTTAATTCATAATGCTTGTTCTACTAACTTTTGTATACCAGCTTGATGTGTTAATTCGTGAAACAATACGATGAAAAATTCTTCTGGATTTTTGTAAAGTTCTTTTAATGTATTTAAATAAATAATTCATTTTTCTGACGCTCATTTTGCTCATTCTTCTATTTGCTTTCATAATTTAGATAATGGCTTAATTTTTATGTTTTTGAAATCTTTAGATCTTATAATTCTTGACAATTGATTAGAAATATTTTTTATAAATTGATTTTCTTGTGGAGTTAATTTTCATCATTTAATTGTTTCAAAATATGTTTTTAATCTATTAGCAAATGTTTGTAGTTTTATTCATTTTCATTTAACTCACTTTAAAGCATAAGCTATTGCATTATCTAAATTCTGAATAACATCCTTATCTGTCAAAATTTTAGGTGTAGCCGTTATTTTCTGGATATCAAAGACATTAATTGTCTCTTGTGGTTTTATATTTTTTATGTCATCAATTTGTTTTACTTTTCATACTTCTGGCTTCAAACTTAATTCTAACTTTTTTAAAAATCTATCTTTTAATTGCATTCATTTTAAAATTTCTTCTACATTCTTTCCTCATTGTATTCTCTTTCACCATTCTTCTATATCTTGTAAATACTGTCTAAACACACTTTGAACATCAGCGAATACTTTATCTATTGCTGCTTTACTTCAACTTTTTGACACCATTTCAAAAAACTTTGCTAAATCTTCTTCTCCCGCTTGCTTATAAGTTTTTCACAAAGCTTCTATAAAAGCTTTTTTATATGATGTTTTTGTAGTATCATCAAGTTTTTTAACTACATCTTCTACAAAAGTTTTCAACAAATTTAAATCAAGTTTTCATTTATTATCTACTAATTCTTTTATTTTTTGAGATGCTTCTTCTGCTGTTTTAGGATCTCACAATAATTTATATAATTTTACCTTTTCTCAATTAGGTAATTCTACTTCAAAGTTTTTAAGTCTCTTCCAATCTAAAGCTTTTGTTCATAACTTAGATATTCACTCAAATAATGTTGTTGCAATACTATCAAACAACATATCAGCTTCTATTGTTTTCTGCTTTAGAGTAGGATCTAAATATTGATTCAAAACTCAATCTACAATAGCATTTTCTGTCAAAAATTTAGTAAATCATCACATAGGAAGCTTATGTGCTGTTATTACTTGAGTAATCATTCCTCAAAGTTCTGGCAAATTATCAAATGTTTTTTTAACAACATGCAATAATTCAGTAGCTACACTATCACTAGGTTTTCTTATATCCTTTATAAAAGACAATCAATAATCGCTATCTGACAAAATTCAATGTTTTAACGCAGAAATTCCTGCTGTTAATCAAGCAGATGCACTTTCTAATCAATGCCATATTCATTTTATAGGTCCTAATAATCATTCTTTAAAATCTTTCTCTAAATTTCATAATGATTTTGTAGCACTTTCCATAGAAATCATTGCTTTATAACGCTGCCATTGTCTTTCCAGCTCTTTTAATTCTTTATCATTTCTCACCTTTTCTAAATCTCACTTGTATTCCTTTAATTTTTGTACAAACAAATCTTTGAGCTGCTCTGCCAATTCTTCTAACTTTTTTGTTTTTTCATTTTTAACAACGCTTACTAATTGTTTTGTAGGCTTCCAAATATCATTATAATAAGAACGCGCTAAATAAGACAAAGTTTTATTGTCAAGATTTACATCTTTTAATTTAGTTGACAAATCTTTAAATAATTCATCAGCCCATTCTTTCACTTCTTCCTGTTGTTTCTGTTTCTCTTTCTGCTCTTCCATCCACCAATCTCTCAATCATACTACATCTGACAAATATCCACTTATCTTATCCCACCAATTTAAATCAGAATTATGTTGGCTTATATAATCACTTATTTCTCATAATTTAGTATCTTGCTTTCATAATAAACTTGCTTCCGTTGCCTCTAAAGAAATTTTTGCAGCATCTAATAAAGAAGGAACTTCTCCCTTCTCTTTATACTCACTAACTCTTTCTTTTATTGTTTCATACCAATTTTTAGGAATACTAGCTCCCCAATCTAAAACACCTCATATACCCTCCTCTACATCTTTTTTAAATTGTTCAGGAAAGTCTGGTAAAGCTTTTGCTACTTTAATAACTTCATCCACCAAGCCATCTATATTCTTTTTCATATCCGAAAAAACATTTGTTAATTTTTGTTTAATATCTACCATTTTAAAAGCTTATGTTCTAAACTTTATTTACAATATAATCATACATTAATTAAATTCAATAAATTTTGCAAACACCTGTTTTTTACCATTTTTCTTTTTTATCCGTACAATCCATCATCATATTGTGTTCCCCAACTTATAACGTTTAGCTAAAAGATTTTCTTTTAAGAAAGCTCCTGGTAAAAAAGAGTGTATTCAACGATAAACCATATATAAAGCTTGATGATAGTGTCAAAGGATATAAATGTCTGGTTGTTCATCTGGTCTATATGTTTCAAGATATTTTTGTAATTTATAACTCACTGCGTAACTTCAAGTCCCACCTCAGTGTTGCAATTCTACAATAATTCAATTTAGTATTATTCTTCCATTATACCATCAAATAAATTTTAAATCATCTCTTAACATAGAAATATATTGACTTATATCTAATCCTACTTTTTTAAGAGCGTTTTGATCATGATTCCCAAGAATATAATAAGTGTTTGCATTATCTATTTTAGGATATTCTTTTACTACTAAATCCACCTGTCCCATTGCTGATGGTTCTGCTAATTCGAAAGTGTGTCAGCGATATACTTCTGGTACTCAATCTGTTAAATCACCAGCGTGCACAAAAACTTGTACTCATTCTTTTTTCGCTATCTCATAAAACTCCTTCAATTCATCTAAAGCACAAAGTTTATTTCCTAAATGTGTGTCTGACACAATTCATAAAACCAACTCTCCCTCATCTCCTATTTTCTCACAATATTGCTTTTTTGTTTCTAGTGTTTTAATTTTAAACAATTCTTTTAATTCTTTCAATCCTATTCCCTTCTTTTTAAGAAAAGCTAACAATTCTTTATCTTCTTTTGATTGCTCTTCACTAGCCAGCTTTTTTGCTTCATTTAGATAATAAGTTGCTTGTGCAAGAGATAATTCTAATCATATTTCTGCTTTTAATATTTCCACAAATTGTCTAGTATTTATTCCCTTGTGATAGTATTCTACAGCTTTAGCTTTTACTATTTCTTTTTGCTCTTTATTTAGTTTCATATTTCCAAGAATTACTAAATAAAAAAGGGAGGCAGCTTAATGCTTCCACCTCCCTTATATTATGCTGAAATATCTTTGCACCATATTCCACACATTTCACGATATAAAACTACTTCTTTTTTAATAATTTTTTAGCCTTTTTCAACTCTTTGTTGTTGCAACCATTGTGTATATCTATAAAGCATTACAATAAACTCTAATCTAGTTAATGGTCTATT
>Ga0256838_1000960_pt1 | contig 14782 bp, 24 predicted proteins | sample 4571419metaG_FD_185978 | JGI IMG/M metagenome (GOLD analysis project Ga0256838, IMG submission 185978) | Hydrothermal vent microbial communities from Guaymas Basin, Mexico - 4571-419 | ecosystem: Environmental > Aquatic > Marine > Hydrothermal vents | place: Mexico: Guaymas Basin | collected...
TTACTGTTCCATTTTTATTTAAATGATCTTTTAATAGAATATAAAATTCTCTTGTAAGTAAAGAGTACGGCATGCTATTTTTATTTGTAAAGGCGTCTACAATTATAATGTCATATTTTTCATTAGTCTCATTTAAATGAGATCTAATCTCTTTTACAATAAATCTTCCATTTATCTTTCTTTTTAAGAATTTTTTCTCTGTTATTTCTTTTAGTTTTGGATCTATGTCTACATAAGTTATTATATTTTCATTATTGTTTAGCCCAGCGGTAAAACCTCCAGCACCTATAATCAATATATTCTTTTCTGTATACTGATCTAACATTTTATTCATTACTTCATAAATAATAAACATTCTCCCATTATTATCTATCATTGAGGAATAGGAATTATTTATACTAAGAATTCTTTCTGTTGTATTTGAATCTTTTTTTAACTCAATAATTGAAGTAGTACTATATGTGTTCTCATATTCTATATTTAAAACCTCTTTTGATATTTCTAAAAGTGTGAATGTTAATAAAATTATTAATATTGATTTAAACAGATTTTCTAGCTTCTTCTTGCTTAGAATAATACTAACACTTAGTAAAGCTATTTCTATTGTTAATAACGTATAAGAGATACCAATAAACCTCATTAAAACTAATGTTGTTATGATTGAACCTGTAAATGATCCAAAAGTTGATAAAAATAATATTTTACCTGTTATTTTACTTATATCATTTTTTGAAAAATAGTTTGTAATAAGTGGTACAGTTTGTCCTAATAAAAAGCTCGGTATGGCTAAGAAAATCATAGTAAATAATGTTAGTTCAATTAAGATTGGTAGTTTTATACTATAAAAGAATAAGTTCATAGATAGAAGATTGAAACCAAGTGAGGATAAGATTACAATTATAAATATATTCTTACTTAATAAATTTCTTATCTTTATTGATTGATCTTTTTTAAATTTTAATTTATATCTTATTCCTCCATAATGGTAACCAAATGCTAGGGGTAGTAAAACAGAGCTTATTATAATTGATAATACTTCTGTTCCTGTTCCAACAAAAGACACAAGTTGTCTTATAGATAGTAGTTCTAAGGATAATGTAAAAAAACCTTCAATAAATATTATGAAGAAAAGTAAGTTTAATAATTTTTGTTTCAATTTAATTCCTTTTGTTTTAAAAAGGATATCAGGTTTGGACTAAAAAGTCAATTCTTTAAGAAACCAGCTAAAAAGAGCTGGAAAAATTATTTAACTAATTTTCTAATAAACACTGAATTCGAAAGAACTTCATTGTTTGACATTAATGCAGAGTAAAAAAGTTTATTTTGAACTTTTGCATTGTTGAAGAGTGGATTTGATATACTCATTCTTGTTAAAGAAATTGAAATCAGTTTAACATATTGAGTTCTATAATCACCAGATAAGATTTTATCTTGTGCTTTTTGGTAACTCGCTATATTACGTTCTTCAAATTTATTCGCACCTAAGTGAGAAGCTTGAGCAGCAGTTGCCGCAACTAGTAATAATATTACTGTTAGGATAATTTTTTTCATTTTAGACCTTTTGCATGTAAAAATATGACTAATAAATTTTAGTTTTGTAATAGGATTGAAAATTAATATATTCAACAGCTAAAAAAGCTGTTAAGTAAATCCTTATTCAGGACTTACTGATTGGTTAGAGCGTTTTTGCTCAACTTTAGCTAATAGATCTTCACGTTTTTTCATTAAATTAGCTACGTTATTTAGCTTGATCAGTGTAATGATAGTTCCAAATGTTAGTACAAGTACTATAATTGTTACCATTAACATATTAAGATCGTTAATAATGAAGTATTCCATGATTGTCTCCTTTTTATAAATTGGCCAGAACTAGTTATGTTCTGGACTTTCTTTTCTTTTTTTAGTCCTTAGACCTGTTTTATAGTCTTCTTCGTGACTTTCAATTGTTATTGCTACAGCTTCGTGGCTGTTCTTTTTTTCGTCTGTTTTAATCTTCTAATAATTCTTCTTCAAGAACTTTTATATCAGCTTCTAAGTCTTTTGTCATATTGTCAACCAATAAGTCCAATAAAAACCAGATTGTTGCAACTAAAAATACTGCAAACACTGCTAAGAAAGTTAATGCGAAGGTCTTCATAGTAAAAGCTATGGTTGTTATGTCTATTAACATGACAAAATTGCCACCTATAGTACCTAACACTATACCTATTACTAACTTAAGAACCTTCAAGAATATTAGAGATTTATTTTTCATAAATACTGCTAACATAGCCTATCCTTTTTTAAGTTTAATTTCTATACAAATAAGATTATTTATATAGATTAGTTATGTAATAGTATTTAGTTTTTTTTTAAAGAGTATAATGTTTTAGTTGAGGTTTTATTATGAATATTTATAAATTAGAGGATTTAAATTATTTTTATACATTTAAGGATTATTTTATAAATGAATCTTTAGATATTTTTAGGAGTGGTTTATTTTTATTGATCTTTTTTTATATTGATAATTTTAAAGAGTTCTTCATTTTTATCCCATTTTATTTTATGTACATATATATTATGTATAAATTAGATAAAAAGATTTTTTTTGCTTTGAAGAAGTAATACGCGATCAGCTAACTTTAAGTTCTAGGCTAACTCTAGATATTAATGTTTATACAGAACATTGAAATTCTTTTTCTATCCTTTATATTAGCTGATTAAACATATTGTATCTAATTTTTATTTAAATTTCTTTTTTTTCCCTAATCATAAATAACATACCAGAATATAAAACTCTTTCTATATATTTATTATCAACTTTATTTACATTGTGCCATATGCCACTTGGTGTTTTTATTTCTAAAGACGCTTTATTTACATGCAATAGTTTTGTTATTTTTTTATGAGACATAATTTGTGAATTTCCAGTATAATCAAACTCAGATTTATCTATATCTTTTTTATAAAATAATGTTTGTTCTTGAAATTTACCCCAACCAGGTATACCTTCTTCTGTATATGGAATAAGTCTTCCATTATCAAATTCAACTTCAAATTGATAAAATCCTTTTCCATTAAAAACAGAGGAAATTTGACCTTTCCCAAACACTAATCCATAAACCTTATCGCCTTCTTTTATATCTTTAAAATACATTTTTTAACTAATTCCTCTTTCTAATAAAATATAATCTTCTTCTTTAAGTCTATATTCGAAGATCTCTTTTGTTTTTTTATTTTCAAAGAGACATTTTCTTCGCCCTAGACTACCTTTTTCTTCGTCACAAATAATATATAGATTTTTTAAAGATTCTCTAATTATTACTTATCATATCGTAAGTTTTATTATTATTTAACTTTTCTAAATTTGAATATATTAAGTCTTTTTTATTTTTGTAATTTTATTGAAATCCATTTTATGCCTCATTGATTAAGAATTTATTCTAAAGAGTATTGTATCATAAAAAGTTTTATTATAAGAATTTTTAGAAAACCTGAGAATATAATTTTCTAATAAACGTCTTTGAGTAGATTATCAAACTGACCCGCGCCAATTCGTTCCTACCGTTTCCACCTTCAACTCGTTCAGGTAACGTTCGAGACTGCTGTTTTTTTTACAGGTCTAGCTTTCGACCTCTTCTATGTGACTACTCAATGTTCTTCCTACCACTGTATCTCGCGATCCATTAAAGAGGTGCTTGCCTCCAAATGTGCGGTGTCCGATTAACAATCTTCAGCCTTGGGAGCTTCTGATTGGCTAAGTTCTTGCAAGCAAGCCTAGCATTAAGTCCCTTTCGTCCCAGCTTTCGCTGTTTTACATAGGGAGTAGAACTTTCCAATTTTAGTTTTAATTTTTTAAGAATTAAATTTTCCCTTTGAAAATCTACTGTTAAGTATAATATTTTTGACGCAAATGTGTCTACTCAGTGGCTTCGTAATATGATTTACAAAATACCACACACTCGCTGTGTTCCCGTTTCCGTTCTCACCGTTTTCAAAATGCTGAAGCAAATATTTAAAGAATCTAGTATGATTAACCAAATCTTTGTCAACTGATTAGCAGCCTTTGTTGTTACACTCAAACACCTAATCTACTGTTCCCTATTCCATTCTCGTTTTATTTGGAACGTTGCCGCTTAGCTTCCCAACTAAAAATAAATCTCCGCAGTTGCCTTGATCTATCAACCTAATTAAGGTTCGTGATTTTCACAGCCCGAAGGTGCAAATATCTTTTCAACATAAAACTTCGAATCTAGTTCCTATTTCAAGAAACCCTACGCAATTAACGTAGTTCCGAGTCAGCTTGTATGAATTTACCAAGTATTAGTTGGTACCTATTTGTCAAATAAGTCTTCCATGGTTTCCCATTTTATTACGTCATACCGTACGAATTTAAAAGACATTAAATAATGGTTAAGCAAGCTTAAGTCAAAATTTAACTGTATGTCGTTTGAATTTGTAAGAGAATTATACAAAAAACTTCCTTAAAGTAAGCTTAATTGACTAAAATCATTTAAAATGCTATAATTACTTTAAATATATTTAATTAGGAGGTATTTATTTGAAATTTATATATATATTACTTATACCTATTTTTCAGTTGTTTGCTACTTCTTCCGATTATGTTGATTTGTATACACAGACTGAATTTAAAGACACTGAGGGAAATGGTGTAACTACAATTAAATTTGAAGGACAATCTTCTGGAGTTTCTGTTTCTTCCGATAATATCTTATCTGGGCAAGTTATAACCTGTGACGACGGTTCCAGTGGAATAGAAGTTACAACAATACACTCAGAATTTGCAAAAAAGGTTTATTTTAATTCCTGTACTATGGCAAAAATCAAAGTATTAGATAATTAATTTATCTTTTTAAATATCTTTCCATTATAGTTTTCCCCGGCTAAGTATGACTTAAAATATTTATTTTTTTCCCGGGGTAAAGAAGGTCTTAAAAATTCTATATTGAAAACATATTTTCCACTTTCAATCCAATCATTGTATCTATCACAGATATCTTCCTCTTGGCAACTTTCATTTATTAAATAATCTATATTTTTGATTTCACCTATTTGATATTCATTTCCTTTCATTATCACTTTTAAGTTTTTACTTTTTGCAAAGTTAATAATTTCATTAATATAAGTTAGTTGATCTATGTAACTAATATTAAAAGCTGTTTCATGCAGATAATTCTCTGCCTCGGTTATTTCTATACCAGTACATTTTTTAATCTTAGAAAGGTCTATTCTTTTTTTCATTAAATATAAAGTAGCTTCATTATTAATGTCGATCCATGTTTCTCCGTCCCAACCATTATAATCTGCACCAATTAATTTTTTTGGATATTTTTTAACGTCATTGTCCCAATCTCGTAATGTTCCAATGCTGAAAGAGCAAAAGACTTCTTTATTTTTACTCTTTAGATAATTTATTTCACTTTCTTTTGTTTCAAATAGATCTAAGACAATTATATTGAAGTTATATTGAAGTTTCGGGAAATCTTGAGAATTTCTTTTTTCTGTAAAATAAAATAATTCTTTATTATCATTTTTGTGTGATTTCGAAATATTTGATATGTTTTGTGGGTATAGATACCAGCTTAAAATTAATATTAAAGCAAGTGTTATAAATTTGATTGTTTTTGAGAACATTAACCACTCCTATTTTTATAGGTAGTGATTATACCCAAGATATAGGGCTTTTAAAAAATTAAGCTTTTAAAACCCTAATTTTTTAATTCTATTTTTTATTGAAGGGTGTGTCGAGAAAAAAGAATCTCCTTTTACAAAAATATATGCTGCTTTTCTTGTTGTATTACTATCTTCTTCGTTTGATTCTTCATAATCTTCAGAAATCTTTCTTAAAGCATTTGCCATTGCATTTGGATCTCTACTTAGTTCAACTGCACCAGCGTCAGCCATATACTCTCTGCTCCTAGATAGCCACATTTGTAATACAATTGTTAATATCGGTAAAACAAAGTGGAGTACAAGAAGTATCATTCTTGCTTTTTTAGCTCCTTCACTATTATTATTTCTTAACATGAAAAAAGCTAACCAGTCTACTACAAATAACATTAAATTTGTAACAACACCTATAATTAATGTTAATTTAATATCTTCATTTCGTATGTGAGTCATTTCATGAGCCATTACAGCAGTAAGCTCAGCTCTACTTAATTTATTGTATAAACCTCTTGTTACAGCAACTAAAGTGTTATCTTCTGACCAGCCACTAGCAAAAGCATTCATATAGTCCGCTTCTATTAAATATATCTTTGGCATATATTTCATTCCAGCTGCTATTTTTAATTCTTCAACTATATTGAATATATCTTTAAATTCTTTTGTATCTTCAGTTATTTCAATGTTCTTTTCTCCTGAAAGTTGAATTCTAGAGAACATTTTTATTGATATAATAATACTAATGATTCCAAAAGCAAATAATGATATTGTTGCTATTGGCATAGCTTCAAATGTATACAATTTTTTTAAACTTTCTATAAAGCCACCTTCATTTAATAAAACAATATCAAGTAAAAAACCTAAAGAAGCATATATTACTAAATATATAAATAATACAATTTTTGTTTTTTTTCTATTTTCTGAAATTACGTCTTGATATGATATTGCCATTTTAAGCTCCTAGGTGTTCTTTAATCAAAATTAACTCTTCTATCTTCTTCTGTTTTAACTTTATCTTTTGTTAATTTCCAATAACTAAAATCTCGTTTTAAACCTTTAAACATAGCTACTATTAAATTATCTGGAACCGACGCTATAGTCGCATTATATTTAGCAATACTATCATTAAAGGCTTGTTTAGAATAAGCTAGTTTATTTTCAGTTGACACGATTTCCTCTTGAAGTTGCATTAGATTGTCATTTGCTTTTAATTCTGGATAAGCCTCAACTGTAATTGAAAAAGCTTTACTAAATTCATTTGAAGATATTTTTTGTGATAACTCTTCTTCAAGCTCTTGTTTTTCTGAATTCGATAAAGCTGAATCTTTTATTTCAGTTGCTTTTGTTCTTAATTCAATTATTTCTTTTAAAGTTGTTTTTTCATAATCCATAGCTTTTTTAACTGCAGATATTAAGCTATCAAACTTTTTACCTCTAGTATCTAATTGAATTGATATTTGTGATTCATTATTAACAACCTGTTCTCTTTGACCTATAATCTTATTATATGTCATTACTCCATAGGCTAAAATAGCCACTATTATTATTCCTGTTATCATTTCCTTCTCCTTTTTTATTTAGTTTACACATTAAAAGTTAATAATTAGTAACTCTTATCGGATAGTTTTCTACTTTACACATTTTGTAATTATTTTTAGATTTATATCCAGGTATTTTTTTCTTTATAACTTTAACTTTATAACAATCTTCTTTTGTCCCTATTATCTTTAGCTGATCGTATCTATTTTTATTTTTAACTCTAAAATCATTTTTATATATCTTTGTTTTATATATAACAAAAGTTCCATTTTTGACTTCATAATTAAATGTTTGATTTAAATTAGTTTTTAAAATTCCATTTCTTGAAAATTTCAATATAATAATTTCATTTCTTTTCTTGCCTATATGAGATCCAAAAGAAACAGTACTATTTATTTTTTCTGAACTAAGTTCCCAGGTACCTATTAACTTTTCTTTTGTAAATGTTGCTGCATTAAGATTTAATGTAAAAAATAATATTAATAAATATTTCAAAATAATCTCCTTTATCTAATTTTATCTAACTAAGCTTATTTTTAGCTTAACTAAATCCTTTCAAAGTCAATAGTTTCTTTGTTGATTTAAGAAATTTATCACCGAATGTTGTTTTTGTTGTTTTTTTAGTTTTAAGATAATCTGTTCTTTCTTTTTTTAACTTTTCAATTTCTTTATTAATTGATTTTCGTTCTTTTTCTTTTTCTTTTATAACAGCTATTTGATCTTCTTTATTTAACTTTTTTAATTCTTCTGGCATATCATTTTCACTTATTGAAGATAAAGAACCTGTAGATTTAAAAGAGTCTATTATATCCCATGAAGAATTATCATAGCTTTTTGAAGCTTTTGCAATACTTCGTTCTACAAGAAGCGAGCTATTCATTGATTCTGTATTTACGTCCTGTTGTATTTGTAACTTTTTCCTTTCAACTCCTCGTCTTCCACCATAACTTAAATATGTTTTATTTAACTTATCGTTTAATGCAATAATACGACTATCTTGTGGTGCCTTAAAATAAGCTATTTCTTGATTTGAATCAATGTTCATATATTGTCCATTACCTAAATTTGCGGCGTCTCTCCAAAACAATGTTTTTCCACTATTGTAATTTCCACAAAATATTGTATTTAAAACTATATCTTTTTTAGATAAATTCGTTATAGCATATTGATAGTTCAATGGACCTTGTGCAAAGCTTTCATTACCAGCTATAACAACCATTCTTAAGTCTCCTGGATTCTTTGACCATTGTAATCCATTAGTTGCAGAGGTTATTGCTGCTCCAGCCCATTCTTCTCCACCATTTGTTTTTAATTTAAAGAGTTCCTTAGATAAAATGTCTAAATCAGACGAGAGAGGAGTTATCATTCTAAGAAAGTTTTCTGATTGTGAAATTGTTGATTTCCCATATTCATATAAGGCAACTTCTATCTTTACTTTATTTCCATTCTTTTTGGCTGAACTTAACTCATTTATTATTTGCCATATTTCAGTTTTCACTTGATTTATTAAACCTTGCATTGAGCCTGAAGTATCCAGTAAAATTGCTAATTGTATTTTTGAATCATTCAAGCTTATTGGTTTTGTTTCAACAATTAAACCTTTACTCTGTAATTGAGAAGAAATTGAATTTGCATTCAATGTTAGTAACATTCCTGTTGCTAGTGTTATTATTATTTTTTTCATTTGAAATCCTCCGTTTCCATATATTATCTTATTAAATATAATAAACTTGCCACTATCTTATACTACTGAACCTTAATACTATATATTATTTACTTTTATTTAAAGTCGATATAAAATTTATTATAAAAAGGATTAATATGAAAAAAATATTAATTATGTTATCTATCACACTTAGTTTATTCGCAACTGAAATCCAGTTATCTGGATCTTATTCTTCGAATTTAGGAAATCCCTTTAAATCTATCTATTCTAAGAAGATTAAAAGTGTTTCAATTGACTCTATCCAGTCTAAGCTAGTTAAACTTTCTGTTTCTTCTGATTATGAAAGTTCTGTTACTGAATTTCACAATGTTAAGGACGAATATTCAATTCAGTCTAATTCTTGTCTTATTGTTTTAAAAGATTATTTAACTCAAGACTATCTAATTTCTAATAACGCAAATAAGATTGTTTCTTGTGTTATTGAGTCAGGATCTATTGACCTTGAATATCAAGAAGAATCTCTGTCTAATATTCAAATTAAATTGAATATCAATTTAGTTGTACTAGATAGAAATGGAGATATTTTATTAGATAAAAAAATATCTAATTCTATAAATAGTGATTACAATAAAAAAGGTGATAATTTTGATTCAATGATCACTTTTGATTTTGATTTTGAAAGATTAAAACCTGAAGAAAAGATTAATGAAATGATTGAAGTTTCATTATTTCAAATGTTAAATAAAAATTTAAGAAAAGGTTTATAAAATGAAAAATATTTTACTTAGTTTAATGCTTGGTTTAGTTATGTTAAGTGTCTCTGGTTGTTCTTATAAGACAGCCTATAATAAAGATTATATTGATCGTCAGATCAATACTAATTTAAGTAAAGTTTCTGAATCTAAAGTTACAATTGTTAAAGAATCTCAAGTTGTTGATTCTGTTGCTGACTTTAGTTTAACTTTTAATATTTCTACAGGTTCAATTAAAACTCATATTGCTAAAGAATTTTTTAAACAATATTTTGATAAAGTTGTTTTGGTTAAACCTTCTGATATTCCAACAGAGGGTTTAGTTATTGAGACAAGTTTAGATATTGAGTACTTCTCTGTTACTGTTGCTGAAGGGGCTACAGCAATATTTAGTTTAAATATTGTAGCTTTAAATAACAACAAAGAAATTCTTAATAAAACATATAAGGTTGATAAAAATCTTAGTGGGATACAGTTGGGAATGGGAACTTCTAATTTTGAAGAACCAAATGAACTTTTGCATAAAGAAATAATGAATATCTTTGAAACAAAATTTAAAGAAGATTTATTAATTGCTTTAAGAAATGAAGAATAGACTTTTGTCTATTCTTTCATTAATCATTATATGATTTCTTTTAATCTTACATACTTTTTAATTTCTTTTACATTATTTAAAACTTTATTTACGTATTCATAGTTTTTTATACCACCATTATATAAGCTTATGGCTTTAAAATATCCATTTCTTTTAAACCTATTTCTATTTATTAAAAAGTAAGTTATTGCTATTCTTGTTGAAAAATTAAAATCTGTTAATAACTTTCTAGCTATTTCTAAATCATTTTTTTCTAAAATTGACTTAAATTCTTTTTTCTTGTGTCTTCTGTTGTAATCAGCTACATATTTTGCTGTCTCCACTCTCACTTGCATATGTCCAAGAGAAGCATTTATAATTGTTGTATCTCCTTTAGCTATGTCTCCAACAATTTTAGTTTCAGCTGAACTTTCTCTTAGGCATATAGCTGCCATTGTTGTTTCATATGTAACTCCCCTATTATCTGGCATTGTTCTTGCAATGCTTCTAACATTATTTAATATCTTTTGTTGTGAAACTGTTAAGAAATCAGCCTGTAGTATAATACTTGTAAGTAATATAAATATTATTTTTATCATTTTTTGTCCTTTTTAAGGAGGAAGTTTACAACAACTAAGCTTAATTTAACCTAATGTTGAAAAAGGGAATTTTATTGTTATCATTAATAATAAATAAAGAAACTTTGGTGTATACTTCTTTCAATAAAGGAGTTGTCATGTTGCTATATGTATTGGCTGGTGTTGTTTTTAGTTATGTTGTATTGGGATATTCTAATGAGAGTGTTCTTTTTGGTGGTTTAGTCGGTCTAATGATAACCTTCGTATTTAGTTCTACGAAGAACAAGGAAGAAATTTAATGATTCTTATTGTTGCATTGTTAATAGGTATGGTCACTTATTATTTAGTTCATAAGCCTATTGATCAAGATAAATTTATTAAAAAAGAGGAAGATTCTGATCCTAATTTAACTCAAGAGATTGTTGACTTTAGCGATTAAAATATTTTAGATCCTATTACTAGTTACTATTTTAATTATTGCTATAAGTCTCTAGAAGATTTATACCAAAAGGGTTTAAAATGAAAACAAAATCAATCTTGGTACTTATTGTACTTGCAGTATTAACTATCGCTTTATTAAAAGCTAACTTTCCTGAAAATTTTGGAACAACTGAAGATAATTCTCACGTTGAACTAATTTCGTCAAATATTGTTTCTATTAATGGGTTTAAAGCTCTTGAACTTGGAAGCTCTAAATATTCTAATGGATATTCTTATATTCGTGTAGATAATAAACTTATTCCTTTTAATACTAATGAAATATCTTTTAATGAGAAGTGTTCTTCTGGAATTATTGTTCTTTCTGTTGGTCATAATCAATATAAAAATGGTTATGTTATTAAAGAAGATATTAATGGAAATTATACGTCATGTAAAACTAGGAATTAATTCCTGGTTTTAGCTTTTTGCTTATTAAAAAATTCAAACCTATTACATATGACTCTTCTATTAACATAGAATTGAAATTAAATAAAGGATACTTATGAAAATTAAAGTATTTAAAGAAGTAACAAGAACATATTGTGTTGAAATTGAAGCAGAGTCAATAATGGCTGCTAATAAAAAAATGGAGTCTCTAGACTCTTCTGATAATCTAGATTCTGAAGATTGGGACGAGTTATCTATGGACGGAGTTTCTACTACGTTTAAACCTGACTGGTCTCAGGAGGCTGAATAATGGCTAAATATGAAATAAGTGGTTTACAATGTGATAAACCAGGTTGTAATTATGTTGACCCTTCTATTAAACTAGAAGATTATAAGTCTTATATAAATTATCCATGTCCAAAATGTGGTTCTAGTTTATTAACTCAAGCCGATTATGATACAGTTCAAAGAGTTATTGCTGTCACGGAATCTATTCCACATGATCCAAATGATAAAACCATAACAAGTTTTTCTTTAGACGGTTCTGGAGAATTAAGAATTAAGGATTTTCATGAAAATCGTTAACATTGAAGAGGTTATCCTTTCTTTACTCGACCCTGAATCTATAAAAAGAATAGAGGAATTTAATCTTAATTATTTTGAATTGTTTTCAAATAATGTTGAAACAATTCTTTCGTTTAAATCTCAAAAGGATTTAAATCTTGTTGAAAAGCTTTTCAAGCTAAAAGGTTTTTCTGTTGAAAAAAATAGTCCTAGTGTATATTTGACTATTTCTTATCTATAAGGAGTTTTATAAATGCTTAATTTATTTGTGAATTATATTTCAGCTTACTATGTTATGAGTAAGCTGCAAAATACAACTACTGCACTAAAAATATCTTCAATGTCTATTAAAGATTTAGAAGATTTTTGTGGTTCTGACTTAAAAGATATATTATTTGATTTTCAAAATCATATTAAATTTGAAAAAGATATTAGAAACTTAAATGCGTCTAATGTTCAAGAGCTTGTTCTTTTACTTGATAAAGAAGAGCATTCTGCCTAATGGAATTCCCATGGGCTGTTACTTTTTAAGTCTCGTTTAATTTAAAGTGTAGTATACTTATACAAAATAAGAAAGGATCTTTTATGATTAGAGTATGGGGAAGTGAATCTGAAAATTTTAATGATAAATCAATATTTCCAGACGCTGTATTTATAGAATTTGATTTATTTATTAAGAGTTTAGTTGATCGTGGAGAAGAATGTATAGACGCACATAGAATTGCTGAAGCTTTAGATCCTGAGTCAATGGTTGAATATGGTAAATTAAACTCGTGTTGCGGATCTGAAGACATTGGTAAAGAGGTTAATGATATATTATATATGTTTGGAGCTAACTATGGACATTAACAAAATTATTTTTTTAGATTTAGACGGAGTCTTAAATATTATAAATGGTAAATTATCAACTGCTATTTGTAAAAATTATCATTTTGAACCTTCTTTAGTTGATAACTTAAACATTGCTTTAGAGGAAAATCCTGATTTATTTATTGTAATGAGCTCTTCATGGAGAGACGATATGCCTGACGCTATTGCACAAATGAAAATTTCTGGATTTAAATATGAGGATAGATTTATTGGAAATACTAGATTTGATAAGAATATGGAATCTTTTAGAGACGAAGAAATTAAGGATTGGATATCTGAAAATAAATTTATTGGTGATTTTTTGATAATTGACGACTTTATAGAGCCTATTATAAATGGGAGATTTGTTAATTATTTTAATGAAAGTAATATCTTAGAAGTAAATCCAATGATTGGACTATCCTCTAAAGATATTAAATATATATCTAGTATTTTTAGCTAATATTTTTTTAAATTATACACTGTCAGTACAACCTGCAAATATAGCTTCTGTTTTTTATTTCACCGTCTTTAGTGTCAAAATATGTTTTAATGACAATTCGGGACTTTATATTAATAATCTCTTTAACTGATATTAAAATTAAAATTTTATTTAATATCATTAAAAAACTAATCAGTAATTAAGGTTTAGTTGTGTAAAATTATTTTTTAAATAAAAACTCTCTATCGCTTAACTGGATAAAGCAGAGCCCTCCTAAGGCTTAGCTCGAGGTTCGAGTCCTCGTAGGGAGACCAAATATATTTATTGTGTTTAATATAAATATAAATTCAATCATAATACAAAATATTCAATTTTTAATTTAAAGGATAATAAATGAATAAAATAATAATTATGATAGCTTTAGGGTTATCTTTAATGGCAAATGAAATACAAGTTTTTTCTACAAATACAATGCAAATAGAATTAGACTCTAATTCTAAGATTACTAATATTTACAATGGTAGCTTAGAGGATTTCTACAAAAATAGTAAAGCTATTATTGAAGGTCCAAAAGTTACAAATGCAATTATTAATGGAATGCATTCAGCTGCAATGACTGCTACAACTACAGGAAATATTTATAACGGAACAAATGTTCAAGTTAATCAAATTATTTCTGGTGGTATTGGTGCTCTTGTTGGTTTGGGTATTGGTTATGGTGTTTCGTGGATAGTTTCTGACAATGAATACATTAGTATAAGTGTTGTTGTAAATAGTAAAGGTGAATCAACAATGATTCAGAGTTTAATTGTAGCTAATAATTCTATATCTGAGGAAGAAATTTCAGATTTAGGTATAAAAGCTTTAAATAAATTAATTTTAAAGGATTAATTGTGAAAAAAATAATTTTAATCGTTGCTGCACTTGTAGCATTAATGACGTCTGGTTGTAGTACTAAGGTTCCGGGTCCAATGATTTTTGAATCTGAAAATAATACTGTTGTTGAAACAGTTATAATTAGAGGTAGTTATAATTGGAGTAATGTTACTCCTGTTCAAAATTTGGCTATTGCTATGAAAAAAGCAGCTTTACATTTTAAAGCTAAAGGTATTGAGAGTTTTACATTTGATTCTTACTTAAGAGTTCCTCCAATGATTACTAATTTTCAAGATCTTAGCAGATATTGTTACCCTAGTAATGAGCATTCTAGTTCTTTAGAAGATAAGTGTAAAATATCTTTTGCTAGAGATACTTCTTTCAAAAATGATATTGTTATTGTTGTTG
>Ga0256838_1000963_pt1 | contig 14768 bp, 15 predicted proteins | sample 4571419metaG_FD_185978 | JGI IMG/M metagenome (GOLD analysis project Ga0256838, IMG submission 185978) | Hydrothermal vent microbial communities from Guaymas Basin, Mexico - 4571-419 | ecosystem: Environmental > Aquatic > Marine > Hydrothermal vents | place: Mexico: Guaymas Basin | collected...
GTCACGGTAATAATACCCGCCTACAACGAGGAAAAATACATCGGGAAGTGCCTCGGGGAGTGGGTCAATCAGGACTACCCAAAAGATCGCTATGAAATTCTCGTGTACGATGGCATGAGCACCGATAGAACCGCTGAGATAGTGAAAGATTTTGAGCGCAGGTATCCAGGCCTCGTGAAATACAGGAAGAACCCGAAGAAAAGACAGGTCTACGCCTTCAACATGGGGATCCGAGAGGCCAGGGGGGAGTTCTTCATAATCTTCGGGGCCCACGCGTATCCGGAGAGGGATTTCTTAAGAAAGAGCGTTGAGACTTTTCTGGAGGTCAAAAAAAAGGAACCAAAGCTTGCCGGTGTTGGTGGGAAGATAGTCAAACTCTATGAGAACCGGCTAGCCAAGTTCGTGGCCTTGATTTACTCTTCTCCTCTCTCTGGCGCAAGCACGTTCTGGTACGAAGAAAAGCCACACTTCGCCAAAACGGTTGCCTTCGCGCTCTACGACAAAAAAATCGCCGAAGATATCGGGGGCTTTGATGAAGATATGGTAGTTGGAAATGACTTTGAGTTCAACCTCAGGATAAACAAGAGGGGGTATAAACTGTTCTTCAACCCGGAAATCAGGAGTTATTATTATGCCCGCTCTACGTGGAAGGGGTTTTTAAAGCAGACTTTTAACTACGGTGCCGTTAAGGCAATGGCGCTCAGGAAGGGGTATTTTTCACCCCTCTGGCTCGCTCCACTCGGCTTCCTTGGGTTTGAGGCATTGATTCCCTTCTGGCGTTTTCTGGTTCCCCTCTTTGTCCTGTACTGGGCCGGTCTCTTCGGGGAGGGGGTCAGGCTCTGGAGAAAGACTAAAAACGTTGATGCCCTTGCCTTGCCCCCTGTGATGTGGCTGTTCCACAACTTGATAAGCCTCGGTTTCATAGCCGGGCTGATGGTGGAAAAGAAGGCGTTCAGGTGATTGTTATGCGAGTCGTTGTAACTCATGATGTTGATCATCTGTCCGTCTACGAACACTTAGGGGACTTGGTAATTCCGAAATTTATCAGTTTATCTCTGATTGAGCTTTGGAAAGGATTAATCGCCATAGATGAATTCAAGAAAAGGCTCAATGAATTACTTAGAAATGGATGGAACAACATTGGGGCTCTTGTAAAGTTTGATAAAAAACATGGAATCAGCTCAACATTCTTTGTTGCCGTTGAGAAAGGACTTGGGATTTCGTATTCTCTGGAGTCTGCGGAACAGGTGATTAAATTTTTAACAAAAGAAGATTTTGATGTAGGACTCCATGGGATAAACTATAACAATTTTGCCCTAATGAAACAGGAGATGAACAAATTTAGGGAAATTTCTGGACTTGAGGAATTTGGAATTAGGATGCACTATCTAAGAAGGTCAGAGTCAACTCTGGAATTATTAAATGAGCTGGGTTATCTATTTGATTCCACAGTGTATGACGAGAATTTAAGGCAACCTTACCCCGTTGGAAGAATGCTTGAGATTCCCCTGCACATTATGGATACTTATCTTTTTAGCCCGTTCTACAGAGCATTTACTTTAGAATCTGCCATAGAGTATACAGAAACACTAATAAAGAAAGCAAGAGAAGAAAATAAGACTTTGGTTATTCTGTTACATCAGAGACATTTTTCTCCATCCTTTTCAAGGTATATGGAGTGGTATAAATGGATAATTGAAACTGCTCAGGATTTAGGTGCAGAGTTCTTGAGCTGTAGGGAGGTTGCAGAAAGATGGGTAAAAAAGTTATAATGGTTTCCACAAACCTACTTAAATTCAAACCTCGTATTTACAAAGAGGCCAAAAGCCTCGTTAATGCTGGGCACAAAGTCATTGTCTTAGCGTGGGATAGGGAGGGGAAGTATCCGAGGGAAGAAACCATCGAAGGAATTCGGGTTGTGAGGTTTGGGCCTAAGTCAAGATACGGCAGTTTTTTTGACTTCTTGGTTAAGCTTCCTGTATTCTACATCAAAGCATTCATTTTCATGGCTAAGAAGGATTTCGATGCGATCCACACCCACGATTTTGATACTGCCTTTTTGGGGCTCCTTTTCAAGTACATTAAGGGCAAGAAGTGGGTCTATGATGTGCACGATCTCTACCACACTTTTTTTGAAGTCGAGGGTAAATCCACTCTATTTTCCCGCTTGCTAGCCGAGATTGTCAAGCGGATTGATGCATTCTTTGCCAAGTGCTCCGACCGCTTAATCGTGGCGACCCAATCGATAGGTGGAAAACATGAGGGGCTAAGGGAGTACTATATCCGGGAGGGAATTGAGGCCGAGAAAATAACGACGATATGGAACGTCCCTATCCTTGCACAGTTTAGCACACAAAAGGTACCTCCAAAAAAGGGTAGGGATGGGTTTGTTATAGGATTCATCGGAACCATACGGACGATTTCAAATTTCATTCCCCTCTTTGAGGCCGTAAAAACTCTGAACTTTCCCGTGAAACTGCTGTTCGTTGGCGGTGGGAAAAGTCTTGATGGGCTGAAACAGCTTGTTGAAAAAGAATATCCTGAACTTGACGTTGAATTCGTTAAGAGCGTTCCTTATCAAGAGGTTCCAAGCTATTATAGGATGTGCAATGTAGTGTATTCTTGTTTCCCAATAAGAGAGAATGTTAAAAGAGGAGTTTCTGTGAAGGTTTTTGAGGCCACTGTTCTCGGAATCCCGGTGATTGTAAATGATGACACTCTAAATTCCGATTATGTCAGAGAGTACCGTTGTGGCGTTTGTGCGGATATTGATAGCATAGATGACCTGAGGCAGAAACTGTTACTTGTAAGAAGTCTTCGGCCATTTAACTTTAAGATTATACGAAAAAAATGGAATTGGAGACGTATGGAGGATAGACTGTTAAAGGTCTATTCAATTGTTATGGGGGGAGGAATGGAATGAGAGTCCTATTACTTTCGCCTCATACGGATGATGTTGAGCTGGGGGCCGGTGGGACTTTGGTGAAGTTCCTGGAACTCGGTCACGAAATACTCTGGGTGGTGTTCTCCACTGCTGAGGAATCCCTGCCAGACAACATGCCAAAGGACACGTTAAAAAGGGAATTCCTGGGAGTAATAAACGATCTGGGTCTAAAAAAGGAGAATTACAGGATAATGAACTTTCATGTTAGGAGATTACATGAATACAGACAGGAGATTCTTGAGGAGTTAGTGAAAATCAGGAAAGATTTTGCACCAGACTTAGTCATAGGTCCCTCGTTAAACGACTATCACCAGGATCATCAGGTTGTGGCGTGGGAGATGATCCGAGCGTTCAAGAACACGTCTTCAATAATCTGCTACGAGCTTCCCTGGAACCATGTGACGTTTAACACTCAGCTCTTCGTCAAGCTGGAGGAAAAGCACGTTAAAAAGAAGGTCGAGCTCTTAAGTAATTATAAGAGTCAGCTCATCCTCAACAGACCATACTTTTCAAAGGATTTTATCTTCGGATGGGCAAGGATGAGGGGAGTTCAGGTTAAGGCGGAATTTGCGGAAGCCTTTGAGGTGATAAGATGGATACTGTAAGGGTTCTAATCACTGGCGCCGGCGCACCAGGGATTAGAGGAACACTTTACTCTTTGAGAAGCAACTGGGACAACAGGAAAATCACAACAATCGGAGTTGACATGAAGGGAGAAGTCGTCGGGAAGTACCTGTGTGACAGATTTTATCAAGTTCCTCCCGCAAGTAGCGAGGAATTCATCCCCACTCTGTTGGACATTTGTGAGAGAGAGGAAGTCGACGTGGTTCTTCCTCAAGTAACGGCTGAACTTTATCCCCTGGCAAGATACAAAGAAGATTTCGAGAAAATTGGCACGAAAGTGGCCGTTTCCGGCTATGAAGCTATAGAGCTTGCCAACAGCAAAAAGGAACTTATGAAAATTGCCAAGAAAGTTGGCGTCCCTTACCCTGAGTTTTATGCAGTTCGAACGTGGGATGAACTGGAAAGCTCTGCCGAAAAGCTGGGATTTCCATTCGTGGTTAAGCCGCCAGTTGCAAGCGGAATGAGAGGATTCAGAATCATTTACAAAAATATCAACAGGAAGGAGGCGTTCTTCACAGAGAAACCCGACAGCTCCAAGGTGACAATGGAAGAGCTTCACAACATCTTGGGTGAAGAGTTCCCGGAGCTCCTTGCCATGGAGTACCTTCCGGGTAGGGAGTACAGCGTGGACATACTATCAAGTGTGGATAACGTGCACGTGGTGGTTCCAAGGCGTAGGGACGCCATACGGACGGGCATAACTTTCGTTGGCACTGTAGAGAAGAGGGATGACTTAATAGAATTCTCGGAAAAGCTTACCCTTAAAATCGGCCTTGAGTACGCCACGGGGCTTCAGTTCAAGGAAGACGAAAACGGTATCCCAAAGGTCATAGAGTCCAACCCTCGGATTCAGGGGACAATGGTTCTCTCGACGGTGGCGGGGGCTAATGTTATATACGGAGCCGTTAAATTGGCACTTGGTGAAGAGGTACCTGAATTCAGAGTTAGGTGGGGTGCTAAGCTTTTGAGGTTCTGGGGTGGAGTTGGGGTTGTAGATGGGGGGGTGTTCGAAATATGAAGACATGGAGGAGGTATGAGGAGTATCTTTTAACTGGTGAGTGGCACGTTCACACGAACTACACTGATGGACGGAATTCGATCTTCGAAATCTGTGAGCGGGCCAGGGAGCTTGGCATTCCCCTTCTGGCTTTTACGGAGCACGTGAGGAGAAAGTTGACTTATGATTTCAATGAGTTCCTGAGTGATATTGATCGGGCGAGGGAGGAGTTTTCCGAGATAATAATCCTGAGCGGCGTTGAGGCTAAAGTTCTGCCCGATGGAAGTTTAGATGTGGAAGATGATATTATAAGGCAGGTTGATTATCCAATTTTTGCCTTTCACAGCTTTCCAAGGGATAGAGAGCTTTACGTGGAGTGTTTGAAAAAAGCGATAAAAAACAGGTACGTCAATGCGTGGGCTCATCCAGGGCTATTCTTACGGAGGACGGGGTTTTCTCTCACCGTTGATGAGCTTGAAGAAATCTTTAAGCTGATGAAGGAGCATGATGTCCTGCTGGAAGTTAACAGGAGGTACAGCCTTCCATTGGGAAGCTGGCTGAACCTTGCCAAGCAGATGAAAGTTAGAATAGTGAGGGGAGGTGATGTGCATAGTATAGGAGAGTTTGAGATAGGAGAGAAAGAGCTATAACATCCTGCAGCTCTAGATAAGTTTATCCCATAGAGAGGAGACGCATATTTATAAGTTTTGGAGATGGGAAAGCAAGTGCAAGAATAGCTAAAGTACTGGGGTGGTGTTTGTGAGGGAATACCTAAAAAAGATACTCCAAAATGAAACCGCTGACCCTAAAAATGCTAGGGGATTATTTGAATTCTATCATTCGAGTGACAAAAAAGTAAAGGAAACAACACTGAATACCATACTCGAAGTTAATGATATCGCCCCCACATTTTATTTACGATATCCAAACAACAAAAAATTTGCAGTGGTTCTGAGCCATGATGTGGACTTGGTGAGACCCTCTTGGAAGTACTATACCTACCACTTGGTTAAGAGGCCTAAAATTGGGCTTAATCTTCTTATAAAGCAGAAAAATCCCTACGACACTTTTGAAAAGATAATCGAACTCGAAAAGAAATTTGGGGCAAAATCGACGTTCTTCTTCATGGCTGTCGATAAAGATCCGACCGGAATTAGGTATCGGATTGAGGACTTCAAAGGGACGCTTCGAACGATTCTTGATGAGGGATTTGAAGTTGGTCTTCATGGTAGCTACACCGCTTACAACGATTTAAATCAGCTGAAGAAAGAGAAAAGCAGGCTGGAAAAGGCCACTGGGGAGAAAGTCCAAGGATACCGCAATCATTATCTCAGGTTCAAAATACCCGAAACCTGGAAACTTCTCGAAAAAACTGGGTTCAAGTATGACTCAACTATTGGTTACAACGACTTGGTAGGTTTCAGGGGAGGGGTTCCCTATCCATTCTACGGATTTAACCCCAACAGTGATGAGACGTTTAATGTTCTTGAAATACCGCTAAACGTTATGGATGGGACACTCTTTGAATACATGCATCTCTCGGTGGATAAAGCGTTTGAGCTTGTGAAAAGACTCATGGATATTGTGGAGAAATATCATGGTGTACTGACTTTAAACTGGCATAACGACAAGTTTGATGGAATATACTGGAGACACTACGAGGAACTCTACGTGAAGATTCTTAAGGAAGCGAAGAAAAGGAATGCATGGCTGACGAACTGCATTGAACTGGCGGAGTGGTGGATGGAGAATGGAAGTACGTAAACTTTCCAAAGAAGAGTACCAGAATTTTCTCCCTTCTCAAAATACTGCTCAGTGGACAGTATTCCACAATACATGGTGGCTTGAAATTTTTAGAAAGTGGTACAGGCATAAATATTACGTGGAATATTATGGAGTTACCAGAAATAACGAACTGCTGGCAGTTATGCCTGTTCCAGTTCATCGAAAGTTTGTGCTTCTCAAAGTTGTAGCTCCTCCCCGGCTCACTCCATACCTTGGCCCAGTGTTTAGGGATGAAATATTAAAAGGAAAGCCTCCTTCTGTAATGTCCAAAATAAAAGAAATAAACTCTTATTTTGCAAAAGTGTTAAGAGGTCACTATCACTTAGTTATTGACTATCCGTTTTCTCCGTGGCATGTTGATTTGCAGCCTTATAAGTGGGCTGGGTTTCGTGTTGGAGTGCATTATACGTACATTATAGATTTAGCTCAATCTCTGGAGGAAATCTGGGCTGGGATGGACAAGAGGAGGCGTAATGAGATAAGAAAAGCGATGTCTTTAAATCCGGAGGTTGTGGAGGGTGATATCAATTCCTTCCTTGAACTGAATGCAATCACATTTAGGCGTCAGGGGATTAATTATGATCTTAGAGCCCTTTGGAGGAGGTTGTTTGAGGAATGCTCATCTAGGGGGCAGTGTAAGGTTTGGACTGCGTTTGTGGGAGGGGAGCCTTTGGCGTCTCTGTTCCTCGTGTGGGATAAAAAACGTGCTTATTACCTTGGTGGTGGTATTAGCGAGAATTCTAAGGGTTTGATGAGTTATCTCCTGTGGAATGCAATAAAGTTCAGCAAGGAAAAAGGTTTAAATGTGTTTGATTTTGAGGGTTCTGACGTGCCGAGCATAGAGGGATACTTTAGAAAATTTGGTGGGACTTTGACACCAGTATATTATATCCAAAGTCCAATATCTTTGGTGTTGAAAAAGCAGTATAATACCCTAGTTCCTATCAAGGTTAAACATCAATTTGGATGCTCATAGTGGCACTAAGTGGTTGCTCGTGTGTGAGCGTTCAACTAGGCACAACTCTCAATCTTCCCTAAAGTCTGGGGATGTCGCACAGAAGCCCTAACATGCCTGACCCCTAACCAGCCAAAAACTCCTGAAACTTACCCCACCCACCCCTCCTAGCCACAAGCTGAGCCCCATTACCAGCTAAAACCGCCTCCGGCAAGCCGAATTCAGCAATAGCATCAAAAAGAACCTTAATCGCACTCTCCCCAGTCATCAAACAACCCAAAAGCCAAAATCATCCTCGAAGCATCATCCATAACACTGATCAAGTATTTCTGCCCACCCTTCTAGGTTACCAGTCCATCTGCCAGAGCTGGTTAGAATACTCGACCTCAAACCTGCGAGGCTTTTTCCGGCGTTTTGACTGTCTCACGAGGCCAGCCTCCTTCAAAAACCTTGTAAATCGTGTAGTGGGGACATGAGTTCCGTAATGCTCCTCAATCCACTTCTCTAAGTGTACTGGCCCTGCTATTGTGATTCTGAGTGGGCTTTCAGGATTAAGTGGTGCTGTTTGGGATTAGTTTTGGTTTTCTTCTTTGAGCTCTGGGATTTTTCCAGAGAGTTTGTATTGTCTGACTATTTGCTGGACTCTCCTTCTGGAGGTTTTCACGTGGTTACTGATTGTTTTTGTGTTGAATCCGGCCTTCTCGTGCAGTACTATTATTAGCCTGACCTTATCCCGATCAAGCTTCATGCCCTTATACTTAATATACTACCTAGCAAAATAATCTTGGGATACAACAAAAATAATCGAAAAATATAAAAGTACAAAAATAATTGTTAAGATATCATGAAAACTATAGACTATATCCTCAAAACTACACTGGTTTATCTATCACCAAGCTATGCAAGAGGTGTTGCTGAAAAATATTGGACTCTACACGATGAAAAGTATAGGGAGTTAAGGGCAAAACAATTTGAAGATGGAACAATATATGACATTTATAGAAAAATCTTAAAAATAATGAATCCCAATAAAGATGTTTCAATTTTGGATGCTGGGTGCGGTAGCGGTGAACTCGTGTACTACTTCTACAATGACGGATATAACATTAGAGGTTTTGATGTCTCTCCAAAAGCTGTTAAAATGGCCAATAAGTTAATTGGAAAAGAATTATGTTACGTTGATGATTTCTTAAGTCTGAAAGACAGAACGAAAAGTTATGATATTGTATATATATACAACTCTTTATTTTATATTCATCCTAAACACTTGAAAATCGTATTTAAAAATTTTTATGACATTTTAAATGATGGTGGTAAGTTGTACATTTTTGATGTACCCGACTTTAGAAAACGGAGAAAGTGGTACGGTACTCATAAGTGGTATAAGAGATTAGTGTTAAATTCTGTGACTACCCTATTTCCTGTCTATCATCCTTATTCGGCAGCATTTTGGATAAAAGACAACCATATTATCAAAAATGCGTATGAATGTGGATTTAGAGACATCATTAAGTTTGATAGCTGGTCGTACTACAGGTCACATTATGTTCTGCATAAATAGCTTTGTCTCAAATAGTATAAACCTAGATTTGGTAATCCTAATGATGCTATAACAGAACCCTCGATTATGGGTAGGTGTGTTACCGAAAATGTTATTAACTTTGGATAAGTCTTTGCTAGAGAATAGTGCAAAGTTTTGGGTGGGAAGATGAATAAAAAATTGAAAGAATTAGAAATGAATTTTACAATATTAAAATATCAGCTCCACATAGACAATATATCTCTCATTTGGCCATTAAAATCTATCTTGTATAGAGGATATCCCCAGATGAATTTTCTAGAGTCGAAAATTCTTTTAAATTTAAAAAAGGTTTTAAATATACTTAGGTTTAAAAATATCAATATACCCAAGATACCTAGTAATGAAATACCTATCTTTTTCTCAGATTTAGTGGATTTTAAGTATGTGTATGATCTCCAAACTCTTACTAAAGTATTTGAAAATGAATACAATTACAACATAATAAAAAAACTAGATACAACACCTTTCGAAGTTCTGTACTATGACTTTTTCAATATCTTGAGTACAAAAAAAGTCAAGCAAATAGCTTCTCCTAGGAGGATTCCTGCAGAATCGTTTATTGACTGGAAACTAGTAAAAGAAGAGCAACATCTTTCATCCCATATATCAAAACGTATAAAAAAGCTAGAAGACTCGGGAGAAGTTAAATTAGCTCCCTACATAACGATTAAAGCCATTCCAGAAATTATTAGGTGGTACTTAACGTGGAAAAAGATATTACTTAAATTCAAAGATTCACCCTTTCTGTTTTTAATAAATGAATATAGTCCTTTTCCATATTTTGGAGTTGTGTGGGCTAAAAAATCGGGGATACCCTCAATAGCTCTTCAGCATGGGGTTATCCACCCTACACATCCAGGATACTATCATGACCCAGAGAATGTGGCGGTAAACCCAGATGATTACATTAATCATGTAATCCCTACTTTGACGCTGGTTCAGGGTGAATACGAAAGGAGACTTCTTTTAAAAATGGGATATCCCAAGAAAGCCATTAGAGTTACAGGCCAGCCAAGGTATGACTTTCTTGCATATTCTGATGATATTTTCAATAGGGATAAAATAATTGAAGAATATGGACTTCCTAGAAATAGGAGATTTATTATCTGGACAACCCAAACACACGGTCTTTCAAAACGGGAGAATATAAAAAATGTCCAGGAAATCCTTAGGGCTATGAAAGTTCTAAAAGATAAGTATCACTTGATAATTAAACTACATCCAGGTGAGAACCAAAAGGCACCACTCTACAAGAAGTATTTTGGGGACAAAGATTTTGCTACGATAATTGATGGAAAAGCTAACACCTATGAGCTAATTTATATCAGTGATGCGCTAATAACAAAGCATTCCACAACTGGAATAGAGGCCATTGCGATGGGAAAGCCAATACTTTTAACAGAATTCATTAAATCTGTTGATCTCTCCTTATATACAGACTATGGATTTGATTATATCTTAAGGAGCTATAGAGACTTAATAGAATATGTTAGATTAATCAAGAGCGGTGAACTATTAGATGACTTCGAAAGAAAAAGGGCGTTTTTTATAAAAGAGAGATTGGCACACTTTGGAAATGCAACGCAAAGGGTTGTTAAGATATTAGAAAAATTCATTTGAGGTGATTTAAATGGATAACAAGATAAAAGTGATAATCCATGCATTTGCTAATAAAGACTCTTTTAATGCTCAAGATTTAAATGCAAAAGAAGTGAGGAGATTTTTGGTGATACTAAATGAAATGGCTTAAAAAATCCTAATTAACAAACTCGTCTACATGTTAGGAACTGCAATAGAGTATGGGAGATGGCAGTACATTTATCAAAAATATCGAGAAAAATATGAAATACATCCGACTTTTAAGTTTAATGGCCCGGGAATATCGTTATATGGTGAAGGAAGAATTATTCTTGGAGCGAATTCCTATATAGGACGATACAGCTCCATTCAATCGTACGCAGGTTGCAAAGTTGAAATAGGGAAAAACTGTGCAATTAGTCATTACGTAATGATATATACAGCAAATAGAATTGCGGATCAAGATTTCAGCAAAAGTAAAAAGATTAAGACAGGTAATGTTTACATTGGAGATAATTGCTGGATTGGTGCTCATGTGTTCATAAATCAAGGTGTTTCAATAGGGGAGAACGCTGTTGTTGGCGCGCATTCCGTTGTCACGAAAAATATTCCTCCACATAGTATAGCTGTAGGAGTGCCAGCAAAAGTGATAAAGTTCAAATCTTACTTAAGTGAAGATGAGATTAAAGAGTTAGCTAAACGGTATTGGGACTCACTGCATCCTAAATTAAAAACCCAGCTATTCCATTAGGTTCATCAGTAATATCACCCGCATTTGCTATCGATTATTTGCTAATTTAATTTTCTTAAAAGTCAATACCTCATCTTCTTTTATATCTTCTAAAGCAATTCCGCCTATTACGTAATCAATCATCCATGGCGGGATTCCTGTTCCTGGTCTTTTCCAAGTGATGTCCTCCTCTTCAATAACTTTACCTCTGGGAATGTATCGCTTAGCAACTAAGCTTCTCCTAGCATATTTTCTTGAGATTTCTTCGCTTGGTAAATAATGCTTCTCAAATTCTCCAATAATTTTCCTGATAAACTTCATTTTTTCAATAACTCTTTTCAAGTCGTGATAGTCCATTGCGTGATAGTGGTCATTTCCAGGCAAACTCTTATTCCATGTATAGTGTTTCTCAATAACTTGAGCACCTAAAAGCCATGCTGTTATCAAAACCTCATCAACATGCTCTGGAAGTGTGTGATCTGAGTAACCGATAATATAATCTGAGAATAACTCCTTCATTTTTTTAATGGCTCCAAGATTGGCATTTTCATACTTTGTTGGATAGTTCAGAACACAGTGTAAAAGGATTATCTGATCGTTTCCTTCTTCTCTGATCCATTCAACGGCTCTCCAAATCTCAGAAATCGTTGAGGCACCGGTTGAAAGTATAATCGGCTTTTCTTTTTTGACGATGTACTTTAAGAAGGGCTTGTTTGTTATGTCAGCAGAGGCTATCTTATATGCAGGAACTAGAGGTTCTAAAAAGTCAGCACTCTCAGTATCAAAAGGTGTTGCTAGGAAATCTACCTTATAGTATTTTGCATAATCTGCCAGTTCTTCAAACTCATTTTTCCAGAACTTATCATATTTCCTAAACAACTCATATTGGGATTTTGTCGGTTCTTTTGTAGTGTCCCAGTATGCTGGGGAATATTTTGACGCCAGTGTTTCTGCCTTATAAGCTTGGAACTTTATAGCATCTGCCCCCGCTTTGGCAACCTCCTCAATCATTTGTTTTGCTCTTTCAATGTCCCCCTCATGATTTACGCCAGCTTCTGCAATGATATAGGGCAAGTCGAATTTATCTCTCCTGATAACTCTTTTACCAAGTTTGATCTCTCTCATTCTTCCACCTCCAATACTCGGAGAGTATTTCGTTGATAACTCTGTTAATCCCCTGTCTTATAACTTTAGAGGCCTCAATTTGTGCCAAGTACATTCTTTTTCTTAAGTATGAGTCATTAGCGATTTCTTTAATAGTGTTTAATATATCTTCTTGATCTACTGTGCAAGCAATTCCGAGGTATTTAATTCCTCTATGATACCGAGCAAACAAATGTAAAGTTTCTCTATCATTCTGAGCAATGCTGATTGTGGGAATCCCCATAGCTGTTAGTTCATAGATAGTCCTGCCATTAGACGTTATTGCAATGTCTGCTCTTCTCATTAATCTAGCCATGTTTTTAACATTTTGATGCACTTCAATGCATTTTTTCTCACTGTCCAATTCATTTAATAATGTTGTTAGTTCCGCTTTATGGGAGTACCCTGGCCCTATTACTGTGATCACTTTTTCTATTGATGTCTCTGAGAAAATTTCCGGTACAAGTTGCAAAACTTTGCATGTTAAATTATTTTGATCCACACCTCCAAAACTTATGAATAATGTTTTTGGGGGATCCCTAAATTCAATTGGGGAATATAAGTAGAATTTTTCATTTAAACATTCGTATTCATAACCAAATCTGTGATTGGGGTTTGGATTAGTTTTTTCGTATAAAGCATTAAAGACTAAATGTGCCTCATCGGCCCCTTCACCAAGGTCCTCAAAATTGATTACAAAAACTCCAAGCTCCTTTAACTTTTTGATATACCCTAAATCTGTATCAAGGATATCGTTTATTACAATATCGGGATGCATCTCTGCAATTCTTTTAATGAGATTATCCTCCGAGATGACAATAACCTGATACCCTGCATCGTGCATCACTTTTATTGCCTGCTCATTGCTTTCATAAGTTAAGAAAAGAACCTCGTGACCAATAAATCTGTCCGCAAGAGTTAACGTTCTATAAATGTGCCCCATACCAATTTTTTCATTTCCGTTAACCACAAACAGGATTTTTAACCTACGCAGGAATGTTTCAGCAATAAGCCAGTCTATAGGTGTGTCTATATCTAAACCTTCAATCTCGTCCAAAATAAAAATTCCAATATTCCTACCAAATCTGGAATCCTTTGTTACGAATTCTCGCCTTGTTATTAAAAATGCTCCCGTCTCTTTGTATTTTTTAGGAAGCCATTGTCGGTTTAATCTCTCTTTGTAATCTGGAACAATTTGTCCGTTCTCTTCTTTCCAATAAAGATGTGTAGCATTAATAACAGGAATTAAAGTGTCGAGATTCTCGGAAAGGAACCTTTCAATAGCGTTATCTAGTGTTGTCGGCTTTAGTAAGGGGGATGTTGGTTGGAGTGTTATAACAATGTCATACTCCTTATTTAACAAATTCTCCATGTAAATTGTGGCATCATATACCACCGGATCTAAAGTTACGTTATCTTGAGCCAATTCATGAGGTCGTTTCCTTAAATAGACCTCAAAATTAGAGGCATATTCTAATATTTCATCATCATCGGAGGTTACTACAATGTCATTTATCCATTTACTTGTTAGTGCATTCTTTATTTGGTAATAAATTAAGGGCTTTCCATTTAAAAGTCGGAGATTTTTTCTCTTTATACCTTTGGAGCCACCCCGGGCAGGGATAACTGCTAGGATATTCATACATCTCTCCCTACTCTTTTCTTTGCTAAATAACTTAAAACACTTGCTATCCCCTGACTCACCACCGTCGCCACTGCCGCCCCTTCCGCTCCATAGTTCAGTATCAGAACGTAGTTTAGAACCACGTTCAGCAACGCTGTAAACCCCGTGATCTTCGTAAAGGTCAGCTCCCTTCCGGTCGCGTTCATGTAGCTCCCCATCAGAGAGTTGAGGAACATGGAGGGAACGGCAAACGCTAAAATCCTCAGCACGGGAACGCTCGGCAGGAACTTCTCCCCGAAAACGAATAGAATTCCAATCCTAGCGAGGGTGTAGTATCCTGCTGTTCCCGCAAGCCCTATGAGCAGGAGTATCTGAAAGCTCTTCTTGAAGAGCACTTCAAGCGTTTTTCTGTCTTCCTTCCATAACCTAGCCATCGAGGGCATTGTAGTTGAGACGACTATGTTTGGGATAAAGAGTGAGACCTCAATCAATGTATACGCCGCCCTGTATATTCCCGTCTCATAATCTCCCCTGAGGAGGCTGAGCATCACCATGTCCGTTCTATAGTAGATGAGCGTGAAGAGTCCTATGAACCAGAAGGGATAGGACTTCATCAGGAGGTTCTTCCAAACTTCCGGCCTAAAGCGAACCCTGAGTTCATCAACGAACCGAAGCCCCCACCTTATCCTCAGGAGTTCTCTCAATGTATAGCCAGTCAAAAGCGCAATTATAAATGGAGGGAGGGATTTAAACACGTACAAAACGGCCCCGCCGACAAAGAACGCCCAGAATCTCTCAACGGTCCT
>Ga0256838_1000965_pt1 | contig 14733 bp, 13 predicted proteins | sample 4571419metaG_FD_185978 | JGI IMG/M metagenome (GOLD analysis project Ga0256838, IMG submission 185978) | Hydrothermal vent microbial communities from Guaymas Basin, Mexico - 4571-419 | ecosystem: Environmental > Aquatic > Marine > Hydrothermal vents | place: Mexico: Guaymas Basin | collected...
GGAAATAGAGGCAAAAAATGTTGCAGTTGGAGTTGTAGATAAAAGTGCAGGTGGAATGAGTAAAAAGATTTTATCAAATCTACACTCCCCTGAGTTTCAAACTCCAAAATTTTACAAATCACAAAAAGAGTTAAGTGATGCAATTTATAACAAAGATATTATGGTTGGGATGATTTTTGATGAACAGTTTGAGAAAAATTATTATAAAAATCTAAACCCAACTATAAATATTCTCATAGATTCTACTACAGCGTCGCAAAGCTTAATGGCAATAGGATATATTCAAAATATTCTAATGAAGTTCAACAACCTAAAACTCCCCGTTGCACTTAAAATGCACAAACTTTTTAATCAAAATGCCGATACAGGACTTTTTATGGGGGTAAGTGAACTTTTATCTGTTATTACCCTGCTTACAACTATTTTAACTGCTATCGCTTTTGTAAAAGAGAAAGAGAGTGGCACTTGGGATATTATGCTTTTAATGCCTGTTAATCCTAAGATTATTATCTTAGCAAAATCACTCTCTCAAATTATCATTATAATGCTTGGTGTTACCATAAGTGTTGGATTAATTCTGTTTCACTCCTTGGATGTTCCAATAAACGGAAACCTTTTAAACTTCTTTATCCTTACATTCTTTTATGTTGCCACAACTGCTGGTATCGGTCTATTTATCGCAGCAGTTTCAAAAAACATTATGCAAATATCGCAACTCTCTATTGTTATTATGATGCCCATAATATTTTTAAGTGGTGCATGGACACCAATCTATGCGATGCATCCTCTGCTTCAATATCTATCTGCGATAACTCCTTTAAGCTACTATATAGAAGGGTGTGAGAGTATCTTTTTTAGAGGTACTGAATTTATAGACTTGTTACCATATTTTGGAGGAGTGTTAATCTTAGGTGTTATTCTTTATTGGTATGGATTTAGGAAGATTGGGAAACTGTTTTAAATCTTAATATATATTAAGATATACTACATATAATAATATATATTAAAATATGGAGAAAAGCATGGTAACTTATGCAAAAGATGAGATGGTTGGTATAACAGAGCTAGGTAAATCACTAGGAAACTATCTTGATAAAGTAACATCAAATATGTTTAGTAAAATAGCAATCATAAGAAGAAATAAACCTGAAGCAGTAATAATTGCTATTGAAGAGTATGAGTTATTACAAAGAGCTTATGATATGCTAGAGCAAAAAGAGATAGAAGATTTAATGAATACAATGACAAAAGATGATAAAACTATATCGCACTCAAAAACAATAAGTATTCAAATCTAATATGAAAAAAGATATTAAACTAACATATCTAAAAAAGGCTACTAAATTTCTAGTTAAAAATAAAAATATCTTGACAGAAGAGGAATCTGATGAGTTGGTTATAAAATTTATAAAAAAGAAGTTTTATAATATAGACACAAATATTGATTATAAACAGATGCAAGGTGAGATAAAAGATATTTATAGAATAAGAAAAGCAAATATAAGAATCATATTAAAAATAGTGAACGATGAGATAATAGTTGAAGCTATTATTCAAGATATTGGATTTCGTGGAAATATTTATAAATCATAATAAAAAAATTTACTAAAAGGAAGAATAAAATGCACTGGGTATATTTATTACTCGCCATAACTTTTGAAGTTATGGCAACATTATCAATAAAACAAGCGACACTGGGTAATACTTATATATGGAGTGCGATAATTGCAGTTCTATATATTATCTCATTTAGCTTTGTCTATTATGCAACAAAACACATTGAGATAGGTACTGTCTATGCGATTTGGGCGGGGACAGGAACGGCATTGATTGTTGTTCTTGGTTGGTTGATTTTTAAAGAAGATATGAACTGGTATAAAATTATTGGTGTTTTATCTATAATTTTTGGCGTTGTTTTACTAAAATTGCAAACAACAGCATAAAGATTAAGGTATGATTATTAAATACTTTCTTTTAGATATAGCTAAAATGATAACAAAGGATAAGATATAAAATGAAATATTACCCACATATATTAGCAAGCAGTTTTTTAGTTTTTTTTATACTATTTGGTATAAATCCAGTTGATAGAGCGGTATGGATTGTTGAAGTTATTCCTATAATCATTGTCTATCTGTTTTTACTCTCTACATATCAAAAATTTAAATTTACAAATATCTCATATAGTTTAATGATTATATGGATGGTATGGCATACGATTGGAGGGCACTATACTTTCGCAAATGTTCCTTTTGATTTTATAACCGATCTCTTTAATTTTCAGAGAAATAATTTTGATAGAGTTGGTCATATTGTAGTTGGATTCTATGCTTACCCTATGGCTGAATTTTTAGTAAGAAAAAAATATACTAATGTAATTGTCGCTTCCTTTTTTGGACTCTTTTTTGTTATGAGTATAGCTGCTGGTTATGAGATAATAGAGTGGGCTTATGCTGTAATAGATGGTGGAGATACGGGGATAGAGTTTTTAGGCTCTCAAGGGGATATTTGGGATGCTCAAAAAGATATGTTGGCAGATACAGTTGGAGCACTCATTTCAATTGCTCTATTCTTGTATATACGACCAGATAAAAACAGGGGAAATTAAAAATGAGAAAAGATTCGCAATATTATCAACCTAGTATAACTGTTTTACAAAGTGCTTCTCTATTTAATGGTGTAAATGAAGTGATGATGGAAGAGATATTGGGACATTTTTCTCCTATGACTCTGCCTAAAAAAACCTCTATACATCCATGGCAGACACAAACATCACTCTTTGTAATTATAAAAGGAAGAGTTAAAATTTCTACCATAAATCCTGGTACTGGTCATGAATATATTATTTCACTACTAGATAAAGGTGATGTTTTTGATGTTATTTCACTGCTTGACTCAAAAGCACATGAGGTAAATATTGAGACTATTGAAGAGGTACAACTTTTAAAAATGCCTATACAGACAGCACGTGATTGGTTAGAAAAACATCCGCAATTCAATAAAAACTTTCTGCCCTACATAGGAGAGAGAATGCGCTATTTAGAAAATAGCGGTTCTGGTTTAGCACTCTACGATACTATGAGTAGATTGGCAAAATTAATTCTAGATAATGTAGATACTCACAGTAAAATGAAAAAAGAGTTTCCTGTTAAGCTTATCAATGATCTCTCTCATGAATCTATAGCCCAGATGATAGGTTCCGTGCGAAAAGTTGTAAATCTTAATATTCAAGAGTTGAAAAAAGAGGGAATAATTACATCGGTACGAGGAAAACTCTCTGTAAATAATTTTGAAAAACTACTTGATAAGTGTGAAAATATTGTATAAGTGCCCTTTAGGTAACAGACTATTTTTTTGAAATTATATATACTTAATATAATTAAAAATGGGGTGAAAACAACTGTGTTAAAAACAATAGTATCGTTCTTTAGTGTTGTAGTATTAATTATGTTAATCTCTTTTTTCTTTTTATTAAAAGGAATAACAGTAGATAAAATCTCTTATGAAAATATAAATATAAATGAAATGTATTTAAAATATGATGAAAAATTTATATTAACAATAAACAAACTAGAAATAAAAAAGAAAAAGAAAAAGAAAAATCCCAAGGCAACATTTGATAAATCCTATATTAAAATAGCAAATGATATTTTAAAATATTTTAGATTAATTGAGATAAATTCTATAATTTATAACAATCAAATAACAAAAATAAAATATAGCAACAACATTTTTTCCATAAAAAACCAAGGTTTAAATTTTAATATTACAGCTAATCTCAAAGATAGTAAAATATATTATAAAATAAATTCAGACAAAATAGATAATATAAAATTTTTAGATAAGTTTATAGTGTTAAAACCAGAAATTCATGATATTTTATTTAATAAGTTATCTTTTGAGAATATTAAACTTGATACTTTTTCTGGAATTGTTGATTTGAAAAATATTGATAAATTTGATTTAAATTCTCTGTTTGTATCATTTATTGTAGAAAAACCAAAATTCAAATTAACAGATAAACATACAGCCTATTTTGAGAATATAGAAGTAAAATTAAAATCTGGAATACTTGATATTCAAGTTCATAAAGTTAAAGATTTTCACAAATTAACATTTCAAGGTCATATAGATTCTAAGATAGACAAACTCTCTTTAAATCTTTTAGGGGATATTTTCTATAAAGATATAAAACTAAAGACAACCATAGATGTAAAAAATAGTATTTTAAATTATGATTTTTCCTCAAATTTTCTCAAAAATATAAAAACAGTTGAAGAGTTTGTGCCATTAAGCCGAAAATTAAAAGTATGGATAGTAGAAAGATTAGAAGTTAAAAATCTAAAACTTCTTAATGCAACTGGAATTTTAGATTTAAACAATAGAGATATTGACCTCTCAACTTTAAAAGTAAATCTGATTTTGAATAATGCTATTTTAGATTTTAATCCAAAGAAAACTTCTCCACTTAAAACAGAAAAAGTATTTTTAAACTTTAATGGGAAAAATCTAACAATGAAATTTAAGAATCCTTCTGCGAGTGGTATAAAACTAAATAAAAGCAGTGCTACAATTTACAATTTGCTTGATGGCAACAGTGGCTTACGCTTAAATTTACAAACAAAATCGGCTATAAACAGAGAGCTTGTTCAATTGGTAAAATCATACCATATATTACCAAATGATTTTAATATTATACAGATAAATGGTACCAGTATTATTCATACAGTTATAGATATACCATTCAGCAGTAATCCCATAACAGCATTTGTTGAAATCAAAAATCAAAAATCAGATTTCAACATATATGGCAATAGTGTAAAATTGAATAATTTAGATTTTACATATAAAAATAAAAAAATATTGATTAAAAATTTAAAAGCTAATTATAAAGATTTTGTACTCAATAGCAAAAAATTAACATTTGACACTAATAATAAAAAGTTAATATTTGATTTAAATATACATAATAAAAATGATAAATTAGTTGATATAGAGATTGTTAATAACTCTATTTTTAAGCAAAACAAATTTTATGGAAAAGTAGATGTTAAATCTTTAAGTTATAGCGATTTATTGGTAATGAAGAATGAGATACTATCTTATAGTTTATTTTATGACAAAGGTTTAAATATTTTATTGCCTATGCGATACATCACATACAAAAAGGATGAAAATAATTTATCTATAATCAATATAAAAAACTTAAAACTCTTAAATAAGTATATACCTAAGTATAATTTGCCAAAGGGTAGTTTGAAGTTAAAAACTAAAAATTTTAAAGATATCTCACTGCAACTAAAAACAGATTTGTCATCATATAATATTTTTTATAAAAAAGAAAAGGTTGATGATATTGTATTAGATGCTGAAATTAGAAATATGAAGCTAATAACTGTAAAAGACAATATAGGTTTAATCAAATCAAATATTATTCTATCTAAGAAGCCAATTATAAATATAGCACTTAATAATATGGATATTAAATACAAAACTGATACCAATAACTCTGAAATAATAAATTGTGAAACTAAAATTATTAATTTACCATCTGTAAATTTATATTTAAAAAACGGTTCTTTTGAATATAATAATAAACTTCTAAAATATAAAAAACTTAAAATAAAAACAAATAACGACCAAATAGATATAAATTTAGATAATAACAGTACTAAAATAGAACTCAATATTAAAAATAAAAATATACTCTTAGATGCAAAAGAGTTAGATTCAGAGTTTGTTAATAATCTCTTTGAAAAAGAGGTAATAAATAGTGGTTTTATAAATTTAAAAGTTAAAGGAACCCAATGTCTATTAGAAGGAAACATAAAAATAAAAGATGTAAATATTAAAGATGCTACTATATTAAATAATATATTACTAGTGGCAAACTCTGCACCCACATTAATAAATCCACTTTTAGTAGCACCAAATCTCTATAGGTTTGCCAGTGGAGGTTTTATGTTACGTGAATACAAAATAGAGGAAGGCAGTATGAATGTAAAGCTAAATAGAGGCACTAATATTTTAAATTTGAATAATATAAATATACAAGGGGTTAGCTCAAATTTTTATGGTACTACATTCATTGACTTAAGTAAAAAACAAATTGATGCTAAATTAAATGTTGCTGTTATTCAAGATTACTCTAAAATTATTAGCTACATACCTGTTGCTGGATATATTTTACTAGGCAAAGATAAAAACTTTTCATACTCTGTCGATGTAACTGGAGATTTAGAAAATCCAAATATATCTACAAACTTAATATCAGATACATCAACAGCACCATACCATATATTAAAAAGGCTTATCTTTTTACCTTTGCAACTATTTAACGATGAAAATGAATAGTTTTGTTAAATTACAAGGTAAGTGCCCTTTAAGTAACAGAAGATTTTTTTAAAATTATATATACTTCTGTCATCTAAACAAAAAACAGGAGTTACAAATGTTAGAGACAATGCAAAGAGAGATTTCTGAAAATCTCAAAAAAATAAATGAAACTGGAAAAGCAGTTACTCAAGATATAGTAGAAGTGGTTGAGAATGCTGTTTTTAAAGCAACTAAAAATGTTAAAGATGGAGCAACAGAGATTAACTCTATAGCTAAAAATGCTGTAACAACTGCGGTAAATGAGTTAAAAAAATCAGACAATGCAGAAAAAGCACATATTGATGCTGTCATTAAAGGTGTAGTTAACGGAATTCAAAAAAGTACAAAAGAATCAATCGATGCTATGGATATGGAGATGCTTAAAACTAAATATCGCATACAAGAGAAAAATTCTGAACTTTTAAGTAAACTCAAAGATGCTCTTGATGGAACAAAAGAGGCTGCTGAAACTTTTACAGATGAGAACAAAGAGTATATTGAAGAAGCCGCAACAGATATTAAACTAAAAAGTGCAAAAATGCTTGGGTTAATGGAAAGCACAATCAAGCAGAGTGTAAAAACTGTAATTAAAGAGGGAAGCGAAGTAGAAGAGAAGATTTCTCACATTACACAAGAAGTTGTAGAAAATGCACTTAACGAAACACGACTAAGTGCACAAAAAGTTAAAGATGTTTCCAAGAGAGCCATTATGGCATCTATTGAAGCAGCTATAGAGTTAGACGAGAAGAGAAAAGAAGCAGCTAGAGGTGCCATAGATGGTACTAAAAAAGCCATTCTCAGTAAAATTCAAGAGGCAAAAGCTGATATACAAAAAGCAAAAGAAAATACAAAAACTTTTGTAGAAGAGGATATCCTTCAAACTAAAGAAGATCTTGAAACAATAGATGATGCTTTTACAGATACACTTGATGCTATTTTTCAAAATATGTATGAACTTAACGACAAGGCATATAAAGTAATTTTAGAAGATATTGATGAAATCAAAGCTAAAAATTCACAAATCAAAGTAAAAGCTAAAGATGCTGTGGATGATGCTGTGGAAGTTTTAAAAGAGAGTGGTAAATCAGTTATACACAGTGCCAATGAAAAAGCAAAAGAAGCACTTGAAACTCTAAAAGAAGAGACAGAAGAGCTCTCTAAACAGATGTTAAAAGTAGCAAAAGGTGCTTTTAAAGGTATGATTGAAGGTGCGAAAAAAACTATGAAAGATGAAGAAAAATAGAGATGAAAAAGATAATCACTACAGCATTATTGGCAGGAAGTTTAATGAGTATATTTGGTGCATCTGCATTATTAGCAGATGAAAGCCAAACACAGATTATAGATAAAAAAGCTAAGGCGATAGTGTATGATGCAAAAGTTAGAGCAGATAAGTTAGTTAATAATGCAAAAGCAAAAGCAGAAGCTATGATAGAAAAAGCCAAAGCAGATGTTATAGCATTAAAAGAAGAATCAGCAAAAAGTGCAAAAGAGACTACAGCTGAAAGCAAAGTATTAGCAAATGAAGCACTTAAAAAAACAGAAGTAAAAAGTCGTGAACTAGTAGAAAAAACTAAAGCTACCTCACAAATGGTTAAGCAAGGTTTACAAGAGAAATATGTTTACACAAAAGAGGCTGTTAATAACTCTTATGACAAAAGTAAAGATACAATAAATGACACTATTGTTCATGGTGCAATAAAATATGCATTTCTTATGAGTTCTGAAATTCACTCTATGAAAATAGATATTGATGTTAAAAATGGTGTTGTTACACTTTTTGGTAAAGTAAAAAGTAATCACGAAGCACAAGAAGCTATGCAAATTGCACTTTCAACAAAAGGTGTATGGGCAGTCAAATCATTTTTTATGATTGAGCAATAATATAACAAAAAGAGTTAAAAAATGCTAAAAAGTAAAAAAATGGATCTTGCTGCTGTGGTTTATATTATCATAATCATAACAGCATTGAAATTAGGGAGTGTTCTAGTTTTACCATTTCTTATGGCATTTTTTCTCTTTATTATATTTTTACCACTTGCAAATAGATTAAATTCATTTGCTATACCAAACAGCATTACTGCATTGATTATATTTATCCTCATAGCAGTTATAGTGTCTTCAACAGCTACATTTATAATATCATCAGGTGATGATATTATCAAAAATATACCCATATATCAAGATAAATTCTATAAAGTAACTCCTAAAATTATCGGTTTTTTTGAAAAATTCAATATTTCTTTGGAGTGGAAAAGTATCATAAGTTTAGTAGAACCTGCGAAAATTGTTGGCTATGTAACAACTTTTTTTGCAAATATGGGTAATGTTCTTATAAATATTTTATTGACATTGACTTTGGTTATATTTTTATTTTTAGAGTCATCTACAATCTCTCAAAAAGCACTCTATTTTACTAAAACAGCACAAGAAAAAGAAAAATTAGCATTAATTCTCAAAAATATTAGCAGATATTTTCTTATTAAAACATTTACATCACTTCTAACAGGCTTTTTGGTTTGGACTATGCTGGCATATTTTAATCTTCAATATGCTCTTTTATTTGCTGTTTTAGCTTTTTTATTAAATTATATTCCTAGTATAGGTTCGTTTATAGCTTCTTTTCCTGCTCTCTTTGTGGCAATACTACAGTTAAATATGATTGACACTACAGTAATAGCTATAGGCTATGTTGTTATAAATATGTTTATAGGAAGTTTTCTTGATCCTAAAATAATGGGAAAAGATTTAGGGTTATCCACTTTTATTGTTTTTACTTCTATGGTTATTTGGGGTTGGATTCTTGGACCAATGGGAATGTTTTTAGCTGTCCCTTTAACCATAGCAATAAAAATAGCTTGTGAAAATTCAGTAAAATACAACTATATAGCTGTTATATTAACGAATAAATTGGTAGAATTAAAAAATTTATAATTAAAAAAAGTTTTTTATTCATTTATCTCTTGTAAATTTTTTACATCAAAATATGGTTTGATAACTTTATAAAATATATTTTTAAGCTCAGATGAACTCATATCTGAAATGTCATAATACATTTTCTCATAAATCTCTTCAAATATATCAACTATCTTTTTATCAAAATGTGTTTCTGTATCATCTCTTATTATTTGCATACTTTCACCTAAACTAAATGGTTTTTTATATGGCCTTTTTGAAGTTAAGGCATCAAACACATCAACTACGGCAAAGATTCGTGCATTGTATGGTATCTTATTACCTTTTAAACCATCTGGATAACCATTACCATCAACTTTTTCATGATGATGTAAAATCACATCTCTTGCATCATCTAACCACGGGTTATTTTGTACTATTTCAATCCCTTCTACTGTATGATTTTTCATTATTTCAAACTCATCATCGCTTAGTTTAGCAGGCTTCAAAAGTATAGTATCACTTATTGCAATTTTTCCTATATCATGTAAAAAAGCACCTTTTATAAGTGATTTTATCTGTTCGTTTGAAAGATTTAACTTTTCTGCTATTTTTATACTATAGTATGTCACTCTATAGTTATGATTACCCGTATCACTATCTCTTCGTGCTATGGCATCGCCTAAAGATATAAGTGTGTTTATATTACTTTGTAGAAGTTCATCACTCTTTTCTATTAAGGATTTATATTGTGAATATATCATTGGAAATATAAAAAGAAACACCATAAACATAGTTGTAAGTACAATTATGATACTCCATTGTATATCATTATGAATCAAACTTATACTTTTGTCATCAAGTTTTAGAAGTATATTTAGATAGTAAGATTTATTCTTTATCTTTAGTTTTGTTTGAAAATATAAATATACATCTTTTTTATTTATTGGTATCATTTTATATTGGGTAGTATTTGATGTTTTATCAATACGATTTAATATATTTTTCATTAAAATATTATATTTATCTTTTTTAATATTTAATATTTGTTTTAAAGAGTTGTCATATAACTCAAAAAGAATAATTTTTTTTCTTGTTTTTATAATATTAGAAATATATTCTAAATCATCTATATCAAACTTTTTTGAAAAAATCTCTTTTTCTTGGAGTATTATATTTTGGGTATTTGATGCTATTTGATGTTCATTATAAAAATATATTGCCATTACCCATAGAACAGAACTCAGCACGGTAATGCTAAATAACTTAAATATAAATTTAAATAATGTATTATCTTTTATGTTTTTAAAGGTCATAATTTTCCACCCTTATAAATTATACTACAAAAGTAAACATTCATAGTTTTTTTGTACTGCCATGAACTCTTCTTTAATTATACTATGAGTAATTAAAATAAGCTCCTATAAAAAGCAAATCCGAAACCTATTTTAGAAATACTTTTATCATAATTGATTAAGCTTTCCCCATAACCACTAAAACCTTTTATGTACCAATATGTTGTTTTAGAATTATTAACAGGTATTGAACAATCTAACTGTATTGAGCCTTTGTTATTGTTCGCTTTTAAATTATTTCTTAATTTTAAAGTAAATTGATTCTCTCCATAAAGATATTTAATTTTAATATCTCCATAACCTAAGTAATTCTCAATATTAGGGTTATCATCACCTTCTGCATTTGTATCTATACCATTATAATATGCTTCACTTTTTTTATTTTCAGGAATTCTATACCACGCTTGTGCTTTTAAAAATAGATTGTCCCATTGCCATAGTGAAGCTAAAAACAATCTATTCCATGACCTTGAACGGTATCCTTCTTGACCATTTGACTGATGTCTATATCCAAACTGAATAGCTTTGAGATTACTGTTTTTATCAATATTGTAAGAGGTTGGAAAAGTTACAAAAATTTCAGGGGTATAATTAGTTTCTCTAAAAGGTGCAGAATCACTGTAAGCTTGCCACCATACTTGTTGTGTATATCCTACATATAGATATTCATTAAATCCAAGAAGATTATAACTTAACATTTTTTGAATACTTAACTGAAATTCTATCTCTAATTTATTATCATAAGTTGATGGGAGATTATCATGCGAATATGTCGAATAGTGTCTATCATATTTACTTGAAGAGTATGAAAATGGTATAAAAAAGTTTGTATGATAAGGTAGAAGTCCAAAATTTCTATTTGCCATCTTCTCCACTTCCGATTTTACACTTGATGAACTAAGGTCAAGTTTACTAAATTTAAATTGTAATCCTTGTTGATTTGTTTGTATATCTGTAGCGTTATCATCTTGTTTTGTAATATATGAATAACTTGATGCAGATTCTTTATACCAATAGAGTGATTTTTCTGTATCTTTTTTTACACCATAACCATTTTCAAATAAGCTAGCTAAGATATATTGAGCCTCTTTATTTCCTGCTTTTGCTTCTTGTAATATGATTGGATAAGCTTGTTCATATTGATTATTATGATAGTATTTTAAACCATCATTATAATTCAAAATATTATTTGCCATTAAACAAACTGATAAAATTGGTATAAAATATATATGTTTAAACATCTAATTAACCCTTCTCTCTTTTAATAATAAAACAATAAAAATCATTATCATCCCAACACATGAAAATATTAAAGCACCACTTTGTCCAAAGTTCTGCCAAATATATCCAAAACTCAATGCTCCAAGTGAACTAAATATCGCAATTCCTCCATAAAATATGCCATAAATTGAAGCTTTATTTACAGCATTTACAGATATATAACTTCTTATAGCATTCAAGGAAGCTACCGTAAATATACCTAAAAATATAAATCCCAACCATATAAATCCAAATTTTATAGCAATGATTGATGAAATTCCTGAAACATAAGCAAATCTTAAAACATTTTGACTGCCTTTTTTGTCACTCATCACTCCAAAATAGTAGCTTGTAAGGGTTTGAGTAAGTGTTAAAACTATTACAAACAGTGGTATAAACGATATAAGATAACCAGCCTCTTTAGCAACAATAATAAAAAATGAATCACCCATCATAAAAAAGATAAAACAAAAATATATAAACAGAGTTGGAAAAAGTCTGAAATCCTCTTTTGCAAATTTATACTTTTTATCTTTTGATTTTGTAGTATCATCTTGTACAAAAAGAGAGAGTATCAAAACACCGATAATCCCAGGGATAAGAGTCAATAAAAAGATATTACGAAGTACATCTTCTTCTGTTCCATAAAGATAAAAGATACCAAAAACTACTATAGCACCGAAAAGTTCCCCTGCTATATCCATCATCTTATGAAATCCAAAAGTTCTTCCACTCTCATTCTTTTTTGAATAAGTAGATATAAGTGAATCTTTTGAAGCACTTCTTAGAGCTTTTCCCATTCTCTCAACTGACCTTAAAAGTGCTACACTCTGATATGTGCTTGAAAATGCTAAAAGTGGTTTAGAGATTGCAGATATTGAATATCCTATGATTAAAAAAGGTTTCCTAATTTGAAATCTATCGCTTAAATATCCAAAAAGTATTCTAAAAATATAAGAAACAAAAGTAGCACTTGCTATTACAACTCCTAGTTTATCAACTCCATCATTTAAAATATAAACTATAAATATTGGCAAAACAGGTGTTATCATAGCCGATGCAAAATCTGTAAAAAAACTAACCAATCCTAAGTAATATATATTTTTATTCATTTTTATCTTTTCTAAAATACAAATATCCCATAAGAGTAAAAGTATAGAAAAAAATAGATAAGATAATTACTCCTAATATGATAGCAGTAAACATCTCTTTATGTATAAAATTATCACTCAGTGAAATAATCATAATAAGTGCTAACCCACCTTTCATCCCTGCAAGAGTCAAGATGTTTGCCCAGCTAATAGGTAGCTTTTTGTAACTTGTAAATAAAAATAAAACTATATATCTTATTATGGTTGTTATAACAAACACATATAGTATTTCATTTTTGTAACTCCATAAAAGTTCTAAATCTACAACAGAAGCGATAGATATAAATATTACTGCATTTGCAAAAAAACCTAAATATTGAGACTCTTTTTTATAAGCTCTTACAGTTTTTTTAGAGTCAATATTTGCTACATTAAAACGAAAAAGATGAGTTAAAAATCTTCTTTTTTTATAATGCCCATTTTTGTTAAAAAAATATTTAAAATAAAGTATTGAGATAACTACAGAGAGTATCGCAGAGAGTTCTAACTTGTCGGCTACTAAAAATGCAAGTGCTGCCATAAGATATACAGATATAAATTCGCTCATACCCTCTCTTGCCATTGTAAAACTGATATACCCTAAATACCCAAATAAAAAACCTAAAACAGAAGAGAAGAGAACTGTTTTAAAAGTTAATGCTACAAGAGATACAGGTGTTATATCTGCCCCATTTGAGAGTGGAATAGCGATAAAGAAAAAGATAACCATGGCAGTTATATCGTTAAAAAGACTCTCACCTTCAGCCAAAATCTTTAGATTTGATGGGAGTGTAAATTTTGAAAAAATAGCATTTACAGAAACAACATCCGTTGCCATAAGCGGTGTAAAAAGAAGTATTAGATAACTCCAAGGCATATTGTGAAAATAATCAATATAATAGGTAAAACCAACAGCCATCACAATAGATAAAACAACAGCAACAACAGCAAGAAAAAAGATATTTAATTCATTTTTCTTTAGCTCATCACTTGATAATCCCAATATATCAGGAATTAGCATTATTGGTAACATCACATAAAGTATCTCTTGAAAATTATCTTTTAAGATTGATAAATCAAAAAGATAGTTTACAAAATATGCCAATGGTAAAACAATTAGGACAAATGAGATATTTGTTCTAACCTCAATATATTTAGAAACTAATATCAATGTTAATATTATTGTAAATATCTCTAACATTATTTTGCCTTTCCATATACAACTATAATATCATGCAAAGCCAAAACAGTATCATCTTGTGGTAAGGCTATCCATTTTTCATATCTTTCTATTCCCATAATTACCCTTTTAATTAATTCTTGATTTACTTGAAAAACTGTTTTGCCTATAAATTTAGAATTTTCTTTTACTATAATTCTCTTAACGATACAACCATCACCAATATGTAATTTCTCATTTATTGTTGCATCATCCTCAAACCAACTGTTTTTTTCTATAAAATATGCAATAATACTATCAATCTTATTTTTAAGAGGTGAAAACTTCATCAAAAAATATAACAATACTATTCCAGCTGCTAAATATATAACTTTTTCAAATACAAAATCTTTATTTGAGAGTGAGAATGTTGTAGTTGCTGTAACAAAAAGAGTTATCAAACCCCCATTTCCGAAAATGATTAAAAAAGAGATAATTCTTCGTCTTATTTTATTGCTTACTGCCCTTTCTGATTCATTAGTAGTAAAACCTGTTCCAG
>Ga0256838_1000966_pt1 | contig 14724 bp, 17 predicted proteins | sample 4571419metaG_FD_185978 | JGI IMG/M metagenome (GOLD analysis project Ga0256838, IMG submission 185978) | Hydrothermal vent microbial communities from Guaymas Basin, Mexico - 4571-419 | ecosystem: Environmental > Aquatic > Marine > Hydrothermal vents | place: Mexico: Guaymas Basin | collected...
AATCAAATCTTGCTAGGTGGGATAACAAAGGATTAACTTTATGCTATTTACCTCCTTACTCTCCTCAATTAAATATCATTGAAACACTTTGGAGATTTATGAAATATGTTTGGATTGATTATTCTGCGTATTTAAGTTGGAAAAATATGATGCAATACATTCAGAAGGTTCTTGATGGCTATGGTACATATTATCAGATTGATTTTAATGGGTATAGATAGTATTGTTTAATTTAGTTTAGGTACTTATAATATTTAAACCATTCCCTATAGTGAATATATTTAGTGGGAAATTAAAATTTTAAGAAGTTAATATGAAAAAATTACTTTACGAGAATTAATTGAGCCGACTATAGGTATTCCAACCGAGGACGGATTGGAACAAAAAAATATTTAATACGATAAAAAGGAAAATTATATGGCAAGAGGAAAAAAATGCCCCCGATGTGGTCAATGGACAATGCATGAAAAAAAGCCTGGATATTGGTATTGTTCCCAATGTAAAGCAACTACATTTGACCAATGGTCTTCAATCTCAAAATATAAATAAAAGGAAATACTAATGGGTCTTTTTGATACTTTAACAAAAGTCGCTAAGGGTGCTACAAATATTGCTGGTTCAATGGCTGATAAGGCAGCTGAAATTAGAATAAAAGCAAAAAAAATGCAAGAAGAAGAAATGGTTAATAAGAGTGAAAGCGAATTAAAAAAATATGCTACTAGTTCAGGGGTTAGAGCGTATGCTGCAAGGTTAGAACTTAAAGACAGAGGTTTGGTTTAGCTAGTTCCACAGCTCTAGCTGTGGAATTTCTATCAGAAAAGAAATAAAATTATAATTTTTTTTGGCTTCTCTAGAGTATTATTATAATATCATTTATTTCGTGAAGTAAGGTAGTGATATAGAGCGTTTAGTAAGCCCTAGATGGTTGAATATTATACTCGTCTTACTTCCATTTATTAACTTATCCCTTTTTTAACTAATTCCAAATCAATCAAAAATCAATCTTATTATGCTAAAATAGAATACACTAAATTAAAGGAGTCTCATTATGTCAATGGTTGAACTTATGAATAAAGTAAAAGAATCAGCAAGTAAGAGAACAGATAAAGAGTGGAATAGACTTTTGATTGAAGCTCGTATTCTTGATGAAGATGGTAACTAGATACTTTTCTAAAGAAACAGTTGAAAGAAGCAAAGCAAATAAAAGAAAATCATAAATGTACACTAAAAAACCATCATTTATCTATGGGTTTCATGGATTAGACAAAGATATTGCTATCAAAATATTAAATAAAGAACTAGATTTTAAACCAAGTAATAATGCTTATGATTGGTTAGGAATTTGAAAAGTCTCTAAATAAAAAAGGTGAAAAACTTCCTCACAACAGTTCCTTTAATCATGAATTTGATTTTGACTTTAAAAAGCGAGAGCTTGATTGTGCAGTTATCCGTTTTGCTCATAAAGTTACAAAAGAAGAAGGCATGGAGTTTGATTCTGTAAGAGCAGGGTTTTGGGAAGGGTAAGAACTCTATAAAGGTGCAGGATTTAAAGAAAAAAATCATATCCAACTTGCTATTTTAAACCCTAATTGTATCAAAGGGGTCTTTTTACCTAGAGATAGGACGCAAAATTAGCCCTAAAAAAACTTTTTTCACCCTCTAGTAAGCAAAATAAGTAATATCATCTTATTTTGGCTACCAAGGCTCATAGCGAGGAAGTAGCTAATAATGAGACTTTGTATTAAAAAAGCTATCTCTCAAAACCCCACATTCGTCCGAATCCCAAAGATAAGTGCATTGTCATCATCTGTAAAGCTTGTATTAATATATTGCATATCAGCAGAGATATGAATGTGTTTGTTTAGTTCATAGTTGTAGTACACTTCTACACCACTTTCATCACCTATACTTTTGGTTTCTACTAAAGCTTCTTGCAGGTCAGGACTCCAAGCGTAATAGAAATAGCCTAAGCCATAGCTGTCATTGGGTCTGTTGAAGAGTATGCCTTTGGCAGATACGCCACCGATAAAAGAGGCTTTGATGAGATTTGGATTGCCATCGGAGAGGTTGACTTTACCATAAATTCCAAAGTTTTCTATGCTGTTATCATAAAATAGATGTGAAACTTGTAGGCTTAGGTTATAGGAACTACCTAAGGTTTTTGGCTCTATATTTTCGTCTTCTCTCATAATCGTAGATAAATCATTGCCTTCTTTTGTACTGTAGATACCATTGATAGACACTGTGGTTTTATCAAAGGTGGTTTTGAGTGCCAAAGAGAGATTTACCCCATCATCAAAGAGCGTATTGGGTAGATACTCTTCGGTTCTATCGTTGGGGTCATATACCATGAGGGTGAAGTCTATATTGGCATATTTGTGTTGTACGATAGCCCCAAAGATGGTAGGGGGAAGTACGCCAGAAGGAGGTGCGACAAAGGCAACATTCATAAAGCGATGGTTTCCCCAACCTCCCCAAAATGCGTCCCCTTTCAAGAAGTCAAGGACATTAAATTTTCCTAGCAATAGGCTCGTATCTGTTGAGAGTGTTTGGGCAAGGTAAAGCGATGAAGCCACGAGTGTTGTAGGGGCAGAGAGTGGTAAAATCGTAGCCGTATTGACAGGCATAATGGCATTTCCCAATGATGCGTTGGTACTACCGTGTCTGTACTCAATATGTGACAGTATTTTGCCACCTTTCCATAGACCCATTTTGTTGCTGTCTACACTGATAAAGCCATCAAGTTTTCCTCCATAAGTAAAACTTTGACTGTTGCTACTGTCGCCTTGATAGGTGGCTGTATATTCAGCGTTCATATCTATGCCTGTGAAATATTCTTCTGCGAAAAGCGTTGTTGAACCTAAGAGTAGTAGATAAAGGTTTTTCATTGTTTATACTTTCCCATCATTGCCAAAAGATTAAAGACAAGCCCATAACTATTGATGGCAACAGCGATGAACCATGCCATGAATGAACTGTAGCCTTCAATACCATTTTGAATATAATTCAAGATATTAAATATCACGCCACCATAGCCAAATCCAAGGACACTTATCGCCATCAAAATACGATAGAGTAAGTCCATTTTAAACATGGCTGTGACTAAAAATAGCCCATAAAGCAGTAAAAAAGACCCACTTATCAAAGGGTCAGCTGGGCTTAATGGAGCTTCGCCTTTGGAGATAGAAACATAACTCATGATAAGATAGCCAATCGCCATGAGAAAGAACATAAATTGAAATTTTAAGAGTGTAGCTAATTTCATGGATTGCTCTACTTTAGAATGTTTTTATAGATAACACCATCTTTCATGATGAGTTGGATATTCTTTTTGTAGGCTTTGAGTATAGAGATATCTTCTAGTGGATTTCCGTTAATGAGTAATAGGTCAGCCAAAGCCACTTCTTCTATCACGCCTAGTCTGCCTTTGTAGGGACTTCTTTCTCCTGACATCGCCAGAATTTGAGCATTGTTGTAGGTGGCTTGTTTTAAAATCTCTGCATTGTCAAACCATTGGGTTCTAAATACAAACTCTTCATTAATCCTCTCTAACATTGCTGGGTCAGAGATAATATCCGAACCAAAACCTATCTTATCAAAGCCTATCTTTTTGGCTGACTTGAACATACTGTCAATCCCATCATAGGCTTGGTCATGTTTCTTTTTTTGGTCATCTGTAAAGCCTTTGGGGTGATAGGTATAGACGATGACTTGTGGAGAGAGCCAAATCTCTTTTTCTTTCATGTATTGCAGTGTTTCTTCGTCCATGAGTTGCCCATGTTCTATACACTTTACGCCATTGTCTATGGCACGGCGAACACCATCTGTATTATAGACATGAGCCGTGACATAAGTACCCCAATCTGAGGCAGCATTAACGGCTGCTTTTATCTCTTTTTCTGTATATTGCACCACATCTAAAGGGTCAGCTTCAGAGCCTGTGCCTCCACCTACAGAGATTTTTATCTGAGATGCTCCACGACGAAGTTGTTCACGCACGGTTTTGAGTACCTCTGCTTCTCCATCTGCTAGGGCTGTATGTCCTTGGAGTTCATCAACAGCAGGGTGTCCTCCTATGCTGAGGGGCTTATCTGAATCATGTCTATGGTCAGAGTGTCCCTAGGTTTGAGAAATCATGGCACCAGAAGGGAATATTCTAGGGCCTACCAAGATACCTTGGTCTATGGCTTTTTTAATAGAAAAGGTATTTCCTGCAAGGTCACGAATGGTGGTAAAGCCATGCATAAGAAATTTCTTGGCTTCTCTTGAAGCAATATAGGCGATGTAAAAAGAATCCCTTTGCAAAAAAGTCCCAAAAGACTCTTGAAGCATGACATGGGCATGAATATCTATAAAGCCGGGTGTCATCACACGACCTTTGCCGTCAATGATTTGGGTTCTCTTTGTCGTGGCTATCTTTGTGGTGGATATTTTGACAATCTTATTGCCCTCTATCAATACATTAGAAGGGGCAGAAAGGCTATCGCTATGTCCATCAAAAATCTTGACATTATTAATCAATATTGGGTTTGACGAAGCAAACAAAGGGGAATATAGTCCCAAAAGAACGAGTGTTATGAGTAAAAAAGAGCGTTTCATCTTAATCCTTTAAGTCTGTTATTTTACACTGTTTTTATAAATCTTGCCGTCTTTCATAATCATCACAAAATTTTTCTCTGGCTCTGCTATGAGGTCTAGGTTTTGTAGAGGATTTCCATCTACGAGTATCATATCGGCATACGCACCAATTTTTAGCACACCAAAATCACTAGGATACGGGTCGCGTTGACCACAGAGTTTGAGGAGTTCAGCATTTTGAGAAGTTGCTATTTTGAGGGCTTCATAAGTAGTAACCCATCGTTTTAACTTCGCTAACATCTTGCCTTGCTTCGCAGCAGAAGCAGGGTCAAAAAGGGCATCTGTACCAAAAGCCATTTTTACACCCATTTCTTTAGCCATTTTATAGACTCTATCTGTCCCTGCTGTGGTTTCAATCCATTTTTGTGTACTGTTTGGATTGTCAAAATGAAGACGGTCTTCATCATCAAAAAGAGGTTGAATAGACAGCCATGCCCCTTTTTCTTTCATCATTTCAAGCGTCTTTTTATCTTTGATGAGCATACCATGTTCTATAGACATGACTCCTGCTTTTAATGCAACCTGAATAGACTTATCGGTAAAAATATGGGCAGATACATAGGTATTCCAAGTTTTGGCAATATCCACGATGGCTTTCATCTCTTCAAAGGTATAGCCTTGTACATCTAGTGGGTCATAGGCAGAAGATACCCCTCCACCCCCACCCCTGCTATCTTGATTTGTGTTGCACCCATACGAAGGATTTCTCTTGTGCGTTTGATGACATCAGGCACACCATCAGCCGTCATAATAAGCCCATTGCGTTCCCAATAGCTAAGAGGGTCTGAGGCATTGGCAGGTTTATCATTTTTGCCATAAAAATCAAAATGCCCCGAAGTTTGACTCATCGGAGGGCCAGAAATATACAAGCGAGGACCAGCGTATTTTCCTGTATCTGTAAATTTCTTGACAGCAAAAGGATTGCCCCCAAGGTCTCGTACCGAAGTAAACCCTCTCATAAGCGTATCTTTCGCACCAAGTAATCCGATAATGGCAACCTCACTCATATCACCAGTCACCAAAGTACTCGCGGGTGTATTGGCATAATTAGGTATGCCAATGGGCATCAATCAGCCCAGGTATTAGCGTTTTACCTTTTGTATCAATCACCGTTGCCCCTTTAGGCAAAGCAATAGATTTGGCAATTTTAGCAATTTTATTGCCCTCTACCAAAAGGCTCATTCCCTTTGCTAGTGCTTCATGCTCACCATCAAAGATATTGGCATTGGTGATGAGTACACGGTTCGTTACTTTCGCTTCTTCTGCTATAGCTTCAAAAGGAAGCAGTGTACAAACGACAAAGCTTAGTATGGCTGTATGTTTTAGAATTTTCATTTGATGTCCTTATTTTTAATGATTCATTGTAGCATTACTTTCTGAAACTCTTTTGGGTATCTTGTAAAGTATTTGTGAATGCTAAAGAGACTTTCTTTTTTATACCCAAAAATCATTTTAGACAATAAAAAATGACACATACTTTAGCTATTTTGTTATTTTAATCTTCCTCTAAATATCATTAAAATTTATCAGAATTTTAACAATCTTTCAAGCATAATTTGAGTAAAATCGGATTAATAAAAGTCGTCTATAAACGAGACGGATAGGATGTAAGATGATAAGAGTTGTCAAGAGAAATGGTAGAGTAGAAACTTTAGATGTAAGTAAAATACAAAAATATACAGCCGATGCCGTTAAGGGCTTGGTGCGTGTGAGTCAGAGTGAACTTGAAGTAGATGCAAAGCTTCAATTTAGAGATATGATAAGTTCTGAAGAGATACAAACAACACTTATAAAAACAGCAGTGGATAAGATAGATATAGATAGACCTGATTGGACTTTTGTGGCTGCACGTCTTTTTTTATATGATATTTATCATAAAGTGACAGGCTTTACAGGGTATAACCATTTGCGTGACCATTTTGAAAGAGGGGAGAAAGAAGGGCGTATCGTCTTAGGACTGAAAGAAAAATATGACCTTGATGAACTCAATGATTATATCAAACCAGAACGTGATTTGCAGTTTAATTACCTAGGTATTAGAACACTTTATGATAGATATTTAATCAAAGACCGTAAAGGTGTACCTATAGAATTACCACAGCAACTCTTTATGGGTGTGGCAATGTTCTTGGCTCAAAATGAATTTGATTCTCAAACATGGGCAAAGAAATTTTATGATATTTTGTCTAAATTTGAAGTCATGGCTGCCACGCCAACGCTTTCTAATGCTAGAACGCCTAGACATCAATTATCTTCGTGTTTTACCAAAGGTACAGCTATTCGTACGATAGAGGGTTACAAAGCCATAGACAAGATAAAAGAAGGTGATTTAGTTCTTACGCATAAAAATAGATTTAAAAAAGTCTATGAACTCTTTGAGAGAGACTATGCCAAAGAGCTTATATCCTTAGATATTAATGGACTCATAGATACACTTGAAGCTACAGAAGAACATCCTGTTTTGTCTATTAGAAAAGATGATATTAAATGTATTAGAAAATTAGGAAGTTGTCTAAAAAGTCAAGGAAAAAGTAAACGATGTTTTACACTCAAAGGTGAATATAAAAAAGATTGTGACCTTTTAGAGCAAGAGTTTAGTTCAAAGTGGCATAAAATTACAGAACTTAATGAAGGAGATTTTGTATCTATCTCTTATCCTAAACATAATCACAAAAAGACAATGTATATATCAGATTATGTTAAAACAAAAAATATTATTACCCAAGAGGACAAAATACTCTTTAAGCGTTCATCAGGGTCATTTTATTCTTGTGAAAGAAGCTTTTTAAATAATCAAATTAAAGCTGTGAATAACAAAATAGAGTTATCCAAAGACTTCATGCGTCTTATTGGATATTTCTTAGCCGAAGGGCATATCGCAGAAGATAGGTCTTCTATTACTTTTACTTTTGGCTCAAAAGAGTTATTTTATATAGAAGATAGCAAAAATATTTTAGAAAATATCTTTGGGATAGAAGCAAATGTAAATATTAACAGAGATAATAGCACCAATGTATCAGCCCATAGCAAAATTATTGGTCTCTTTTTTGATGCTTTGATAGGCACAGGTTTTGATAAAAAACTTCTTCATAATGATATACTCTTTGCAAACCCAGAAGTACAAGAAGAATTATTAATTGGAGTAATAAGAGGTGATGGCTGTGCTTTAAAAGAGGGTTATCAACTTACTATGTCTAATAAAAATCTCATTAAACAACTCTTTGAAATATCGCTTAGATGTGGATTATCACCATTTATGAAAAAAGATTTCAAAAAGCACAAATGGGCGACTATCAAAGCAAGTCATCTCAAAATTGGTGTGAATGCTGATAAAAATTTTATATTAAAAGTCAATAAAAACATAGAAAAAATTAATCTAAGTCCTAAAGCCTCTTCTACTTTAAGATATTTTTGGTTTGAAAACGAATATTTCATGAAAATTACGGATAAATATTCTACTTATTTTGAAGACAAAGTCTATAATATAGAAGTAGAAGAAGACCACTCTTATTCTGTAGCAGGGGTCAATGTCCATAACTGTTATATCGGCTCAACGCCTGATAATATAGAAGGTATCTTTGATGGATTTAAAGAGATGGCATTGCTCTCTAAATTTGGTGGTGGTATCGGTTGGGATTGGTCATTGGTGCGTGGGATGGGGTCTTATATTGATGGACACAAACACGCAGCTGGTGGGATTGTGCCGTTTTTAAAGATTGCCAATGATGTGGCGATTGCTGTAGACCAATTGGGTACAAGAAAGGGGGCTATTGCTGTCTATATCGAGCCTTGGCATGTGGATATACGAGACTTCTTAGACCTAAAGAAAAACTCTGGCGAAGAGCGAAGACGCGCACATGATTTGTTTCCTGCTATTTGGCTCAATGACCTCTTTATGTCTAGGGTAGAAGCCGATGCTACATGGACACTCTTTGACCCTTATGAAGTCAAAGAATTGACTACGCTTTATGGGGAAGATTTTGAAGCACGTTATATAGAACTTGAAAATTCAGAAGATGAGATTACTAGAGAAGTGGTCTCTGCTAAAAACCTTTGGAAAGAGATGTTGCGTTCTTACTTTGAGACAGGCAATCCTTTCTTGACCTTTAAAGATACGGCAAATCGTGCCAACCCAAACAAGCATGTAGGTATCATACGTTCGACGAACCTGTGTACTGAAATCTTTCAAAACACCTCTCCTAATACGTATAAAACACAGTTTACATTTGAGGATGGTTCTGTAGAAGCCTATGATGAGAATGAAATGATTACCGTAGACAACGGTACGACCAAACCTGCTAGAAAAGTAACAGCACTTGATAGTCTCAATGGTAAGCAGATATGGATAGTGGATAAAGAAAAGACTGATGGAGATACAGCTGTATGTAATCTCGCTTCTGTGAATTTATCTAAGGTACATACAAAAGAAGATTTAGAACGTGTTGTGCCTATTGCTGTGCGTATGCTTGATAATGTGATTGATTTAAACTTCTATCCTCTTGCTAAAGTCAAAAAAACCAATGAAAAGTCACGCTCTATCGGGTTAGGTGTGATGGGTGAAGCACAGATGTTGGCAGAATCAAAGATAGAGTGGGGAAGCCATGAGCATTTTACCAAGATAGATGAAGTGATGGAATCTTTTTCATATTATACGATTAGAGAATCAAGTAATTTGGCATTAGAAAAAGGAGCATATCCTACCTTTGAAAGCTCTGATTGGTCAAAGGGAGTCTTTCCTATCGACAAAGCCAATAGCAATGCGTGTAAACTGGTAGACCGTGGAGGACTCTTTGGGTATACGCATGATTGGCAAGGACTTAGAGAAAAGGTCAAAATAGACGGTATGCGTAATGGCTATCTTATGGCGATAGCACCAACAAGCTCTATCTCTATCTTGACAGGTACGACCCAAGCTATTGAACCTGTTTATAAACGCAAATGGTTTGAAGAAAACCTCTCAGGATTGATTCCTGTCGTTGCACCCAATCTCTCAGCTGATACATGGCAGTACTATACCCCTGCGTATGACTTAGACCAAAATATCCTTGTCAAAGCAGGAGCGATAAGACAAAAATGGCTAGACCAAGGACAATCACTCAATATATTTATTACCCTTGACAAAGCCTCAGGTAAATACTTAAATCAAATCTATATGAACGCATGGAAGTTTGGATTAAAGTCAACCTATTATCTAAGAAGCCAATCTCCAGAGTCAAGTAACGATATAGAAGACCGTTCACAAGAATGTGTAGGATGTCAATAACTTCGTAAAATAGAAGTTTTTGTTAGTGTCTATCAAACATCTCTTTATGACGTATCTTTAGGGTTTCTATCTTTAGTATGGCTTTTTTAAATAAGCTGTAGTGAGGTATCTTCTCTGTGGCTAAATGCTTGTATCTTTCATACGAAGCGATGACCCTTTGGGCTTTGTCTTTGGTATTTTTCTTTGCACGTTTGATGTGTTCAAATGTGATAGCCCCATTGATTAACCCTTTGAGTAGATTGGCAAGGGGGTCTTTAGTCAATCGTAAGGGATGCCATGCTTCTTCTAATACTTCATGTGCCTCAAAGTACGCTTCTTTGTCTAGTAGCATGATGTACTCTTCTAATGCCCCTTGTAGGTCATGGTTCATGGTTAGCATGGATGTATTACCTTTTAGATTAAAAAATCACAAATATTACAATCTAAAGCTTTTGAAATCTTATAAAGTTGTTCGATATTAAAGTGTTTGTTTTTAGCAAGTTCTCCTTGCGATATTATGGTCGTAGATGTTTGCCCAATCTCTTGCGAAAGTTGAAGTTGCGTTAGCCCTGCTTCATTTCTTTTTTTTCTAACATTTTTTCCTATATTTTTACGTAACAATATTAACCCCTCGTCCAAGAGAATACTCATATTAATTTCCTTATTATAATAAACTAGGTAAATTCTAATAGATTAATATATTAAAATCAAGTTCCTATAGGAATACTTTAGATTAAGGAAAGTTTGGTTATTATTCTAATTATTCCTATAGGAATAGTATATTTAATTGATATAGAGACTAATTGGATATAATTCATTTTAATGTAAAGGCTTGATATATGATAAAATTAAAAGAAAAAATTACTACTGTTAACAATATACTTAAAAAAGAATTTTTAGCAGATTCTCGACCATGGGTTGTCACATTTTCGGGAGGGAAAGACTCTACTACCGTGTTACATCTAGTGATGGAAATGTTTCTAGGATTAAGTAAAAGTCAACAGACAGTAAAAAAAATATATATTGTATCTTCTGATACAGGGGTAGAGATGCCAGTCATAGAAGACTATACAAGCAACAAACTAACACAAATATCTAACTTCATTGAAAAAGAAAATTTAAATATGGAAGTAAATCTTCTTAAGCCAAAGGTAACAGAAAGCTTTTGGACACTTTTAGTTGGAAAGGGTTATCCTTCGCCCAATCAAACCTTTCGATGGTGTACAGATAGACTAAAGATTAAGCCTGCCACAAATTTTTTAAAATCACTCACAGAAAACAATGAATCTATCTTGATGCTTTTAGGTGTTAGGTCCGACGAATCACAGGCTCGTGCTGACTCTATTGCTAAACGGAATGAAAACCATCGAGGCTTTTCAAAACATACGGAGATACCAAATGCTTTTGTCTTCTCCCCTATCAAAGATTGGACAAATACAGATGTTTGGACATATTTAAGTAGTTATTCTGCTCCTTGGGGAGAACATTCAGACATGATGAAGCTTTACGACAAAGGTTCAGGGGAAGCAGATTGCAATATTGCTCTTAATCCTGAATCTACATCGTGTGGAAAAACGCGTTTTGGATGTTGGGTTTGTACAGTAGTGAGTCAAGATAAATCTATGGCAAATATGCTTCGTAATGACAGTGACCAATGGATGAGACCTCTCCATGATTTTAGAAACAAGTTGGAGAAATATCGTTATGACCATACAAAACGGCAACCACGACGAAGAAATGGACAAAAATCAGTTGGGCCATTTTTATTATCTGTACGAAAAGAATTTTTGCAAGAGCTTCTTACTATTGAGCAACATTTGATTTCATTAGGAAAAATGGGGTCAAAAAAATTAATTTCAGATGAAGAGATAGTTCAAATTCAAAAAGAGTGGCTTCATGATGGAGATTTTTTTGAGACAGCGATTACTATGTCTCACAAGACTAACCGACTTATTGACTATAACTCAGTAAAATCTTTCAGTGGAGATGAGAAAAAATTTATAGAAAATTTATGTCAAGAAAATAATATCCCACTAAAACTTATGGAAGATTTGATGCAAAAAGAACATAGTTATAGACATCAAATCAAGCGTACTAAGATTTTTAGTGATATGGAAAAATTGGTTGAAAACTTTTCAAATGGAGTAGTCAATGAGATTTAAATCTATAGTGATTGAAAATATATTTTCATATTATGGTGTAAAAAGTTTTAATTTCAATGATAATGATAAGCCAATTAGCTTGATTATAGGTGAAAATGGTTTTGGTAAGACTTCTTTTATTAATTCTATCAAGATAGCACTGCATGGTATAAATAAGGATATTTTAACTATTGGAAATCAAGTACTTAGTAAAGAAGACTTTGTCGTTGGAAATAGCAATAAAAATTTCAGTGGTCTACTTAATCGAAAAGCAAAGCTTGACGGTATCAAGGAAGCCAAAATAGTTGTGACAATAGATGATGATGAGCTATTGATAGTTGAGCGTATTTTTAACTTCAAAGACAACTCATATATTGAAAGCTTAATGATTTATGACGAAGAGCATACTTTATTAGCTCAAGGTGACGATGCTCAAGATATCATTAATCAGAAGATTTCCCCTACAATGGCTCGATTCTTTTTCTTTGATGGAGAAAAGATTCAAACAATTGCTGACTTTTCTCATGCAGAGTTTACTCAAATGCTCGAAGATGTACTAGAGCTTGATATATATGATCAAATGATTAATGATGCAGAATACTTAATCCGTAAGATAAATAGAGCTGAGTTAGACCAAAATTTGAAAGTATTGGTTGAGGAAAAAGAAACTGTATATGATGCATTAAAACAAAAAATATTACAAATGGAAGAGACTTTTTCTAGTGAAAAAAAGATTATCCTCAAAGATATGGAAGGACAAAAAAGAGAGATAGAGAATAAGTTAAATAAATTAAAAAGTCGTTTTCAAAAACCATTATCTAAAGCAAGAGTATTATTAGTGATAGAAGAGGGTGAACGACAACAATTAATAAGACAGATGAAACAAGTGACATTAGTGCAATTACCATTATTATTAAATCCTTCCCTTCAATCAAAAGTTAACAAAGATATAGAGAGTAATTATCGTGGAAAGATTCAAATAGACGCAAATGTACTCTTGATAAAAAAAGAAGAGTTTATGAAGCTACTAGATAACATAGACAGCAAAAATAAAATCGCTAGTGCTTTTGATAAAGTTTTTAAATCTAGCAATAAAAATCAAAGTGTCTCTTTTGCCAATCCCCATACAATAGAGAAACAATTTGATGTTTTAGAAAAAATAGATTTATCTAAACTACTAAAAGATCTTTCTCGTATTACTCAGAGTATCAAAGAGACTCAATCTGACATAGTAATACTTGAAAATAAAATAGCTGATGATAAAAAGGAATATGAGGAAGATTTTATCACGGCAACAAAAATTACAGAAAATATTATTCGCCAAAATATCAAATGTGAACAATTAGAAGAAAACATCTCAACACTTCAACTAGAAGAAAAAGGTTTGAAAGGAGAATTAGCAAAACTTACAATAAAAGAACATAAAAATAACATTGCAAACAGTAAAATCAAAACCTTACAGTCAGTTATTGTAGTTAGTTTGGCTATGAAGAAGAAGATAAAAAAAGATAAAAGAATTAATTTAGAGAAATCTATTAATATTAAGTTTATATTACTCAAAAAAGAAGATTGGGATGCGAACAAGATTACTCTAGATGAAAATTTTAATATCAATCTATATGATATAGATGGTAATGCAATGGATATACTCTCAGGCTCATCAGGACAAAAACAGATTATAGCTACGGCTCTCATTTGGGGTATATCTGAATATATAGCAGAGGATATTCCCATGATAATAGATACCCCTCTTGGTAGATTGGATGAAAAGAATCAGTCTCTTATTCTAAATAAGTTTTATCCAAAGGTTTCAAAACAAGTAATCATATTACCAACACCTAGTGAACTTAAACATGAAGGGTTCAAGACTCTAGTCCCATATCTATCTCAAATATTTAAATTGACTAATGCTGGTTCAGCTACATCCATTGAGGAAGCCAAAATAAGCGACATCATCAATACCAAATCAATTACCATGGGGAGAGTATAATGCGTACTACAGAACATACAGAACAATATATACCACGTATAGCAAGACTTTTAGGTTTTGAAAATGAACCTAAGTGGCTAACTATTCGTTTTGCAACAGCGATATCTTTGGCATTAGAAGAGCAAATAAATATAAATGAAAAAATTGATTTTACCAATGGTAAAGTATATAGTTTAGATGTATTGACAGGAAAAGGGAAACTAGACCTCACAGGAGACCAAGCTGACTACAATGGACTAATGGCTCTCATAGTAGCAAACAAACACCAAAAACAACTTACCACAGAAAAAGAATTTGAAAAGGCATTGGAGTATCACTGTGAGAGAGGTTTTAATGTACTTACCTCATCCCTTAGAGACAATAGTGATATATTTGGATGGATGGGTCAGGAGTTTATGAATTAGACGATATCTTCTTCATACTCTATGATTTTATCAACTATCTCTTCAAATGATTTTAAAGATAAGATTTCTTCCTGACTATTTTTCAATAAATTTAAAATTCGTATTCTATCAAATACCCATATATCATTTAATATCTCTTTTTGTTCTGTAAATTTTCTATTGAGTCTTCTCCCATCATAAGGGTAGGTCATTTTCATACAATTCTAAGCAATAACAAAGAATAAATATGTTTAAAATAAGCTATGAAAATAGAAATAAAAGAACTCATTGATATAGAGATGACCCTAGAGATATTAGAAAAGTTACCAG
>Ga0256838_1000967_pt1 | contig 14722 bp, 14 predicted proteins | sample 4571419metaG_FD_185978 | JGI IMG/M metagenome (GOLD analysis project Ga0256838, IMG submission 185978) | Hydrothermal vent microbial communities from Guaymas Basin, Mexico - 4571-419 | ecosystem: Environmental > Aquatic > Marine > Hydrothermal vents | place: Mexico: Guaymas Basin | collected...
GTCATTCTCTTGGTGAATTTTCTGCATTATGTGCAAGTGGTGCTATTGATTTTGTAGATGCTATTGAACTTGTTCATAAACGAGGTTCTTATATGCAAAAAGCTTGTGAAGAGATTGAAGCTGGTATGATGGCTATAGTTGGTCTTGATGATGAATCTGTAGAAAAGATATGTGAAGAAGCACAAGCAAATGGTAAAAAAGTTTGGCCTGCTAACTATAACCAAGATGGACAACTTGTAATCGCTGGTATGAAATCAGATTTGAGTTCATTAGAGCAAACATTTAAAGATGCAGGTGCTAAAAGAGCATTGCTTTTAAATATGTCTGTTGCTAGTCATTGTGAACTTTTAAAATCTGCTCAAGAGCCATTAGAAGAGTTGATGCAAAAAATGGTACAAGATAACTTTGAAGCTTCTATCATCTCAAATGTTACTACAAAACCTTATAACACGAAAGATGAAGCTGTTAAGCTACTAAAAAAGCAACTTATAAAACCAGTAAAATATAAACAATCTATAAAATCAATAGCAGATGATGTTGATATAGCTATAGAGTTTGGAAATGGTGTAGTTTTAAAAGGTCTAAACAGAAGAATAGTAAAAGATTTGAAAACTCTTAATGTGTCAGATGTAAAAAGTTTGGCTAAAGTTGTAGAAGAAATAAATAGTTAATGAATATAACTCTAGTTCAATTCGCACCTAAATTAAATCGTTCAAATTTAGATTATATTTGTGCTGTTGTTGAAGAAAATATAGGTAAAAGTGATTTAATAGTATTTCCTGAACTTGCACTAAATGGTTACCTTTTACAAGATAAACTTTATGAAGATGCTTTTGTTTTAGATGAGTTAGAAGAGTTAGCTAAACTAAGTACAAAGATAGATATAGTAGTTGGTTCTGCTATAAAAGATAAAGCAGTCTTTAGAAATTCTGCTTTATACTTTTCTGATGGTAAGCTACTATCTCAACATTTTAAAGTGCATCTCCCAAATTACGGTATGTTTGAAGAAGCTAGATACTTTGAAGCTGGAGACATTTTTGAAAGCTTTACAAGTAAGTTTGGAAAAGTATCAATGCTAGTTTGTGAAGACTTATGGCATAAAAGTGTGCATCATGACCTTGTAGAAGAAAACCCAGATATTATCATCGCTCTTGTTGCATCTCCTGCTCGTGGTTTTAGTGATGATGGTTTAGAGATACAAAAAAAATGGTACGACATCGTAAAAACAGTTGCATCTGAATGCAAAGCAAAAGTTATATTTGTAAACCGTGTAGGTTTTGAAGATGGACTTGGTTTTTGGGGTGGAAGTTGTATTTTAGATGAAAAAGCAAATATTTTAAAACAATTACCACTACATAAAACAGATATACAAACTTTCAATATATAGGAATTTAAAAAATGAAAATAGCAATAATGGGTGCGATGCCCGAAGAGATAGCACCGATACTTGAAAAAGTTGGTGAATACAAAACAACAACTTATGCAAAAAATACTTACTATGAAGCTACTTATAAAGGTGTAGAGTTAGTTATAGCTTACTCAAAGATCGGTAAAGTTTTCTCAACTCTTACAGCTACTACTATGATAGAGCATTTTGGTGCTGAAAAGTTGCTTTTTTCAGGTGTTGCTGGTGCTGTTTCACCTGAGCTTAGAGTAGGGGATTTAGTAGTTGCTACTAAACTTGCTCAACATGATTTAGATATAACTGCTTTTGGGCATCCATTTGGTTTTGTTCCTGAGGGTGCTGTTTTTGTTGAAGCAGATAAAAAGATGATAGAGATTTCTAAGAGTGTTGCATCTTCTATGGGTAAAGATGTTAAAGAGGGTATTATAGCTACTGGTGATCAGTTTGTGGCAGATGAAAAAAGAAAAAACTGGATTGGTGATACTTTTAAAGCTGATGCCTTAGAGATGGAGGGTGCTTCTGTTGCTGTTGTTTGTGATGCTTTAAATGTGCCATTTTTTATACTTCGCTCGATTAGTGATGCTGCTGACATGGATGCAAGTTTTTCTTTTGATGAGTTTTTAGAAACAAGTGCAGTTTTAAGTGCTGAGTTTGTTATGAAGATGTTAGATGAGATTATAGCTTAATGGCTTCTATAGTTCCCTCTAAAAAGATAATGTCAAAACTTGGCAAAACAAATGCTGAGTTTGAACTCATAGAAGAGGGTGATAAAGTTTTAGTTGGTCTTAGTGGTGGTAAAGATTCACTTACTATGATTCATGCTATGAAAGAGCAACTTCGCCGAGCTCCATTTAAGTTTGAGTTTTTGGCTGTAACTGTTGGTTATGGTATGGGTGAAAACTTTGATGAATTGGTTAAGCATTGTAAAGAATACGATATACCACATATAGTACACGATACAAATACTTATGAGTTGGCAAAAGAAAAGATAAGAAAAAACTCATCTTTTTGTAGTTTCTTTTCCCGTATGAGAAGGGGTTACCTTTATAGTGTAGCACTAGAAAATGGATGCAATAAAGTAGCACTAGGTCACCATATGGATGATGCTGCTGAGAGTTTTTTTATGAACTTTATCTATAATGGTCAGATGAGAAGTCTCGCACCAAAGTATAAAGCAGAAAATGGTCTTATCGTTATCCGTCCACTTATACAGATGCGAGAGAGACAACTTCAAGCATTTGTCGAAGATAATGGTATAAATGCCATAGGTGATGAAGCCTGTCCAGCTATGAGATTTGATGTCAAGATGCCACATGCTCGTGCAAAAATGAAAGAGATGTTAGCTAAGATGGAAGTAGAATTTCCATCACTTTTTACAAGCTTAAATGCTTCATTTAAAAATATATCACAAGATAGTTTTTTTGATAAAGAAAAATTTTCACTTTAAAACCTGAGTTCGACAATAAAATACCCAAATATAGGGTAAATAAATGGTGAGATTTTAAAAAATATACTCAAAAACCTAGCCGTAGCTAAGTTGAGAGGATACTTTTTAAAAGATTGCCGTTTATTTACCCTATATTTGGGTATTTTATTGTCGAACTCAGGTTTAAAGTTTACTTATTTGTAATTTCTAATTTTATAGTTTCTAAAAATTCTACGATATTGGCTTGGTAGTGTGCTGTATCTAAATCTTCAGTTAGACTTACTATGCTTCTAAGAGAATCTATATCTATTTTGTGTGCATATCTTGGTACTACTTTTAAGTCATGTTTTATATCTTCAACTAAAGTATCCATATTTAGACCATTGTCTTCAAATACTTTTTCAACTATTTCCATGGTTGAGTGCATTAGAAGAGTTGCTCTAGTTTCATCATTTTTATATATTTTTATGGCTAATTTTTTTACCAAAATATAATTTTCAGCCATAGCATCCTCATCGGCAGCTATTACAAGTGCAAAAATTTTAGCACGAAATGCTAAAGAACCGTGATGATGAACAAAAAATTCACGAAATGCACTAAAAAAATGGTGTTTTAGTCGATAACTAAGTCGCATATAAATTCCTTAATAGTATTATACTGATAGAATTTTAAAAATGAGTTAATAGGTTTAACAATGATAGATGATATTGAATATGAAATACTAAAAGATAGTTTTATAACTTCAAAAAGATTGTTTGATAAATTAAATATAGTTTATGAAAAATATCAAGTTCTTGAACATGATGAGAGTGGTTTTTCTATAGATGAAGAGGAAACACTTTTAAGACATCGTTTAAAGCTTAGTTCTAAAATAGTAGATGCCTTAAGTGAAAAGATGGTTGATTTTAGTATAGAGTTAAAAAATAACAACGATTTAAATTCTAGGGAATTATCTTTAAGTCTTATAAAAGATGATGAGATTAGTGAAATAAAAGTAGATTATAGTGAGAAAGATTCACTAGATATTATAAAATTAAGTTAAGGAGTTAGATATGGGTAGAGCGTTTGAGTATAGAAAAGCATCAAAGTTAAAAAGATGGGGAGCAATGTCAAAACTGTTTCCAAAACTAGGTAAGATAATCACTATGGCAGCAAAAGAGGGTGGTGGGGATCCAGATATGAACCCTAAACTTCGTACTGCAATTTTAAATGCAAAATCTGAAAATATGCCAAAAGACAACATAGAAGCAGCGATAAAAAGAGCAACAGAGAAAAATACAGCTGATATGGCAGAAGTTAGTTTTGAGGGTAAAGCACCACATGGTGTACTACTATTTATAGAGTGTGCAACAGACAACAACACTAGAACTGTGGCAAATGTAAAAAGTATACTTAGTAAAAATGGTGGAGAGATGCTAACAAATGGCTCTTTAGAATTTATGTTTGATAGAAAAGCACTTTTTGAATTTGACTTAAAAGAAGATATGGATGTTGAAGAGTTAGAATTAGAACTTATAGATGCTGGTCTTGAAGAGATAGAAGCAGAAGATGGTGAAGCATTAGTAACAGCTGATTATACAAGTTTTGGAACTCTAAACAAAGCATTAGAAGATTTAAACATAGAGATAAAAAAAGCAACTTTAGAGAGAATTTCAAACTCACCTATCACTATAACAGATGAACAACAAGAAGATATAGATAAAATACTACAAAGACTAGATGATGATGAAGATGTTCAAAAGGTATTTACTAACTTAGCATAATGAGATATGTTAAAGAATTAACTACAAAAACATTAGAAGTAAAACAATCTAAGTTTATAGCTTTTTTGATGCCATATCATCAGTATGATAAGGTGTTAAAAAACTTAAAAGATGAGCATCCAAAAGCTAGGCATTTTGTTGTAGCATTTAGATACTTAAATGAGTTTCATCAAGTAGTAGAACACTCAAGTGATGATGGTGAACCAAAAGGTACATCGGGTAAACCATCACTTATGGTACTTCAAGGTGCTGAGATTATAAATAGTGCAGTTGTTATAGTTCGTTACTTTGGTGGTACAAAACTTGGTACGGGTGGTTTAGTTAGAGCTTATAGCGATGCTGTAAATCTTGTTTTAGAAGATGCACCACTAGAAGAATACAAGCAAAAAGTTACAAAAATCATATCTTTTGAATATACAGATATGAGAAGAGTGGATTATGAGTGTAACGAATGCAATATAGATATACTAGAGAAAACTTTTGGTACTGATGTTTTATATAAAATAAATGCTACTCAAAAAGATATAGATACTCTCTTTAAAAAGATTAAATATAATAGACTTCTTGCATAAGCTAGTGAAAAGAAACTATCACCCTTAGCACATCACTTTTTTTAAGAAAAGCTATCGCAATAGTTACGGCTATTACTCAATCTTGTCTTAAACCCAAATTATGCAATAGAAATAAAAAATTATACTCTATCATTGCAATCAAGTGGCATTCATTAAAAAACTACACCACCAATAAGGTGGCTTAAAATTTTTACTAAACACCCCTTAATTACAAGCATAGGTAAATTTTATAAATTCCTACTGCATAATTTGGGTTAAAAAAATTAATGCACTCTGAGTAATATTTTCAATTTCATAGGTTATGCAAGAAGTCTAATGAGATTAAGTAAAAGATACCTCTTACTTATCTACCTTGAACAGCATTACCCATATCCCACATAGGTAAAAATATACCAAGTGCTAGTAGTATAACCATAGATGCTATGATAAATAGCATTATGGGTTCAACAGCTTCTGAGAGACCATCTATAATAGCATCAAATCTCATTTTATAATACTCAGCAACTTTTTTTATCATCGCATCTAATGTACCACTATCTTCACCTGCATTTACCATCTGTATAATCATATTTTCAAAAAGTTTAGTCTCTTCTAGCCCTTTGTATAGTGTTCCACCTTTTTCAACAACCATCCTTACTGAAAAAAGTTTGTTTTTTAGAGGTAGGTTATCAATCATCCCTATAGATGTATCGAGTGCTTCTGCTATGGGGATACCAGCACGAACAAGTTCAGAAAAAACAAGTGTAAAACGGTTTAATGTTGAGAATTTTATAATATCTTTTATAAGATATATTTTTAGTAAAAATTCATGCCATTTGTATCTTACATCTTTATAATTATCTATAAAGTATCTTGCTAACATAAAGATGCTAAAGAGTAAAACTAAAGCATAAGGTCCATAGTTATTAAAAATATTTTCAAGTGCAAGTAAGATTTTAGTAGGTAGTGGTAGTTCAGCATGAAGAGATTCAAATATAGACTTAAACTGTGGTACAACATAAGATATAAGTATAGTAAAAGCTACAGCCATAGCAATCATGACATTTTTAGGGTAAGCCATCGCTTTTTTAAACTTTATTACATTTGCACGAATCTCTTCAAGCATATCTGCAAGTGCATATAGTGCTTCGTCGAGATTACCAGTTTTTTCACCTAGTTCTATCATAGCTATAGTTAAGTTACCAACCTCAAATCTAAAATTTTTTATAGATTTAGATAGTGAACTACCAGAATTTATATCTTCAGCGACTTTTGAAAACACACTCTTTAATGCTACATCACTAGTAGCTTGTGCTATCTCTTGGATAGAATCATGTATAGATATACTAGCATTTGTCATAACAGCTAGTTGTCGTATAGCCCCTATAAGTGCATCTGGTTTAATTTTCTTTTTTTGTATATTTTTTAAAAAGTCTTTTTTAAATCTTTGTAGTTGAACTTCAAGTGGTTCTTCTGATTCTACAACTTTTATGATTATCCCTGAATGCTTATTTTTTATATACTCAGTGGCTTCTTTTTTTGTTTTTGCATATACTGGGTAGTTTTGTTTTTTCCCTCTTCTTAAAACAGTAGCGATATAATAGTTCATTATCTTGCTACTCTTAATACTTCTTGTAGTGTTGTCACACCATCAAGTGCTTTTTGGATACCATTTTGGTATATATCTATAAAACCATCTTTTTTTGCTTGATCTGTTAAAATTTCTTTAGATGAACCTTTTGCTATCAATGATGATAAATCATCTGTAATGCTAAGAACTTCACAAATCATCTCTCTACCCATATAACCAGTATCATTACACTCTCTACAGCCTGAACCGGTATAAAATTTTGCATCTTGAGGTATAAGATGTTTTATATTTTGTAAAGTTGATGATGGTACATTTTCTTGTATTTTACAATGTTTACATATCTTTCTAACAAGTCTTTGAGCTTGTATAGCTACTAATGCACCACTTATGAGGTAATGTTCTATACCCATATCAACCATACGAGTGATAGCACTTATAGAGTCATTTGTATGTAAGGTAGATATAACTAAGTGACCTGTTAATGCTGATTTTATGGCAATTTCTAAAGTCTCTTTATCTCTAATCTCCCCAATCATAATCTTATCGGGGTCTTGTCTTAAGATAGAACGAAGAGCCGATGAAAAAGTTAAACCAACTTTTGGATTTACTTGAACTTGTTGGATAAGATTCATTCTATACTCAACTGGGTCTTCAACTGTTATAACTTTATCTTCTGTATTTCTAAGTTCATTTAAAGCACCATACAAAGTTGTGGTTTTACCACTTCCTGTTGGTCCTGTAACTAAGATGATGCCATGAGGTGCTTGTAAACCTTTTATAAATTTTTGGTAACTGAAGCTATCCATCCCTGCATCTTCTAATTTTACAAGTGCTTTTTCTTTATCTAGTACCCTCATAACTATAGACTCTCCATATATAGTCGGTAGTGTTGATATACGAAAATCAAACTCATACTTTTCTACTGTACTAGAAAAACGACCATCTTGTGGTTTTCTTTTTTCTGCAATATCGAGATTAGATAACAGTTTGAGTCGAGATGCTAAAGGTGGATATATATCTTTGTCAAATATAAATATCTCTGCCAATTTACCATCAACTCTTCCTCTTATAGTACAGTTCTTTTCAGTTGGTTCTATATGTATATCACTCGCTCTACCTTTTATACAAGATTTTAAAATGACATCTATAAGAAGTAGTATAGATGAAGCTTCTTGTTGTTCTTCTATGTTATTTATAGAGTTTAATTCTTCTCTTATCTTAGTTACTAAATCTTTTACACTATCTTTTAGTTCAACTTTTAAAAGATACGAATTTATCTGTTTATATGTTGCTACTGCTATTTTTACGATTTTTCTAGGGTAAAGTCTTTCTATACCCTCTTTAGCTTCAATATTTAGAGGATCATGTAGGGCAACTACTATACTCATATCATTTTCTGATATAGGTAAAGCTTTGTATTTTTTTAGTTGAGAAAGTGAAGCTTTACTTATAAGTTTATAATCCATATCGATTGAATCTAAATCTATAAAATTTAATTCTAACTCATTAGCTAACTCTTCAAGTATATCTTTTTCATCAATATAATCATAATTATCAATAATGGAGAGTTCATAAACACCATCACGAATTTTTTGACTTATAAACCGTATGAGTCTTTGCATAGTCATAAATCCAGATAGAGTTATATCTCTTAGGATTAGTTCTTCTCTAACACCTTTTGATAAAAGTCTTTCAACTTGAGTTTGCATAATAGAACCATTATTTATTAAATCATTTGTTATTCTATCCATATTTTAAAACTCTCTTTTACCAATATTTATGTTTTTTAATGATTTTATTGTTATAAATCTCTTCAATTATAATTTTACTCAACCCTTTATCTTTTAACAAGTAAAGTTTGTACTTTAGTAGTTTATCATTTTTATCTTGAAAAATATATGGTGTATTTGCATCATGCTTTTTTACTTCTGAATAGAGGTCAAAAATCTTTGAAAGTATATGGTTTGTTGATGGAAAGTTAAATGAAGTCAGATTATAGCCATCAACTAAACTGTGGTAAAGTAATTTTTTTTGCATTAGTATGATTGAAAAGTAAGAAGCATTACTTCTAGCTTCTGCTGAATGTTTTAACTTTATGATGGGTAGATTTAGTCTATCTATATAATCAGCTTTTAAACATGAAAAAGCATATAAAGATATATAGTCTTCATTTTTATAATTTTTTGATATTTCTTTTAGTCCAACATCACAAGCTTCACTAAACTTAGAATCTTGATATAGATTGTACATATTTTGTGTTGTATTTCCGTAAAGTGAAATGATTATAAAAAAAATGATGAAAATTTTCAAAAGTTTATATGTACCTTTTTCTTTGCTATGATTTGAGTTTAATATTTTAACGAATTATTATATAAATAACATTATAAACTGTATTGTGTAACATATCTACTTATGAAAATGTTATAATTTCATACTTTAAAAACAAGATAAAAATATATGCAAACAGATAAAACATCAAAACTAAACTTACTTATAACTCAACTAGACCTAAATGAACATATATCAGCTTTTGGTAGCTTCTTTTCTCGTGAATCAGCTTTATACATAGAGGGTGATCAAGAGTTACATTTTAAGTATATACAAGCACTAGATAAGCTGGAGTTTAAAGCTCCACCTAAAGTTGATGATTTTGCAACTATAAAACTACACCTAAAAAAAAGAGGTGTTTTAAACTTTGAACAAATCTTTGAGGTTATAAAAGTTGTAAGATATTTTCGTTACTTTAAAAACAAAGAGGTTGATGGGCTTATCGGTGGATGGATGGATAAGTTTGTTATAGATGAAAAATTTCTTGAGATAGAGGAGTTTTTTGCAGATGATGGAAAATTTGCAGAGAGTAAAGATGAAACACTCTATGGACTTGCTCAAAGGATAAAAGAGCATAAAAACGATATGAGTGCATCTATGAAAAGATTAACAAGCACTTCTAAAATCTCACCATACCTTATAGATACACAAATCCACTTTGTAAATAACGAAGAGTGTCTTTTAGTTCGTGGTGGATTTAACCATGTACTAAAAGGTGCAGTTGTTGGTCGTAGTAGTAGTGGTGGTTTTTATGTATCGCCAGATAGCATCTTAAAGTCAAAAGAAAAGATTCGGTTTATAAACCAAGAGAGAGAAGCTATCTTTTACTCTTATGCTAAAGAGTTTTCATCAAAACTAGCAGAACTTCAACCATTTATAAACTTTATAGATAAAGAGTTTACAAAGTTTGATAACTATCAAGCTAGAGTTCTTTTTGCAAAAAGTTCAAACCTAAAACTTATAAAATCTCAAAAAGATTCAAAAATCATCTTAGATGGTTTTATACACCCAGCTTTACACAATGCAAAACCGATAAATGTAGACTTTTCTAAAAATATCTTGATGGTAACAGGTGTAAATGCTGGTGGTAAAACTATGCTTTTAAAGTCTATCTTAGCATCTGCATTTATGGCGAAGTATATTATCCCTATGAAACTAAATGAGCATAAAAGTCATATAGGTAATTTTAAAAATATACTCTCCATTATAGATGACCCACAAAGTGTTAAAAATGATATATCGACATTTGCAGGTAGGATGCAGGAGTTTTCAAATATTTTCAAATATAATTCAGCACTTGTTGGGGTAGATGAGATAGAACTAGGAACAGACAGCGATGAAGCAGCAGCACTTTTTAAAGTGATACTTGATGAACTTATAAAAAAAGGTCAAAAAGTTGTAGTTACAACTCACCACAAAAGACTAGCATCTCTTATGGCAGACCGTGATGATGTTGAACTTATGGCAGCTATATACGATGAAGAGGCTAGAAAACCAACTTATGAGTTTATGCAAGGTATCATCGGTAAAAGTTATGCTTTTGAAACGGCTAGTCGCTATGGCATCGCTAACAAGATAGTAGATGAAGCAAAAGTGGTTTATGGTGATAACTCTGAAAAGTTAAATTTACTTATAGAAAGAGGTTCTCAACTTGAAAGAGAGTTAAAACAAAAACATAAAAAAGTAGATGATAAGTTAGAAAAAATCAGACTTAAAGAGTTGGAGTTAAAAGCTCAAAGAGAAGAGTTGTTCAAAGAGTTAGATGAGCAAAAACAAGTGCTTAAAACAAGTTATGATGTAGCGATAAGTGAAGCAAAAACAGCAGCAAAAGCTGGAGATACTAAAGCCATACACCGTGCCATGAACAAAGCAAATAAAAAACTTCCAAAACAAGAACCAAAAGAGATAGTGATAGATGCTAAGTTTGAAGTTGGAGATACTGTAAAATACCACTCTCAAAAAGGTAAAATAATATCAATGAAAAATGATAAAGAGGCTACCATAGAGATGGATGGTTTAAAAGTTAGAGTAAAAACAAAACATCTAAAACATACAAAGATTATAAAACCTAAACCAACTACACAAGTAAAAGTAAGTGTAGAAAGAAAAGCTGGATTAAAATGTGATCTGCATGGTATGAGAGCAGATGAAGCTTGTGAAGTTTTAGATAAGTTTCTCTCAGATGCTCTACTTAATGGTTGGGATGAGGTTATAGTATATCACGGTATAGGAACGGGTAAACTCTCTTATGCTGTTAAAAACTTCTTAAAAGCACATCCAAGAGTTAGAAAGTTTGAAGATGCTCCTCAACATATTGGTGGATTTGGGGCTAAGGTGATTTCATTATGATTAGAAAAAGTAGTATATTAAAAATATATCTATTAGTTTTACTTGTTAGTTCAAGTTTATTTGCTCAAAGTAATTTTTGGACTAAAGTTACCTCTATAGAAAAGAGTTACTACTCTTTAGATACGAATAAAACAGATGAAAATAGTATAAATAGTTTGATAGATAAAAAGTACAATGATTTTCAAAACTTAATCGAGATTTTAAAAAACAAACCTTACGATTTAACTGAAAAAAATTCTTTTACTATAGATGAGCAAGAAAAAACAAAACTCTTACAAAAGATAAAGATTAACAAACAGTATGGATACAATGTAGCTGTAACAAGAGATACACTAAGGTTAAAAAACTTAGAGGTAAAACAAAAGATGTATCTATACTTTGTAACACTCTCAAATAGCTGGGTTAATTATTCATCAGATGATTTAGAAAAATTAAATCAAGAGTATATAGACTACCTTTCTAGGCTAGAGTATGATAAATATCTAAAAAAGTATGACAAAGTAAAAAGTATAGATGCAAAGATAGAAAATGAGATAAAAAAGAGTTTTGAAGATTTTAATGTTAATTATATGTTTTTTAACGATGTACTTGGTTATATAAACCTAAATAAAACTATCTTTAGTTACGAATCATTGTCAAATTTTTTAAAGATAGGAACTTTGATAACTGAGATAAACTCAGATGATAGCTTTAGTTACCTAAATACTAAACTTAGATTTATCCATCTTGATATGGGTCGGATTATACTTTTTTTATCTGTTATATTAACTTTTTCATTTTTAGCATATATCATATATAGAAAGATTTATGACTTTTTCAAATCAAAAATTTATAAAAAAGCTGATGATATAGATGATATATTGATGAATAATCTTAACAAGATAAGAAAGCCTGTTTCATTTTTAGTGATACTTATAGGTTTAAAACTATCTTTAGAGATACTCGTTTACCCAAATAGCATCCAACCTTTAGTTTTAAACTTTTTCTACATTATCATAGTGTTAAACTTTATCTATCTATCTTATGTATTTATAGATAATATGACTTTAGTATATCTTACAAATAAAAATGATGACAACATAAGAAAAGAACTTGTAGCACTTATAGTTTCAGTTTCTAAAATAGTTATATTTCTTATAGGTTTACTACTTGTTTTAGTGAACTTTGATGTAAACATAAGTGGTATATTGGCATCTCTTGGTATAGGTGGTTTGGCTGTAGCTCTTGCTGCTCAAAGTACACTATCTAACTTTTTTGGTCTTATAAAGATGATAGCCGATAAATCATTTTCCATAGGTGATTGGATACAAACAACTGATGTTGAGGGAACAGTCGTTCAAATAGGTTTTATAAGTACAAAGATAAGAACATTTGACAATGCTCTTATAACTGTACCAAACTCAACATTAGCAAATAGTTCTATAAAAAACTGGAACAAAAGAAAGATAGGTCGCCGTATCAAGATGCATATAGGTGTAACATATAAATCAAATAAACAAGATTTACAAAATGCAATAACTCAGATAAAAGATATGTTACAAAACCATCAAGATATAATAACATCATCAAAAATAGACTATAAACAGATAAATAAGTTTTATAAACAGGAACAAAAACTTACATCTGTAGATGACAAATACGGTATAAAAAGTACACTTTTAGTTTATCTTGATAAATTTAATGAAAGTAGTATAGATATACTTATATATACTTTTACAAAAACAACTTCATGGGATCAATGGCTTGAGATAAAAGAAGATGTTTTATTTAAAATATGGAATATTTTAGAGAAAAATAATTTAGAATTTGCATTTCCATCTCAAAGTATATATATAGAGAAGTAGTTGTATAATTAAACATAAAATTTTAAATAAAGGTATTTTATGAAGATAGTATTATCGGTTGCATTAACATTGTTGTTAGTAGGTTGTGGTTCACAAGAAGAGATAAAAAGTGAATCAGTAGAAAGTGTTAAAAAAGTTGAAACAAAAAAAGTAGTTGAAGCTACAAAAGTACCAGAGATAAAAACTGAAGTAAAAGAAGAGGTTGTACCAAAAGAGTTAGCAATTGTACAAACAGGAGATGCTATCTTCAAATCTTGTTCAGCTTGTCATGGAAATAATGCTGAGAAAAAAGCACTAGGTAAGTCACAAGTTATAAAAGGTTGGGAATCTACAAAAATCATAAATGCTTTAAATGGATATAAAGCTGGAACTTATGGTGGAGCTATGAAAGGTTTAATGAAAGGGCAAGTTTTAAAACTTTCAGATGCCGATATAAAAGAGGTTGCTGGTTATATCTCTAAATTATAAAATTAGTTTTTTATACTACTAGCAAAAATTTATCTTCGCTAGTAGTATATACTTAACTTTTAGGCAAACCAAATTTTTGAGTTACTAACTCCCCCTCATCATCAAAAAATAGATAATATAAAAAATCTTTTCTTATCTTTAAACCTGCTAAATACCTAAGTGCTAAGTTAGCTTGAAGAGATGCTATGTGCATAACTATAGGTGGAGTTATACCTGCTGGTTTATGGTCGCTTATCTTGAACATATCTGTAAATGAAGACTCATCTATAAAACATACTTGACCATGAAAAGCTTCAACACTTCCATATATCCACGGTAAATTTTTCTCTTTTGCATAGGTGTTGATGTCACTACGAACTTGTAGGTTATCTGTTGCATCTATGATTAGGTCAATCTTTATACCTTTTTTACTCCATTCTTTAAAGTCACATTCATAAGCTATTGCTTTTGTAAAAGGGCATCTTTGTTTGATAAGTTCAGCATTTACAACGGCTTTGTTTTTACCCTCATCACCTAGCTTAAAAGCTATCTGTCTATGGATGTTATGGTATGAAACTTCATCAAAATCAACTATATTAATCTCACCAATACCACTAGCACCAAGTGCAAAAGATAGAGATGAACCAAGACCACCAGCACCTATGATAACTACTTTTTTAGTTTGTAGTAGGTTTTGAGTCTCTTCTCCCCAAAGTTGGATTTGACGATGAAAAAAGTCTATCATAGTTTTTCTCTTTTGTGTATCATCTCTTTAAATCCCCAAAATTTTCTTGCCTGTATAACTTCTGAGTGGCTCATATCTACTATCATAAGTTCCTCTTTATTTCCAAGATGTTCAAGTGCTTCACCATTAGGTGAGATTAAAAATGAATCACCATAAAAATGCCAATCAGTTTCATCTTTTTTCTCCACATATTCACCGATGCGATTTGCTCGTAGTATGTAGCAGTTGTTTGTCATAGCACGAGCAATAGCCAAAGATTCCCATCTTTTAAAA
>Ga0256838_1000968_pt1 | contig 14720 bp, 17 predicted proteins | sample 4571419metaG_FD_185978 | JGI IMG/M metagenome (GOLD analysis project Ga0256838, IMG submission 185978) | Hydrothermal vent microbial communities from Guaymas Basin, Mexico - 4571-419 | ecosystem: Environmental > Aquatic > Marine > Hydrothermal vents | place: Mexico: Guaymas Basin | collected...
TTTGCCTGTACGGTCTCTTTTGCCTGATCCTCAACTATCGGCTGCATACCTTCATTCACGGAACGGGCCACGCTGTTGCCGGAGTACAACAGCATCCCCGCGCCAATTACCGCGACTAACGCCACGCCAAGCACAACAATCGCCAGGATTTTCTTTTTAAACTCCACCGTTATCACCCCCCGTCCCCTTAACCTGTTCCTCCATTCGCTTCACGAGCTTTTCAAAGGACTTTTCGTCCGGTATAAGATAGAAATGACTCTCAAATCCGATGTTCTCCTCGTAAAAGCGTGTTTTGAACAGCATTACGTTCTCAACATTCCTCAAGTCCGGACGGTTGAGTTCCTTCTCAATATCATAGAGGGAAGCTATTGGCTTTGGAGGACTGAGTGAGACGGCTTCACCTATGAGCTTGGCTAGGATGTCCGTGTAAACGGATATCAGTATGTTCCCAACCTCCGTTATGGCGGACTTACCCATCTCATCGAGCTCCTCTATACCACTGGGATCAAGCCCCATCAGCACCGCGGAAAGGTTTATGGCACTCTTCGTCGGGAACTGAAGAACCGTAAGGCCGTTAAGTCCCTCCGTGATATCAAAAGCCACGACGAAGCTCTTTGATATCCCGCTCATCGCGAGGTGTTTGAGGAACTCCACGCGGGAGAGAACCTTCACCTCAGGCGGCTCCATTTCAATTGGCCCGCCTATCATCTGCGAGAGCGACGTCAGCGCGTGGCTCATGGCTATGTTGGAGGCCTCGCGGAATATGTCCTTATACCACTCATCCAGCTTCATGCTACCGCCCCCACGAGCTTTTCTATGACCTTAACCATGTCCTCCGGCTTTGGGAGTATGAAGAAGTGTTCCTTGAATTCAACACCCTCAATTGTTATAGCGGTGCTAAGCAGTATCGTGTAGTCGCAGTACTGGCCAATGTCAGCCAGGGCAAGATCAAGGATTGCTGGCAGGAAGTCCATCACCACGCTTGGAGGGGTCTGCTCAATTGTGAGTCCCAAAAACTCGCTAAGGGCATTTGCGTAGGCTGAGATGAGTATATTTCCAACCTCCGCAATGGCCGACTGCACCATCTCATCGAGCTCTTTCGTTGTGCCGGGTTCCTGCATCATCATTAGGTCGAAGAGCTTGCGGGCGTCTTCAAAATCCAAGACGAAGAATGCATGCCCGCTGAACTCCTTTCCAAGGCTCACATAAACTGCAACTACCACGTCCTCCCCGACTTTTTCAGGTAGAGTTTTAATGGGAATTACTTCAAGTCCCGGAACGCTAATACTCACGGGACGTCCTATCATCTCACTTAGGGTGTCAGCTGCCCTTGAGGCGCCTATGTTGAACGTTTCAAGCAGGGCGCTTTTTTCAAATTCACCCAGGTTCTTAATGACCTCTTCATATTCCACTGCCTAAACCCCCCAACAGGCTGTTAATGTCAATTATGAGGACGACACTTCCATCTCCAAGTATCGTGGCTCCCGCAAAGCCCTTAATGCTCGAAAGGGCTTTTCCAAGGGACTTGATGACGATGTCCTTCTTGTGGAGGAGCTCATCAACCCGGAGGGCAACCTTTTGGGCCCCAAAATCAACTATAATTGCCGGGAATTCATCAACCTCCGGCACCTCAAGGTTGAAGAGCTCGTGAAGCGATATTAGAGGTATTATTTCGCCTCTGAGTACTATTACCTCCCTTCCCCCGATGGTCTTGATGTCTTCTTTTTTGACTTCTATTGTTTCGAGAATGTTGTTTATGGGTATGGCGTAAGTTTCATCGAGAACTTTGATGAGCAGGGCCTGTATGATTGCCATGCTTATCGGCAGTTTGAGTATGAAGGTCGTTCCCTTCCCCACCTCCGTCTTGACGCTTATGCTGCCGTTGAGGGCCTTGATAACGTTCTGGACGACGTCCATTCCAACTCCCCTACCAGAAACGTCCGTGACTTTCTCCGCGGTGCTGAAGCCGGGCATGAAGATCAGGTTTATTGCCTCCTCATCGCTCATCTCAGCGGCCTGCTCCGGGGTAATGAGTCCCTTTTCGATGGCCTTCTTCTTGACCTTCTCCGGGTCAATTCCCCTACCGTCGTCCCGGACTATGATAACAACGTGACTCCTCTCACGTTTGGCTATGAGCTCAACCTTTCCCGTCCTTGGCTTTCCAAGCTTTTCCCTCTCTTCTGGGGGCTCTATTCCGTGGTCTATTGCGTTCCTAATGAGATGAACAAGAACATCGCCAAGTTTGTCTAGAATAGTTCTGTCAACCTCTATATCGGTACCTTCCATAATGAACTCCACTTCTTTGCCCTCTTTTCTTGCAAGCTGCCTGACCATGCGCGGGAACTTGTTGAACACCTCGGCAACGGGGGTGAGGCGCATCTGCATTATCTCGTCCTGGAGTTCCGCCATGAGGCGTGAAGTTGTCGAAAGACTTTCGAGAAGCTCCCTGTCGCCAAGCCTCTCCGCTATCTGCTCAAGCCGTCCACGGTTTATGACGAGCTCTCCGACGAGATTCATGAGCTTGTCAAGATGAGCAACGTCAACCTTAATGAGCTTAGACATTTTGATGTTTCCGCGTTTTGGAGCAGGAGCCGCAGATGATGCCGGCTTTTTCTCCGTTTTATCTTCTTTTTCTTTTCTGGAAGCCCCAGATTTCTCCTCTCCCGGCCCTACAACGCTCACACTCTCAACGTCTGGATGTTTTAGTATCAGCTCCTTAATCTCCTCAACGGGCTTTGTGGGTACAATAGAGACCTCAAAGTAATACCCGTCGATCAGCTCACCATTCTGAAGCTCAGTCTCAGGGGGGGTGACCTCAGTCACATTACCGTACTTTTTGAGATCCTGGAGAATGAGAAATGAACGGATACCCTTTAGAGGGGCATCTTTCTGGAGGTTGATCCTCAACCTGATGGCTCCTCCCTGTTTCTCTTGCTTTGGAGCTTCTGCCCCTCCAGGGGTTATTATTACCTCCTTAACCTCCGGATGCCTGGATATTACCTTTTTAAGTTCCTCAGGCGGAAAATCCGTTATAACTTTAAACTCAAGCTCGTTCTCCTCGGCGGAGCCGTCCTCTATTACCTTTCTGTCCGGCTTCGTCCATGTTACGCTGCCCCTTTCCTCAAGGTCATTGAGGATCAAGAAAGCCCTAACACCCTTAAGCTGGGCATCCGGGTGGAATATTACCCTAACGTGATATTCCCTACCGGCAGTCTGAGTTTCTTCGGGTTTTTCCTCTTCAGTTCCGGATTCCGAACGTTCTTCAGTCTTTGTTTCTTTCGGAGCTTCGCTCTTTTCACGGCTGTACCCCTTGAGGAGCCTATCAGCTTCAGAGAACAGCTCGCTAACGTCGAAATCGCCTTCCTTCCCCGTTTCCTCAATGCTGTCTATCATGTTCTCTATGACATCGATAAACTCAAGAACCAAATCCACTATCTCTGGAGTGGCCTCGACAACACCGTTTCTTATGGCGTCAAACAGGTTCTCCATCTTGTGGGCCGTCTCACTGAGCTTCATGAACCCCATCGTGGCCGCTGTTCCCTTGAGGGTGTGAGCGTCCCTAAAAATCTGATCAATGCTTTCTTTTTTGGCGTTTTCATCACCGGTTTTGACTGCTTTCTCAAGCTTTAGAACGGCGTTGCTTATGCTGTCTATTCTGTCCCGCGCATCAGCAAGAAACTCTCCAATGTACTGAGACATGTCTTCCATATCCCTCACCTCGGTATCTTCCTGAGGGCCATCACTATGGTGTCCGCTATTTTATCGAGGGGCACAATGTAATCAACGACGCCGAGCTCTATGGCGGCCTTTGGCATGCCGAAAATTATTGACGTCTCTTTGTCCTGGGCTATCGTAATGCCGCCCCTCTTCTTTATCTCAGCGAGTCCCTCGGCCCCATCGCGTCCCATTCCCGTCATGACAACGCCAACGGTTTTCCTGCCGAAAAATGCCGCAACGCTCTTCATCATTGGGTCTGCCGCGGGCCGCACCCCGTGGATTTTGGGCCCCTTGTAGAGTTTTATAGTGGGCTTCCCACCCCTGCTAACAACCTCCATGTGATAGTCACCGGGAGCAACGTATGCCCAGTTCTTGCAAACCACCTCACCGTCCTCTGCCTCCTTCACGTTCAACTTTGATATCCTGTCAAGCCTCATTGCAAACGACTTCGTAAACCCAGGTGGCATGTGCTGGACAAGTAGAATTCCTGCATCCAGTTCCCCGGGAAGTTTCTCAAACACCTTCAACAGGGACTGCGGGCCCCCCGTGGAAGCGGCTATAGCGACTGCCCTCCTTGCTGCTTCAGTCCTCTTCCGTACCTTATGGAGCTGTTCTCGTAGAATCCTGCGACGTTTAAACTGTAAAAACCGGGGTGGAATCTTTGCGGCCTCTTTCACCTTGGCAATAATCTCATCCTTCATCTCCCGCATGTTTATTGAGATGGAAGATGAGGGTTTGGGGATAAAATCAACGGCCCCGTATTCCAGGGCCTTTATCGTTGCATCCGCGCCCTCCTGCGTCAGGGCGCTTACCATTATGACAGGCCGCGGATACTTATTCATGATGAATTTTAAGGCGTCGAGGCCGTTCATCCTGGGCATTTCAATATCGAGGGTAACAACATCCGGCCGTTCGGTTTTGACTTTCTCAATGGCCTCGACTCCATCCCTTGCCTCACAACACACCGTGATCTCCGGGTCAGACTCAAGAATATCCCTAAGCACTCTGCGCATGAACGCGGAATCATCTACTACGAGTACCCTGATTCTCTTCCCTGCGGGCATATGATATCACCTTTAGGAGGAAAGGACACGGTTAACTTCCTCCAAGACCTTCGGCGCCTGGAAGGGCTTCACAATATAGCCCTTTGCACCGCTCTTGAGAGCCTCCATTACTTTGGCTTCCTGCCCAACGGCAGTTATCATGATGATCTTCGCGTTGGGATCTATTTTCATAATCTCCTTGACTGCAGTTATGCCGTCCATCTCAGGCATTACTATGTCCATCGTCACGAGATCCGGCTTGAGTTGCTTGTATTTCTCCACCGCCTCCTTTCCGTTGCTGGCTTCCCCAACTATCTGGTGGCCCGCCTGCGTGAGTATTTTCTTAACCAGCATTCTCATGAAAGCCGCGTCGTCAACAACCAGAACCCTAGCCATGCACACCACCTCCGGACTTTTTCACATATATCCTTGCGACCAAATCATAGAGCTTAAACAGCCTGGAAGCGTTTCCAAGGATCGTCTCAGTCTTACCGAGGATCAAATATCCGTGATCCTCAAGAGAATCATATAAACGCCTGAAAATTTCCTCTTGGGCGTCTTTTGTCATGTAAATGAGCACGTTCCGTATAAAAATCATATCAAAGCCCCGGGGATAGTTTTTGGAGAGGAGATTAAAGTACTGGAACTTTACATAGCGGCGGAGTTGGGGTGAAACCCTGTAGTGATCTCCCACGGGAAGAAAGTACTTCTTGATAAGGTGTTTGGGAACGCTCTTTTCCACGACCTCCTTCGGATAGACCCCCCTAATGGCTGTATTAAGCGCCTCCCTGTCAATATCAGTAGCCAGTATAGAGAGGTTGTAGCGCCTTATCTCATCACCAAGGAATTCATTGAAAAGCATGGCTATTGAGTAGGGCTCCTGTCCGGTGGAGCATGCTGCACTCCACACCTTGATTGTGGTGCTGTAGTGCTTCTTTTTGAATTCTATAAGCTCCGGAAGAACTTTCCGTTCAAGGGTCTTCCAGACTACAGGGTCCCTGAAGAACTCGGTCACATTTATTGCCACGGTGAGAAGGAGGTCGTCTAGCTCAGTCCTGTTTTTCTTTATGAGTCTATAATATTCCATGAAGTCGGATATGCCCAGCTTTCTCATCCTAGCTCGTATTCTCCTAAGTAAGTAAGAGTCCTTGTACGCATTGCTATCGGTCTTCAGGTGGCGAAACAGCTCCTGCTTAATAAGCTGATATCCCCTGTCGTTGACTTCCATCTCACGACGGCCCCCCTAGCATAATCAATGGTTTTGGACGCATTACAACCACACCAGCCCTTAAGTTGGACTGCCCACAATGATTATGTTTTTCCATCCTAAAAAATTATTACGTGTATGTGTGTGTGTAAGTGCATATGTAGGCTATTACGTCTTACACCAAAAATTAAGATTACGGGATTATAGCATAAAATCCAATCGAAAACCTTTTATGCCACTAATTGAATATTAACCAATTGATGTGATAAAACGTTGGCCAATACTTAACCAGCATAATAGAGTACAGTCAGGAATGCCCCAGCGATAGGTGAGGACAATGAGGGCAACAACAGTGGGTGCCGGGATACTACCCCCCCTTGTCACGGGTGTTTTAGCATATGTTGGCGGAGTCCCCCTGGGTGTGATTGGGGGGGCTGTAACGGGTATTACCCTCTCAATATACCTCGATAAGACATACTCCCACAGTGACAGGTACACCACGGTCAAAAGAGTTCTCCAGAAACTCAGCAGGGGAGAAGATGTTAATGTGCCTCCAGAGCTCTCGGACATAAAGGAATACATCATGACATTAAAACCCGGTCGTGAGAGTAACGTGGCGCCTCTATTAGCAGATTTGAGGCGGGTTGCAAACGGCGACTTAACTGGTAAAGTGCCCTCAACCTCTCAGCTTCTCAAGCTCTACACTGAGGTAAAGAAAAACTGGATAGACATGTTAACTGCAACCAAAGAGGCAGTTGAGGACTTCAAGAAAGAACTTGACAACATTAGAGAGGCATCTTCTTCCGTTGAGATGCTGGAGCACACGTATGATACGCTCAATGAGTTGATCTCCCATCTTGAAACACAGAGTGTGAAAATTGCCGAGCTCAACGACCACATACAGGCACTTTCAGCCGCTGTTGAGCAGATAAGCACCCAGACCCAGCAGGTTGCGGAGTTCACCATGGAGTCTGCAAATGCAGCCGAGAAAGGAAAGGAAATTTCAGACCAGGCGGCGCTTAAGGTCGAGATGATAAACAACGTAAGCAAAGAAATGGAAGAAGCTGTGAGGGTACTATCCGAGTATTCCGAGAAGATAGGTCAGATAATTGACGTCATCACAGACATCGCGGAGCAGACAAACCTTCTTGCTCTCAACGCTGCCATTGAGGCCGCTCGCGCCGGGGAACAGGGAAGAGGTTTCGCGGTCGTTGCCGCCAGCATAAGAGAACTAGCGGAGCAGTCGAGAAACTCGGCAAAGCAGATAGGTGAACTGATAAAGGAAATGCAGGCCAGCGTTAATGGGGTTGTATCCTCGATTCACGAAAACACGAAAGTTACACAGGAGGTCGGAGAATCCATACAGCACCTCATAGCAGCCTTTGATGATATCGCCAGGAGGGCCAACGAGATAGCTTCGATGGTCCATGAAATATCCAGTGGCGTTGATCAGCAGGCGAGCTCAATTCAGTATCTCGTCGATGCCGTTCAGGAGATCTCCACGATTAACAATGAGCTTACAGAAGTTGCCCAGCAGGCTGTGGATGTCTCAAGCAACGCGGTTTCAAGGGTAGCTCCGCTTAAGGAGTCATTTAACAGGATCATTGAAAAGTTTGAGGGAATTGTTAATATGCTAAGCCGCATCAAGGTTTGAGGTGGTTTCGATGGCCGAAGTTCAGGTGGTGGCCTTTAAGGTTGGAAACGAGGAGTTCTGCCTTGAGATCTCCAAGGTCAGGGAGATAAAGGAAATGATGCCCATAACCAGGGTTCCCAACGCTCCGGACTACGTGGAGGGCGTCATAAACCTCAGGGGCCAGATAACCACTGTGGTCAACCTCAAGAAAAAGCTCGGCTACTACGATGACGAAGACCTGAGCAACAAGAAGATCATCATCGCAGAGGTCAAGGGGGAGATCATCGGCATCATAGTTGACTCCGTTTCTGACGTTGTGACGCTCACAGAAGACCAGATAGAGCCCACGCCAAAAACGCTCGTTTCCAGAATGGACACCCGCTTCATAAAGGGCATCGCCAAGATCAACAACGGGGAAAGACTCCTCATAATGATTGACCTTGAGAAGCTCTTTGGAGAAGAGTGGTAATTAAATGCCCAGCTCCTTGAGAATGTCCTCTATTTCCTTTTTGGGGTTCTTTTTCTCAGGTTCTTCCACCTTGGTTCCCAGCTTTGCCATTAGCATTTCAACCTGCTTTTCAAGCTTTTTCAGCTCTTCAAACTGGAACCTCAGCTTCTCGTAGAACTCCTTTTCAACTGGCGTCACCGGAACGGGCTCGTTTATCATCTCCGCCAGGGCGTCCAGCTCCCCGGCGATGTTGTAAATGAGGCGGTGTATCTCGATAAAGCTCCTCTCTGGGTTGAGTTCTTTTCCGTTTTTGTCATCCCTCATTGGCAGCTCAAGGCGCTTCACGGTTATTATAACGTCCCTAAAGCGGGAATAAACTTCTTCCTCGGGGACAGACACAACGGCGAGCTTGCGCAGGTTTTTAAGCAGCTCTATGAGGTTCTCCTTTAGGGCGTAGAACTCATCTCTGCCCTTTTCTGTAAGGACGTAGACCTTTGCTATGTCCCTGAGTGAGAGAAGGGCCCTCTTGGCTTCAAGTAGGCCCGAACTTATCTTTTCAGGTTCCAAAACAATCGCTGTACGAAGGAGCTCAAGGAACTCCTCAACTTCCTCTTCCTTGCGCTTCTCTATAAGCTCTTCGAGGCGCTCTATTTCTTCTTCAACCTCCCTGAGGAGCTCTTTCTTTAGCTGGGCCTTTAGCTCCTCTCTGCCTTCGATAGCTATCTCGTGTAGCTCCGTAAGGCTCTTTGATAGTTCATCAACCTCTTTCCTGAGAGCTCCCAGTTCGTAAACTGTCTGAACATTTTTGTTCTCAAGCTCCTTCAGCTTCTCTTTTAAGAGAGAGTCCAGTTTTTCAACTTTCTCGGATAGGGACTTTAGTTTCCATTCATCAGCCGACCCGCTCTTCGTCCTCTTGAGCTCTTCTAGCTCCGCGTTGAGAGCATTGAGTTTTTCCTGGACTTCCCTCTTGAAAGCCTGGATTTTATCGAGGGTCTCTTCGGTCTCATTCTTAACTTCAAAGAACCGCTCTTTTACTTTTTCGGCTACGTCTTTTGCGTAGTAGGCGGCAAATGCAGACACGCCGATGGCTATGATTGAAAGGTATTCCATCATTGTTTAATCACCGGGCCGGCTCTTGCACAGTTGAATTATGGCGTTATGATATTTAAGGATTAACCCAATATGTCCGTTCTGGTTATCCGCTACGATTGGTTCGCAAGTCCCAAAAGTAGCGGATAACCTTCCCCACTCCCACCTTCATTGCGGGGCTTTCGGGGGGAACGGTAACTCCCCACATCTTCAGGGCCCTCAAACGAATATTCCAAGAGCCGACCACATCACGGTCGGCTTCAAACCCACAATTCGAACACTTTAAAACCCTGTGCCCATTCGGGCTTAGTTTTTCCCCACATACCGGACACAGGGAGGAAGTAAAAGCCGGATTCACGAAAACAACCTTAACCCCATTCAGTTTGGCCTTGTATTCGATGATTGACTGAAGTTTTCTGAAGCTCCACCTGTGAAGCCTTCCATTCATCTCGGCGGAATACCTGATTGACTCCCTAATCTCAGTCAAATCTTCCAGAGCAATCCCACCATACTTCTCCGCTAACTCAACAATTTTGTTGGCCAGCTTGTGATAAAGGTCGTTAAGCCTGTTCTTCTCCCTCCGCCCATATTTTTCGAGAAGCTCTCTCCTCCTCTTTCCAGCCCTAATTTTCCGCTGAATTTTCCTCCGCTTTAGGAAGTAACCCGTTCTAACCTCTCGCTCGTGCGTGATTATTTGAACGAATTCCCCGTTTGGAAGGGAAAGCGTTACATTGTTCTCGTTCAAGTCCACACCAACAAAGGCTTTAGGCTCTTCAACCTCGACTTCCTTCGAGAAGACGACGTTGAGAAAGACGCCTTTCGGCGTTCTAACCAACCAAGCCTGCCCAACCTTCCAGTCCTTGAACTTCTCGTGGTATTTTGCAGGATAAAACTCTAACTGAATTCTCCCATTCGGAGTTGAGAGTTTTACCAGTCCTTTTTCCAAATCGAGTTTAAACAAGTGGTCGTCCAGCATAATGACTTCCTTCTTAAAAACAGGCCTGCCTTTTGCCTTCCCCTTCTTTCTCCGCTTCCTAAAACTCTTGAAGATTGACGTGGCCATTTGACAGGCCGTGTAAAGGTAATGGCTCGGTAACTCAGGATACTCCTTCCGAAGGCTTTTGTAAGTCTCCTTTTTCAGCCGGTAAAAGCTGGTGATATTGTTTTCGAAGGCATAAGTGATGAGAAAGTTCACGATTTCACGATAAGTGGAGAAAAGCTCATCTAATCCTTCTGGTGTTTCTTTGAGCTTGAATTTTGCCGTGAGTTTGATGGTTTCACTCGGCATTTTCCAGCTCCTTTTTTGTTTTCTTAATCCAATCCTTAATGGCTTCTTCAATTGCAACGCTTAGGACTCCTCTTTTGTCTCCATAACGTTTTTTGGCGAGTTTTTTGAACTCCTCAAGGGTTTCCTCGCTGATGACGAAAGTTGCTTTAGGCATTACTAACCACTACTTAGAGAATACTAAGTAGGAATATTTAAACCTTGTGCTAACAAAAACCAGCAAAAGTTACGAAAGTTACCAACTATGAAACAGCCCCTTGGAGCATTTTTATATTCCCATCACTTATTATACTGAGGGGATGAGAATATGAAGCCGAAGGTCTTCATCACCCGCGCAATCCCGGAGAACGGCATCAAAATGCTGAGGGAACACTTCGAGGTCGAGGTCTGGCAGGAGGAGAGGGAAATTCCTAGGGAGATTCTGCTTGAAAAGGTTCGTGATGTTGACGCGCTGGTGACCATGCTCAGCGAGCGGATTGACGTTGAGGTCTTTGACGCCGCTCCAAGGCTCCGGATTGTGGCTAACTATGCAGTGGGCTACGACAACATAGACATCGAGGAGGCGACGAGGAGGGGAATCTACGTCACCAACACCCCCGATGTCCTCACCGATGCAACGGCGGATTTTGCATGGACTCTTCTGCTCGCAACGGCGAGGAGGCTAATCGAGGCAGACAGCTTCACGCGCTCCGGTGAGTGGAAGAGAAGGGGAGTAGCCTGGCACCCGCGCTGGTTCCTCGGATACGACGTCTATGGGAAGACGATAGGTATCGTGGGCTTTGGCAGGATAGGACAGGCCGTTGCGAGGCGCGCCAGGGGCTTTGGAATGAGGATCCTCTACAACTCACGCACGAGGAAGCCCGAGGCCGAGAAAGAACTCAACGCGGAGTTCAAACCCCTCGACGAGCTCCTGAGCGATAGCGACTTCGTGGTTCTGGCAGTTCCACTAACAAAAGAGACCTACCACATGATAGGCGAGCGGGAGCTCAAGCTGATGAAGGAAACGTCAATTCTCGTGAACATAGCGCGCGGAAAGGTCGTTGACACGGAAGCGCTCATTAAGGCCCTCAGGGAAGGCTGGATTGCAGGGGCAGGTCTCGACGTTTACGAAGAGGAGCCTTACTACAACGAGGAGCTCTTCAGCCTGAAGAACGTGGTTTTGGCTCCCCACATAGGCAGCGCAACATACGGGGCGAGGGAAGGAATGGCAGAGCTCGTGGCGAGGAACCTCATAGCCTTCAAGAACGGAGAAGTCCCGCCGACACTCGTAAATAAAGAAGTCGTGGACGTCAGAAAGCCTGGGTTCAGGTGAGATCATGAGATGTCTCGTGGTTGGTCATCTGGTCATTGACAGGATAGTGAGAAAAGACCGAGAAGAGCTCAGGATGGGGGGAGGCGCCTACTACTCGGCCTTGGCCCTCTCAAGGTTCTGCGATGTTAAGGTCATAACGAGCGTTGGAAAAGAGTTTCCGCGGGAATGGCTTGGGGAGCTTGAGGAGAAGGGCATTGCGGTTGAAGTCCTCCCTTCGGCGGAAAGCACGTCCTACGAGCTCCGCTATCTCGACGGCAACAGGAGAAAGCTAAGGCTGCTCTCAAGGGCAAAGCCCATCGAGAGGGTCAACGCGGAAGGCTTTGACCTGGTGGTTTTGAATCCCGTCGCTGATGAAATTCCGCCTGTCCTCGTCTCCAGGCTCGCGGAGAGACACTTTGTTGCGGCTGACGTCCAGGGCTTTATCCGGGAACCAGTTCCCGGCCCTCTACGCCTTAAGTCCATAGATGGGTCGTTTTTGAGGGGGGTGCGCGTTCTCCACTCGGATATAAACGAGTTCGAGTACGTTAAGGGCCTAAACCCCTCTGACGTCGAGGTTCTCCTGCTCTCTGACGGCCCAAACCCCGGAACTGCATACCTCAGGGGAAAAGCTTACTCGTTTGAACCACTCAGAGTGGAGGTTCCCGAATCGACGGGGGCCGGCGACGTTTTCCTCGCCTCGTTCGCGTACTTCTACAGGGAATGTCCCTTCATACAGGCTCTCAAGAGGGCCGCCGCGTTTACCGCCCTGTTCCTTGAGAGAAGAGACTTTGAGATCCCCAAGGGAGACGTAGGAAGGGCCGCAATGAGGGTCCGGGTCTCAAGGCTGTCCTCACAAGGGTTATAACACCCCAGAGGAATATTGGTTTGGTGAGTGGGTATGGACTTCAAAGTCAGAGAGAGGAAGATAGGCTGGCACAAGGACTTCGACAGCTCTCACTTTCTCGATCTTCCCTACGACAGCAAGTGCCTCAGGATCCACGGCCACACCTACAACGTGGACGTTGAGATCTGGGGGGAGCTTAACGAAAACGGCATGGTCTTCGACTTCAACCACCTCAGCAACCTCGTCAAGAGGCTTGACCACCGGATTCTCGTTAGCGAGAAGTGGGTCGTAGATCCGAGAGACGGGAGGGTAGTCGTGGAAAAGAACGGCAAGAGGCTTGAGCTGCCAGAGAATGAAGTTGTGATCCTGGACAAGCCGAACGTTACGGCCGAGTACATCGCAGAGTGGTTCGCCGAAAGGGTTGCAGAGAAAGCGGGAAAAAATGTTAAGAAGATCCTTGTTAGGGTCTGGGAGGATCCGAGGAGCTACGCGGAGGTTGCCCTCGAACGTTAGTTGTCACCGGAACCACAGCGCTCCTCTACTTCCTTTAAGATACTGGCACTTTTTTCGGAGAGCCCTTTGAAGTAGGCCTCTGAAAAGGTCCGGGCGGCTTCAACGGCGAGCCTGTGGATGAGCCCCAGATAGGCACGCGCCATCTCGCACTCCTCTTTTTTGGCGATCATGCCTCCCATGTCCACGAGGTATCCCACGAAGTTGTGGAGGAGCAGTTTCCACTGGTTTTCAAAGCCGTTTTCATTGAGCCAGTCCTTTAGGGTCAGAAAGACCTTGATAGCCGGCTTGATGACGCTCTCGTCCCCATATCTTCTGTACCTGATGACCAGATACTGAAAAACCGACAGCAGGAAGTTTCCAACGAGGGAAATGTTAAGACCATTGGACTTGATGAATTCCTCGAACTCCTTCAGGCCTTTTCGACCGGTTTCTGCAAAGGAAACCGCCAGCGGTAGGTACCTGCTGGAGTACTGCGAGAAATCAACTTCTTCAAGCTCGGGGAGTTCAGGTAACACGGCCATTATCGCTTTCCTGACTTCCATATTCAGCACCCAAAAGGTTAAGTCGAGGGCAGTTTATTAGGGTTTAGGTGGTTCAAATGGAGTTCTCAATTGGAAGGAGCTTTCTGTTTCGTGTGCCCGAGGGAGGGGAGCTTCTCAGCTTCATAAACAGATTCGCGGAAGCCAAGGGGATCAAAACTGGCACCGTGAACGCAATAGGGAGCCTGAAGAACCCGAAGATAGGTTACTTTGATGAAGGCGCCGGGGAGTACAGGGTTATCGAGCTTACCGGTACCTATGAACTGGTCTCCCTCATGGGGAACATAAGCATCAAGGACGGTAAGCCCTTTGCCCACATCCACGTTGCCCTTGGCGATTCGGAGGGGAAACTTTGGGGAGGCCATCTCTCTGAGGGAGAGGTTTTTGTGGCTGAGGTCTTTATTCAGGAGCTCCTCGGCGGGACGCTTGAGAGAAAAGAGAGGGAAAACGGGCTAAGCCTCTGGGACGAGGAACCTCTTGAGTAGTGCATAGTGCCAGGTAACTATACCGAACACTCCGATAAACTCTGCAACTGCGAAGCCCCGAAAACGGGACTTGGCCCAGAGTGCGAGGATCCACCCGGCTGTGAATATTGCAAATGCAAGAAGACCAAGGGTTTTCTCGCCTTGGAAGTAGAGACCAATCCCGATGAGGAGCATCCCAATGCTACAGGCCACGAAAAAGCCCCAGCTCACGTAGTAGTGGGGGCCCGTGCCCTCAGGGAATACCCCGATACCCGCGAGGAAAAGAAGGCCAGTCGCGAAGACTGCCACTCCTATCTTTTGGAGGGTGCCTTCAAGTTCCTCCCACAATCCGTGGAGGTAGTAGAGGGCCAAAACCGCCGCAATGACCAGAGAGGCGTTCATTACCCAGTTGCAGGAAAGACCAACTTTTCCGAGGTCGCTTATCGCGTTTTCAGTGGGCCTCCACCACGACCTGTGTATCAAAATCGCTACAAAAACCCCACCAAGCCCAACAATGGGGGCAAAAATTCCCGCCATCTCATGCTTTCTTTCCATACTCCCCACCCCATATTTCAAAATAGCATCAATGATATAAATCGCTTTATATAAACTTAATCGACCGATGATGAAACGTCAGCACGCTGAAC
>Ga0256838_1000969_pt1 | contig 14713 bp, 27 predicted proteins | sample 4571419metaG_FD_185978 | JGI IMG/M metagenome (GOLD analysis project Ga0256838, IMG submission 185978) | Hydrothermal vent microbial communities from Guaymas Basin, Mexico - 4571-419 | ecosystem: Environmental > Aquatic > Marine > Hydrothermal vents | place: Mexico: Guaymas Basin | collected...
TACAATGAATAAGATAGATTATTATGAAAATAATGCTGATTCTTATATTGAAACTTCAAAAGATTTAAATATGGATAAATTCAATGCAATTGTTGAAGAGGCTATAGATAGTTTAGACGCTCCATTTCCAGCTAAATTATTAGATATTGGTTTTGGTGCAGCTAGAGATATGAAGTACTTTAAAGGGAAAGGCTTAGATATTGTGGGAGTTGATTCTTGTAAGAAATTTGTAGATAATGCAAAAGATATGGGATTAACTGCTTATCAGGCATATTTACCTAATTTAAGTATGATTCCAAAAGAAGATATTTTTGATATAATATATAGTGTTGGTGTTTTAATGCACTTAGACAAAAAATCAAGAATTGAATTATTTAAAAACATTAAGAAAAATTTAACTCCAGGTGGATTTTTAATTATTTCTTACAATACACTAGATAGAACAAATGATTCTAATAGACTTTTTTATAAGTTGGAAAAAAATGTTATTGATAGTGAAGTTGAAATGACTCTTGTTAGTGAAGAGATAATTGTTGATTCTAGAGGAATTGAATGGATTACCTCTACATTTGTAAGATAAAAGGAAATTTATGAAAAAGATAACACCAAATGATTTAAGAGTTCAACCAATGAGCTCAGTTACTAAAAATTCTGAATCAGAAACAATTGCTATGAATATTATGATTATTCTAGGTTCTAATGGTAATGAATTTAGAAAATTGTCTTATAGTGAATATAAACAAAGAAGATTGGACGACGGGAATTTTAGTGAATCAGAAAAAATATTTTTTGATCGAGTTATTGAGTATACTTTAAGCCTAGAATCTGCCGCTTTATTTTCAAATGTTTGGAAAGAAATAATTAATGAGGGTTTAAATCATGATTAAAAAAGGTTCAAAAGTTTTAATTTTGGAATTAAATAAAGAACATATTGGATTTAAAAAACTATATCATGAGAGCATGATTGAATATGTTGATACGGAGGCTGAAGTTTTAGTTCGAAAAACTAAACAAGGTTCAGTTAAAGTATTAACAGAAGATAGTCAAGTTAGACATTTCTTAAGAGAAGATCTTAAGGTATTGTAAACTTATATAGAGGTGTAATTTAAACACCTCTATTAAACCTTTGAAGGTAATAACTAATGATAGTAATAAAGAAACATGATATAGACGATTTAATGGCTTCAGACGTCTGTATTGAATTTAATGGAGCTCGATTAAATAATGTAGGTTGGGAATATAAATTATCAAAAGTTTTATCTTCTAAAAGAAGTGATTTTAGATATATAATCTTGAAAACAAATGAAAACACTGTAGATATTCAAAAAGTTAAAGATAGAATTAACTTAAAAATAACATTATATGATTCTAGTATAGAAACTTCTCCCGAAAAAGATTCAAGAGAAGTTTTGGAAATAATTAGAGACGTCAATGGAGTTGATCACTATTTATTAATTGAAGACATTGTGCATAGTGTATTAGATTATTATCCTAATTGAAGTTTTTCCATTTTTCTATAAAGGAAGAATCAAAGTTATTTTTATTTAAGAATATTTTTAATTCTTTTACATGAGGTAAATATAATTTTACTAGATCTTCTCGTTCTTTATCTGTCATTTTTAATTTTATACTAAAGTTATTTTTTATAAATGAATAACAATATCTTAAGAAAGTTCTTAATAGTGGAACTTTGTTAATAACTGGTATTATGTCAATTCTATAAATTTCAATTATAGAAATTATTTTTATAATACTTTTATTTTTGTAATTAATTGATTCGTTTTGTATTTGTTTCCTTAAGTTAAAATTTTCTGTTTTCATATTTAGGAAAGATAAGACTTTTTTTGTATATAGCTCCTCTTCCTTTATAAATTCTTCAAATCCTAATATTAATATATTTTTCTTATCAATTAGTTTAAATAATTTTTCTAAGTCATTTTTATAAAAGCCTATATCTTTAAAATCTGGATTATTAGTTTGAAATTTATCAAAAGATAATTCTTCTCCTAAAAAATGTCTCATTTTAAAATGTGAAAACAAACGTTCAACCGGATCTCTAAGTAAAACAATTATTTTTTGTGATTTATCTAAGTTTACTTTATCTATTGAATTTAGATATGCAACTGTTGATTCTCCATTTAATTTTGAGTGATCAAATAATGAAAGATACTTATTTTCTTCTTTAATTCCTTTACTATATCCTGGTAGTAAAAATCCTGGTTCTTTATATGAGGACATAGATATATCTTCATGTTGATCCAGGTTATGGTGTAAAGTTGTTGTTCCAGCCTTCATAACACCTATAATTAAAAATTCTGGTTTATTTGTTTTTAGCATTTTTATTCTCCTTTACAATAGTATTCACTATATTTTATCTTTATTTAAATTTTAAAGTTATTCCATTTTTTCATAAAGGAATAATCAAAATTATTTTCATTCATTATTTTTTGTACATTTTTAACGTCTTCTTTGTAAAATTCTTTTAATTTTTCTCTATCTTTAGATTCTATTTTTAAATCTGAATTGAATTTATCTTTTATTTTTATATAAAATTTTCTCATTAAAGTACCTAATTTTGTATTTTCTTTAAATAAGTTCTTTAAAAAATATAATCTTTTTTCGATATTTATATATATATAATTTATGATTTTTGATTTAAAAAAATATGACTTATGTTTATGTTCTTTTTTCAAGTTAATGGAATTTAGAGATAAAAAACTTAAAACTCTATTTGTTATTGCTTCTTCATTTTCTATAAAATCTTCAAACCCTAAAATCAATATGTTTTTATGATTATATTTTTTAAATAAAAATTTAAGTTTTTTTGAATAAAGTCCTACTCTAAGGTATCTTTCCTCTTGATAAAAATCACTAAATGAACCAGTATCCTTATACTTTAAATACATTTTATAATGTGAAAAAGCTCTTTCAATTGGATCTCTTAAAATTAAAATTATTTTTTGATTTTGCTCGATATTTATAGTCTCTATATTATTGAAATATACAATAGAAGATTCACCATTTATAAACTTTTCATTAAATAAATTTACATATTCTTCCTCTGTCATATTTTCTGAGGGGATTAAATAATTTGGCTCCTTAATAGAAGACATTGAAATTTCTTTTGATTGATTTAAATTATAGTGTAAAGTTGTTGTTCCAGCCTTCATAACACCTATAATTAAAAATTCTGGTCTATTTGATTTTAACATAAAATCTCTCTTTTTTTAAATATAACATATAATTAATCATTTCTAAAGAAAGAAATGTATTTAGAAGGTATCTTTTCTCTAGAAATAACCTCATAATCTGCTTGGCTGGCTTGTATTGAAAAACTTTTTGGTAACTTGACTTCTAAAGTATAAAGTTCTTCGTCATAATCAAAAGATTCTCCAAACCAATTAAATAAAGCATTATCTAGGTCGTCTAAAGATTTAAAAAGAAAGACACCTTTTTCTTCTTTTAATTCTTCACTTCTAATTCCAACGATAGGTATTAATCCTTCATTTTGAATCTTATCCCAGCTGTCTTTTGTTGTTGTGTGATAGTATGTTTTCATATGGTTATTATATAATAAAAAGGCTTAAAAAAGCCTTTAATTGAGATTTGTTATTCGCAGTCTTCTGTTGGTAAAACTGGTCTTTTTATATCTAGTGGAAACATTTTTAAATTGTATCTGTACTTAAAATTGGTCTTTTATCCATTTTAAACCTCCTTACGGTTTTGGTGGCCATTCACTCAGATTACTTGAGCTATTTTGTCCTTCTTCCCAAGATAACTTAAACATAAGCTACGTCCCATTTTTTTGGATTATTCATTGAAGCAACCTTATATCTTTAAAGTATCTTCAGAATAGATTCCAAATCCACTTTTTTTAATTTTAATTTTTTTCATATTATATGTCTCCTCTTTCTTCAGAAGGATTTGAGTATCCTCCACCAAGTCCTGGTAATTTAATATCTTTCATACTAAATTCCTCTTTCTTCAGAAGGATTTGAATATCCTCCACTTCTACCTGTTCCAAGTAATTTCTTACCATACCATTTAATATCGTTCATTATGTAAACCTCCTTACAAGTTCTATATTGTTGGTGGCCACTCATTATGAGTTTCTGTTGAATCCCATTCTTCCCAATTTTTCATTATTAATCTCCCCATTCTATGTTTTTTAACATAATTATCTTCCATAAGACATTATACGTCTCCGTCTTCTTTAAATATCCATTCTTTACCCATAATAAACTCCTTTTTATACGGTTTGTTTTGATTCTATTTTCATTTAAAAATCACCTGTCTCATTACTTTTGCCAATATCTCCATATTCTTTGAAAATATCTCCTTCATGTTCACGATCATTGTTTTCCCAAAATAGTCTATCTTTCATTTAAAACCTCCTGTGATTTATAAATGTATTATACCTTAATTTTTATTAATTTTTCATTAAGGAGAATGAAAGAGTTTTTTTGTTATTATTTCTTAAAAATAAAAGGATATACAATGAAATTTAATATTAATGGAAAAGGACTTACATTACACTTCTTAGCCGTAACAGGTTCTTCTGTTCATGGATTAAAGAATTCAAACTCTGATACAGATTTAAAGGGAGTGTTTTCATGGGATTTATCTGTCACAAATCAACTTGTATTACCAAATGATTCCCTAGAAGCTTCTAATGTACCTGAGGACGATTGGAATCAATTTCTTTTTGATCTAAAATCTTCTTTAAATATTAATTTTGAAATAGAGGACGATATTACATTTATGGATTCTAGAAAATTCTTTTTAAATCTTCGTAAGAATGAATTAAATATGTTGGACCTTGTTCACTCTAATAATGTTATTTATTCTTCTCCTCAATTTAATCTTGTTATTGAGAATAAAGCTCTTTTATATGACTTTAACTATGCTAGAAGTAAATTTATTGGTTTATCTGGAGGAGCACTAAAAGAACGTTCTAGGGCTTTAAAACGCTTAGATAAGGAATTCACAGAGGAAGATAATTATAAAGCTCAAAAGAACCTAGCTAGATCTATTCATGTTCTTTATATTGTTTTAGAATTTATTGAATTTAAAGAATACTCTTCTAAGCTTAGAAATAATAAAAATTTAGATTTAATTAAAAAGATTAGAAGCTTTGAAATAAATGAAGATTTTGTATTGAAGGAAAAGGATAGACTTATTAATATTTTAGATAGCATGGATTTAAATTATTCTGATCAAGATAAAATTGCTGTTATTATTAATAATTTATTATTGAGTTTAAACTTAGTTGAAGTTTCAGAATTAATTAATAGTGGAGAATCAAATGGACTTAAATAAACTAGAATTAAATGTTAAAAAAAATGGGTATCTTTTCGATCAAGAAAGTTATGATAATATCATTGGGATATTTGAAAAGAAGACTTACTTGAACCTTAGCCTTATCTCTTATAGTATAAAGTATGCCATGAGAACATTAAATACCTTACTTAAATTTAAGGAATCTGAAAAAGAAGAAATGTTTTCCTTTTTTATGGAAGATTTAAAAAGTGGATCATGGACCATTGACTTTATTGAAACAAATAAAGTACGTGAGTATTGGGATAAAAATGATTTAGAGGAAATCCAAGCTTCTTTGATAGGACATTGTTTTAGTTGGGCTGAAAATGAAATTGAATCTTAACCTAAAATTAAAAAATTAGTTAATTTAAATTAATTCTGTTTAAGTTTAATTTAATATAATTTGTTCATAAAATTTAAAAGAGGAATTTATTATGAAAAAAACATTATTAATTGGCTTAATTACGATCTCGTCAATTTTATCAGCAAACTCAATAGCAAAATGTACCGGCTGTCATGGGAAAAATTTTGAAAAAGCTGCTCTCGGTAAATCTAAAATAGTTAAAGATATGGGTGAAGAAGATTTAATTGTTGCTTTAAATGGATATAGGAACGGATCTTATGGTGGGCCTATGAAGGGCTTAATGAAAGCTCAATTAAAAGGTTTAGACACTAAAATTCTAACTACAGAAATATTATCTCTACATACCACTTCAAATTAAAATTAACACCCCTATTACATAATAGTTTTTTATTGATTCAATTAATAAAATTCAAATTTAATAATAAAAGGGGTATATATGTTACCTTTAAATATCTCAGACTCAAAAGCTCAAATAGTATCTATATTAATTGAACATAACATTTCAATTAAAGAAGAGAATGCTATTGAAGTTTTCAATATTATACATAAGTTTGCAAAAGAATCGTTTTCTAAAAAGTTAAGAACTTTTAAAATTGAAGATCTTTCAGACGCTACAAAATCAACTAAAATTGCTGAATTATATTTTGATCATTTTCATGTTTACAATTCTTATAATGCATTTACTTTTGCTAATTCTTTTATGTCATTTCAAGACATTGTGTCTTCAACTTTCATTAAGAAAAACTCAACTAAGATACTAAAGCTTTGCTCTAAATTTATCAAAGAAGAAGAATTATCTTCTGCTGACATAAAGTTAATTCCTGCTGCATTTTTATTTAATGTTTATAAAGAAATTAAGGTTCCAACATTGACTGAGAATGTTAATGTTAGACTTTATCCTTTAGATCTCGGAATTACTTATATTCATTCATTTAAAGATACATTTAGTCAACACAATGTTCCTCGAGCAAATGCTAAGAATAGAAAATTAACTTTTATCTTTAATACTATTAAAAGAAGATTACCTAGAGAAATCTCGAAAGAAAAAAGAATTAACGCTTATTTAAAAATAAGAACAGGTTTAATTTCTATCTCAGAAAGAGCTTCTTATTATCTAAATGCTGGACAATTAATTTCGTCTTTAGAACAATTAGATTCTTTGATAAGAAATATTGAGAGTAGTTGGTGTAGAACGTCTACAGAGGATTTAGCGGATATTATTCGTCAAGTTAATGAAGGAGGAGAGTAATATCTCCCCTTTTCTTTTAGAAAACTTAATCTCCTACCTTTACCATTGGTGTTGCTTGACCCATTATAATAGTCACTTTTGAACCATTTTTAATAGCTTCTTTTTGATTGTCAAGTTCACGACTTCTTAGATATTGGTCTGTTGTCATACCTATCTCGTCCATATATGCTCTATCTGCTTTTGCTGAAGCTTTTTCTGCTGCTTCACGAGCGTATTCTGCTTTGACTCTTTCTGTTTGAGTTTTAACATTTTGTTTTTGAACCCCTGTTTTAATAGTTGCTACAATAATTTCTTCTGGTGGCATAACTTTACCAACTGTGGCTTTTAGAAGTCTTACCGGGATTTTTTCTTTAATTAAGAATTCTGAGATTTCAGTCATAACTCTACGTTCTAGACTTTCAGCAACTTTTCTACTTGTTGTCATTTCAAACATTTTATGATCTTTTGTAAAGTTTCTTGTTATATTACGAAGAGGTTCTCTAACTTTATTTGAATACCATTTTGGTCCAAATTTTTCTACTAGTACTGGTGTTTCTCCAGCAATATTTTGAAATGTTAAATGTAACTTAAAATCAACAGGATTGTTATCTTTAGTTACAAGGTCATTAAAAATTTCGTTTTTATTATAAGGCTTAACATTTACTCTTTCTACAATTGTAGATAATGCTGTCCAAGTTAATCCTGTTGTTGCTGGCTCTGGATCTACTCCACCATGACCAAAAAAATAAGGTTGATACACAAATACCATTTCTTCTCCTGCTCCTGCATTAGAGGGTGTACACCCTGTAAAACTTATGCTCATTAATGTAAGAGCTACTGCTGTTAATATTGATTTTAGTAAGTTCATATTACTTCCTTATGTAAGATATGTTGTAATTATAGCAATATGTTACTTAAGTGGAGTTTAAACTAAAAAGTTTATTAGAGGAAACCCTCTAACAAATTGGTCTTGGTTCTTTTAGAACTCTTCTGCCTTGGTGCAATGAATTTCCATTTTGGTCAATGAAAAAAGCACTTTGGTTTGGTTTTAGTTTTAAATGAAGATATTCTTTAAATAATTCACTTTTCTGAGTGTTTATTAATTGTTTTTCTTCAACTCTTTTGAATTGACCTTTATGATCTGTTATACCAATGATTAAAGTAACCATAACTTATCCTTTATTAATGTAAATCTATACCTTGTTATATATTTAAAATAAAATATATACTTTATATCTGTGAACTATCCTTATAACTAAAGAGATAAATACCCGGAGGTATAAATTTTGATTAAAGATTTCTTAACTATTTTTTTTGTGAGGTTGATTCTAATGATTACTGTTGTTGGATCTCTTGTTTATTTTATATTCGTATTTGACTACTCAGAAGCAAAAACTTCTAAGGAATCATTTAAACACATTAAGCTTTAAAGCCCTGTTCTTTCTCGCTGAACATAAAAAGGACCATTTCTTTTAAATGCTGTTTTTTCATGTCTTTTAATTATATTTTTAACCTTTTCTACAGATTTTATCTCATTATATTTTTTGATATTTTCTTCTGATAGCATTCCCATATATGCAAACATAATAGGATCAACTTCTTGATAACTCATTCCAAGCTGAGCTTCGTCTGTATCTTCGTCTGAAACATTTAGACCGTCAGAAGGTTTTTGAGAAATAATATCCTCTCTTATCCCTAGAAATTTTGCCATTTCTATTTCTTCTATACCTTTTCCTACAAATTGAATTGGAGATATATCTCCCACGTCACCTTGAAGAGTCCAAAAGCCAAGGAAATATTCTGAATAATTATCTGTTGATAGAACTGCTCCATTAGATACTCCAGCTACTCTATATAGAGAAATCATTCTAAGTCTAGCTTTTATGTTACCTTGTGCTACTTTATTATTAAACTTACTTGAATCAAATCCAGATTCTTCTATAACGTCATTTGTACTTTCTATAACTTCATTTACTTGATTATGAACATTTGAACCTTCTTCCCACTCTACCATTTCCTTAAAACTATCACAATATTTATTCCCTACAAAGTTAGCTTTTTCTCTGTGATCAAATGAAGAGCTTAGTGGAATTGAAAGTCCTATAAGTTTTATATTTAGATTATCACAAACCTTTCTTGCAATTGCAGCTACTACAGCTGAATCAAGTCCACCAGATACACCTATAACTAGAGATTCTAGTCCTGCCTCTTTTACATAACATTCTGTTTCTTCAATTATCTTTTCAACTGAAGAACCTATCTTTTCTCGACTTGGCTTTATTTCTTTTGTTGCAGCTTCTATAAAATCATTATATTTAGCTTCTATTTCTTTTGTTTCATACATATTATTAACTCCTGTTAATTGAGCCTAATGTAAAATCTATTATTTTAAGTTTTTCAATCTTATAACTAAATAATAAAGAATGATTCTACACCATGCTTATGGGTTAAGAACTAGCAATCTACAACTAGTTCATTCGTAGCTCCCAGAGAATCTTTAGACCCTCTAATCTTAGATACTAATTGTTCTTATTTAAAAACAACCCCTCTATTCTTCATTATATTAATATTCTGTTCATAAGTATCGTCTTTGATACCTTTAATTGAATCAGACATGATAGAAACATTTTTATAACCTCTTTCAATACAACCCATTACATTCATAAAAACACAATAATTAGTTGCAAGACCTACAATAACAATTTCAGTATCTTTATCAAATTTACTTTGAAAAAAACTTTCATAATCCTTATTTCCTTCCCATATACTAAACTTATCTTTCATGAAAACGAATTCTTCTTCAACAGAAAAATCAGTTGGAACTTCCATTGATACGTCATTAATTATATTTGATATAGCTCTATGTCTTGGTTTGATTTTATAAAGTTCCCAACCTGTTGTGTTTAGTTCACAGTGAGGTGGAAACATTGAACCCTCTTCAGAATTTATATATTTATCTTCTGTATGGGTATCTAGGGTGTATATGATATTGTCAAATGAGGGATCAGATATAAGCTGATCTATATTCTCATAAATTGATTCTCCACCTTCTACTGAAAGTGCCCCTTCTTTACTTGCAAAGTCATATTGGTAGTCTACTACTATAAGTACTTTTTTCATTGTATTTCTCCATTTATCAGTTATTACAATATCTAAAATCGTATATACTAATAATCTTATTTTCAGTAGCTTTTTATGACGTCACTTATTGGTCCACTAGAAACTTTTAGTTTCATATAATATCGAATTATACCTTAATTTTTTATAAATATTAAAATCTTTCATTTTTAATGTTGTTCAAAGTCGTATTACTATATACTTTTATATAATTAAATAAGGATAATTCATGAAAAGTTTATATCAAATGAATCAGGAAACTGAGGCTAAGCAAAAGAAGATTGACGAAGCTTTTGCAAATAGAGATCTTATTCCAATTAAGAACATTGTTATTGAGAATATTGAATATTCTGACTTCATAGCTCTTGAGCGTTTTTTAAAATGTTTGAATCCTACGCGAATGAATGCAATTAAAGCTGGTTATTCAAAAGTAATATCAATTACAGGTCTGGGAAGTGGAGTTCAATTTTCACTTCTTTAAAATTTAGTTTCTCTCTTTTTTGAGAAACATAATTAGAAACTCTTTTGTTTTAATCTCTCAATACTATTACTTATTACTATTATTTTACAATAATAAAAATCTTAAAAATAGAAAAGGATCTATTATGAATATAACTAATGAACACTACTCCAACCAAGAAGGTAGAGAGGGGTTTTTAGAAAATAAATTTGGTTCACGCTCTGCTGAAATATCTGAATACTATAAGTTAGATACTATGCTAAGCGAAGATAAAAATGGTGGTGAGGATAATTCAATCTTACTTCCTTCTTTATATGAATGTTCGTATGAAGTTATTCGCTTAATCGAACGTGGTCAATTCTTTGGTAAAACTGATTTAAATATTGAAGGTGAAGTTTCTAATTGTCACAATAACGTTATTGAAACATTTATAAATTCTTTTGAAAAATCTTTTTCAGAGTTTCCTCAAAACCATATTCCTGCTAAAAATAAGTATCAAATGGTTACAGGATATGCTTTAAGTGAAGACGGCGTTTGGAGAAATCATTCTTGGCTTTTGTTAAATAATACGAAAGTTGTTGAGACTACCGAGTCTAGAATTAAATATTTTGGTGTTGTCTTAAGTGATAATAAAAAAGGTCTTTATGATAAAGACATAAGTGAAGTTTTCGAATTTATTCGAGATTAAAGGATATATATTATGAATGAAAGTATTGAAAGTAAATTTTTTAGAAATGGATTAACAGTTATATTTATAATAACTTTAATTTTTGAAGGTGCAAATAGAGGAGCTACAGTTGATTCAATTAACTTTGCAAAGCTTTTTGCCGGTATTTTTATTTTCCATGTTGCAAATTATGGATTAAGAGCTTATTTTGATAGGTTTACAAACAAAGGCTAGGGAATTCCCTAGTTTAATCTTTTTTGGTTTAATAATAAATTAAGTTCTTTTCTTGTATTATACGTTAATCAAATATAGGATTTTATTATGAAATACCAAAGAACATATCATTTATCTTTTTCTCCTGAAGTTCATTCAGACGATAAAACTTTAGATAAAGATACTGAATTATCTTTTTTAAATACGAATTTAATAGCTTCTGAGAAATTAGACGGCGGAAATTGCTGTTTTGATAATGGGAAACTTTTTGCAAGGTCTCATGCCGCTGAAACAGATCACCCTTCTTTTTCTATGAGTAAAGCTTTGTTTCAATCTATTTTGTATTCAGTTGACTTTAACTTTGAAAGATATTTATTATTTGGTGAAAATGTACAAGCACAACATTCTATAATCTATGATAAGTTAAAATCTCCTTTTTATTTATTTGCAGCTTATGATAAGCTTTTAGAAAAATGGGTATCATGGAGCAAAATTGAAGAGATTTCTAAAATTATTGGTATTCCTTTAGTTCCTGTAGTTCAAATAGTTAACTTTAAAACAATAAAGCAATTTGAAGATTGGTGTATAGCAGAATTATCTAAACCTTCTTTGTTTGGATCAACTCGAGAAGGTTTCGTTTTCAGAAAAGAAAATTCATTTAATATTGAGGATTTTCAATCAAATGTAGCAAAAATTGTTCGTCATAATCACGTACAAACTGACGACCATTGGTCAAAGAATTGGATTCAAAATAAATTTATAAAAGAAGGTGTTTAATATGAAAAATTTTAGTAAAGCTGGTTTTGTTTTAACAGAAATCTTATCTCCTGATAAATTAGATAATAAAGAATTATTATTTTATTTTAATAGTTTATTTTCTAATGTTTCTGAGAAAATGAATGCTATTGTCAATTCTGATATTAAAAGAAATGTAAAAATTAATATTTTACGTGATCTTTTAGTTTTTGAACTTGAGCACATATCGGATATTGTTGAAGACGTTGAGACATTTGTTAACTTTCAAATGACTGATAAAGATATTTCTGATTATTATAGTGTGAGGTCTTATTTAGAATCTGTTTTGGATACTAAATTCAAAAGATCTATTGAGGCTCTTTAAATGGGTTGGATTTTATTATTAATAGGTTCCTTTATCTTTGCATTTTATCTTAGCTTTTTAGCTCAAGCTCTCTTTATTGTTGTTGCTACATTTTTATCTCATACTTTTCAGAGAAAAAAATCTTATAAGTTTAAATTCAGTTTAACATTTGCAATAATCACATTAAAAGGATTGTTATTAGGTAACTTAATTGCTTTTATTGTAGGTTTGTTTTAAATGATTTTACTTATTATAATAGCTTCATTTATTTATGTTGGATTTAATTTTTTATTAGTTAATCAATTATATCTATTTCTTGCAGCGACAGTAATCTTCACTTTTCTTTATCGAGACCCAGTTGAAAAACATGGTACACTAACTATTTTAACGGTTGTTCTAATATCGATTGTTGTAGGGAATTTATTTAAAAACATATCTTCACTTTCTTTTATATTGGAAGTTTTTTGAAAAAGCTTAAAAAATTACTTAAAAAGTTAGATCAAAAATCAATAAATATATTTTGGATTGAATCGTCTTATAAAGTTAAATTTCATACGTCTACGAATGTATTAGGTTTTTATAAAAGAATTTATAAAAGAAAAACAAATGATAAGCATGTTTTATCTTTCAATAAGGAAGTACTTAATAATTCTAATTTTAAACACTTTCGTGAAGTTATTATTCATGAGTATGCTCACATGTTAAATCGTACTATAAATCCATATAGTGACTCTCATGGGAAAGAATGGAAAAAAGTAATGGCTAAGCTCGGGGCAACCGAAATTTCAGCTACAACCTCTTTATTTAAAGATCTTAAAAAAAAAGAATCAGACGTTAGTATAAAGTGTAAATGTGGAAAAAGTTTTATATCTAGAAACCGGGCAACAAGAATGGAGAATGGAACGAAATATTTTTGTAAAATTTGCTTCTCTAAATTAAAATTCTCAAAGATTTAAACTAAAACTAAGTCTTTTTTGTGTATAATTCCTTTATATATAAAACAAGGAATTATTATGAAAATTATTGGATTTCTAAAGAGAAAGACTAAAGCTTCTTTTTATACAGATAATGCTGAAAAACCGACATTAATCCATACTGGTGATACAGATAGGTTACCTGTAAAAATACCTCTGAAAAGTGGCAGAATACCTGTTATTGAACTAACTTTTAAAATAGATAGTAAGTTTACTTATCCTCGACATGGTATATCATTATTACTTTATGATAAAGACACAAGACATTCTTACATGATTTATAATGATTCTGTTTTTAACTTATTTAAAGCCATTTTAACAAAGGACGTATTTATAAACAAGGAAGAGCTTACGGCAAGATTTATTGTTTCTAAAAAAGGTTCAACTACTTCTTTAGAATTTATTGATTCTAATACTGATTTAAATGAAATAATAGATCATACGGTAACTAACTAATGTCAAATACTATAGCAATTTACCCAGGTAGTTTTGATCCATTAACAAATGGTCATTTGGATATTATTCGTAAAAGTTCTAAGCTTTTTTCTTTAACATATGTTATTGTTGCTAACAATTCAGATAAAAAGCATATGTTTACTCCAGCTGAAAGGTTCTTATTTGTTGAAGAAGCTGTTAAATGTATAGCTAATGTTAAAGTTATTTCTTATGAAGGAATAATTAGTAATTTAGCAAAAGAACTTAAAGCAAATATAATGGTTCGTGGAATTAGAAATAATATCGATTTAGAGTATGAGTTTGCTATTGAAGAATTCACTCGAGCAACAAATAAAGACATTGAGACTATTTATTTTTCACCTGAAAAGGAACATATATTTACTTCAAGTTCTCTTATTAGAAACTTATTAAAATCTGGATTTAAAGAACAGGTTAAAAGCTATGTACCGGAAAATATATTTAAAAGGATTACTGAATGAGCGACCTAGAAGAAATTAAAGTTGAAGTTCTTGGTACTGGCGGGGCACTAAGTGAGTTACCTACTTCTTTTTTAGTAGAGGAAAATCTTTTAATTGACGCCGGATATCCTATTATTCAAAAAATTATTAAAAATAAAAAGATTGAAAATATTAAGTTTTTATTTTTAACGCATTTGCATATGGACCATGTTTCTGGAATTGAGCTATTAGTATATTATCTTCAATTTTCAAACACTAATATCAAAATTTTTGCTGGAAATGATTTTATGTCATTTTATAAGACACTTAAGTGCTCGACTAATGTCGACGGATCTTATTATCAACCCTTTGAATTTGT
>Ga0256838_1000972_pt1 | contig 14685 bp, 7 predicted proteins | sample 4571419metaG_FD_185978 | JGI IMG/M metagenome (GOLD analysis project Ga0256838, IMG submission 185978) | Hydrothermal vent microbial communities from Guaymas Basin, Mexico - 4571-419 | ecosystem: Environmental > Aquatic > Marine > Hydrothermal vents | place: Mexico: Guaymas Basin | collected...
GTGATGTTTATTTCTTTGACATTTGTGCCATTGTAGACGATAACGATAAAGTTGCCATCGTAGTCCTCCCCTATAGCCCAAAGAGTACCACCATTGCCCGATGTGTGATGAATGGTAAGTATGTTGTCGCTTATAGGAGCTTGTTTCATTGTTCCATTGTCTATAATTGTATACATGGGGTTGGTTTTATCTCTATCCCACAAAATACCGTAAACATACTTGCCATCTGTATTCCAGTCACTGTCTGTATAAATTTCGTTATCATATTGCTTGATAGAACCATCGGATGAGATAAATATGAGCTTATCGTCCATGTCAGATGCCCATATTCCACCTGAGTTGCTGTCAGAAGCTAAGATTTGATATATGTTATCTGTTATTTCTTGTTTGGTGCCGTCTTTCTTGAGCAGGTACAGTTTGGAGTTGTAATTGTCTATAACCCATAGATTGTCTTTTGATAGGGCTACATGTGCCTTGACATCGTCATAGTTATAACCGATTTCCCAGCCGTAGAAGCTTTGCTCTACCTTTTCTTTATTCAGTAGTTGAACCCCATTTTTCTCTATATCCCATACCTTATCTCCAATAGGTAGAAAAGTGTAGGGATATTGCGTAATGGAGTACGAGTTTATTTCATTGAAGTTTTTATCGTAAATATGAACGGTCTGCTCAATGAGGATATACCATAGATCTTGGGCATGTGCTACCCTAAAGAAACTTAAATCACCGCTATCCTTCTTGAAGAGTATGCACTGCGGTTTGCCATTTAGGTCTACAATACCGAAGTCACCATCATCTGTTAGCCCTATATAGAACTGGGAAGGTAATTGACATTTCTTGGTGGTATTGCTGCCACTATTACTTGAGCTATTTGTAGAGTTGTTCCCATTTTGGTTGTTGTCTGTCTGTGTAGTGGATTGTGTGGTATTGCCTGTTTGTTCGGTGTTGCTCTGATTTCCACCGCATCCTACCAAAACGAGACTTATGATAATAAACATGATTAGGAAAAGACGAAGTTTTTTCATGATGGTCACCTCCTCAAAGAGTGTTTTGTCATTATTATTATATAAATGAGAATAAATATGTTATGAATGGTAGCGTGATATGAAAATAGGTCTTTACTGCTTGCCTATGTGCTATCTTTTTTATAGATAACATATTTGTGGGGAGATGAATATTATGATAGAAGATATTTCATATATCACCGATGGTAAGGAGTATGTGTTTCAGCCCTCTGGTTTTAATATGATTATTGGGCGTAGTGGCACTGGTAAAACTCTATTTCTGAAATCGCTATTTGCCTCTATATGCAACACAAGAACCGGTGTGCCAATAGAAGAAATTAAGTCTCAAATGAGATTTGATAGTGATGCGAAGATGTTTTTGCAATTTGACTCAGCATTTAGTGGCACCGTGTTTTACTTCCCCAGCTGTGAGGCATATTTTGAGATGGCTCCATATACAGAGTTGCCCCTGCATATACGCAAGACCATTGGTGTTTACAATTCGTGGAAAAAACAAGGTTATGACTTTGATACACAAGTAGAAAAGGAACTTGGCATATCTGCCTCATATGGAGGCATTATGAAGATAAAGGTGTTTATGGCAGTGCTTCAGGAGATAAAAAGCGGGGATATCATTCTTGTAGATTTGCCTGAGGCAGGAGTAGATGCCATTCTCTGGAAGTGGTGGATAGATAGGCTTGTTGAGCTTTCACATAGAGATATTCAGGTGTTTATGACAACTCACGATTTCTTTGTTTATACCTATGTGAGAAGTCAAATCGCCGATGGAAAGATATTCTACTTTACAGGGGATGGTATTGATTTAATTCCTATGTCTCAGGGTATACCCGAAGATGCCCCTATACTGAGGGTGCCAATAGAGGTGCTTGAAGGTGCCATGTAATCACTTTGTGTGGGACAGAGATGATATTCTCTATGGCATGAAGTGTGAGGGGAGAGAGCCTTTCCTTGTTATGCTTTCAAGCAAAGATGGCATAGCCGGTGATGACCTTAAGGAGTATGCAAGGCTACACCGAGAGGATAGACGGGTTCCACCTCTTGTTGATGCCGTTTATGACTATGAAGATAGTGTCATATTTATAGAGGTGAAGAGATTTGCCCATCCCCGTGCCGTGCTCGGTGTGGTGAAACGGCTCCTTGAAGATGACAAGATATCAGACAAGGCACTGCCGTGGGGTAGTGGCTGGAAGACACTGCTGTTTAAACTAAGGCAACCGTCGTTTGTCTTGCCCCGTGGATATGAAGATGTAGAGCCACTTATGGAGTTTATACGCACTATGCCAGAAAATGTATGGCATAACCTGTATGAAAAGGTGAAGAGGTTAAAAGTCCGCAAGGTATCTTTTCTTCAAGAAAGGCTTATAGAGAAGTATCTGTCTACATATGAAACACTTGAGAAGAGTATGATAAGAGATAGAGATGTCTACTACTTTGTCTTGCTGTTTGCCAAGCCACTATGGCTGTCCCGATCTGATATGCAGATATTTTCTTATATTCTCAGGCAGAAGGTTTGGCAACACATAAAGGGCAAGGCAAAAGGCATGTATATACTCTTTCAGGGTAATGAACTGCTTGATGTAGATATTATGTATCACCATTATTTAAGGGGGTATTGGCATGAGTGATTTTAGAGACATAAAGGGAAAAGTGCTCACCGAGGGGGATTTTACAAATCATGTGGAGAGGCTTGTATCCGAGGCTACAGATTATGTTTACTTTACCTCTGCATGGGTCAAGGGCGGTATGTTTAGAAGACTTATAAACAAGATAGATAGGTCTAAAGTTGATGTGAGGCTTGTTGTCAGGGGCAGTGAGAAGAAAGACTTTGAAATAACGGACCCCGGCGTGTTTGATATAGACGGGGTGAAATATGCATATCATCCAAGCCTTCATGCCAAGATGATAATTGTTGATGGCAAAAAGGCACTGATAGGCTCTGCCAATATCACATATTCCGGACTAACAGAAAATGGCAATAGAGAGGTTGCCATACTTGTTGAAGATGAAAAAACTGTATCTGAGCTGGCAGAGTATTTTAAAACTATTTGGGATGAGGCATACGAGTATAGTCCCGACCTTGTTGGCATGATAATGAACCCGTCTCGCTCCTCTCACCTTGAGGTGCTGCTTCTTCGCCCATCTTATGAGGTGCCCGAAGGCACACTCCTTCTTGTGCCGTGGGATACAGAAAATGGTAGAGTAGAAATTATTCTCAGAGTAGACTCTGTTATTGCCTATAATACCGGCTTTTTCTTAAACCCGTTTGGTAGTGAAAGCTCTGGCATCTTTCCCAACCCAGCCGAGATTACATTTGTCAACGATGAGGACAAACCCCATGCATGGCGTGTAGGAGCATTGCTTTCGTATGTAGAGAAGAGTAGCAACTTTTATATGGCACGGTGCAGTGTGTTGGGTGTTCATATGGGAGATGGAAAAAAGAGCAGAATAGAGCCTTTGTTCTCTGCCCCTCCTATAGGACTGCCTGTATATAAAGACAGCTCAGGCAAATTGGCAGATATGCTGAGAAAAGACATGTCGGGTAGGGAGATGGAAATACCCGTAAAAATAGGAGAGCTTTACGGCAGTGGTGTGCCTATACATGTAGATGTATCTTATCTTGCACGCAGAGATAGGGCAAGACATATGGCGGTGCTGGGTACAACAGGTTCAGGTAAGAGTTTCTTTGCCCAAAAGGTACTTGTGCCCGGTATTTTGAAAACTGTGGAGGAGAGAGGTCTATTTAAAGATTGGTTCAAGATAGTTGTTATAGATCCTCATGGCGAGTGGACAGACAAACTCAGGAAAAAAGATGTGGCCGTTAGAGAAGTGAGACCACAAGAGTTTCAAGTGCCACTGTCCTACAGTGAAGAGCAGTGGAGAAAGTTTTTTGGAGCATTTAATGTAAAGTTTGGCGGTAGCGATGGGGATGGAAAACACAATAAGAAGGTGTTTTGGGAGATACTGAGAAGTTATAAAGGGAAAACAGAGTATCACTTTTTCCTTAAGGAACTGTCCGATGCTATAAGTCAGTTTAAGGAAAAGCATGGTTCGGGTAGAAATGCCTCTTTGGTAGATATTAATACTGTTATTGCCGAGGAAATCAAACAACTAATTAATGGTGATGCCGATGCTATACAGAGCCATTTCTACTCTCTTGTGGCTGGTGAATATCCTGAATCCGTCATCGTTATCAACCTCTCAGACATCCTTGATAGCACAATGCGAACAGATATAGCAGGCCTTATTATCATGTCATTTTTCAACAAGATGAGGCAGATGAAAGACGATGGCAAAGATGCCTCTACCATACTGATAGTAGAAGAAGCCCACAACTTTGCACCGGAGAAAGGCTATGGTGATATCTCAGCCAGCAAAGACAACATGTCCCTTACTGCCATTTCTAAGGTTGCAGCAGAGGGCAGAAAGTTTGGCCTTGGCATGGTTATTATTACCCAGAGACCGGCCTCTGTAAACAAATATGTCCTGTCTCAAATGGGAACATATGCCATATTTAGACTTGTCAACAAAAACGACCTTGATGCCGTGATGTCTGCTATAGAGTATGCCGGTGCCGATGTCCTCACCAAACTACCATCTTTAAAAACAGGCATGGCACTGCTTAGCGGTTTGGCACTGCCTTTCCCCGTATTTGTTAGTATTAAAGAAGGCGATGAGAAATACAAGGAGGGATAACATGAAAATACTGATAACAGGTGGTGCAGGATTTATAGGCTCACACATAGCCGAGCTTTATATAAATGAGGGCCACGATGTGCTCATAGTAGACGACCTTTCCAATGGTATGAAATCTAATGTGCCCCGTGGTGCAAGGCTTGTTGTGGCTGATATTACCGATGATGCCGTTGTGGAAACCCTTGTAAAAGATTTTAGGCCCGATATTATCAACCATCAAGCAGCCCAAATAGATGTGGTGAAATCTCTTGAAAACCCACTGCTTGATATAGATGTAAATATAAGGGCATCGGTAAACCTTATTGTGCTTGCCAAGAAGTATGGTGTCAAACGCTTTATATTTGCCTCTTCAGGAGGTGCCATATACGGCGATATACCTGAGGGTATCATGCCCGATGAAGAGTATCTGCCTCACCCCATGAATCCCTACGGTGCCGATAAACTGACAGTGGATATGTATCTGACATTTATGGGTATCTCTTATGTATCTTTGAGATATGCCAACATATACGGTCCAAGACAGGGCCTTGGCGGTGAGGCCGGTGTCATAGGTAAATTTATCAGCAGGGCACTACAGGGTAAACCCCTTTATATCTTTGGCGATGGCTACCAGACAAGAGATTACACATATGTAGGAGATGTAGCCCGTGCCAACCTTCTTGCCCTTGAAGACCTTCCCGATGGCATATACAATGTCTCAACAGAGGTGGAAACCAACCTCTGGCAGATTGTAGATGCCATAAAGAAAGAGATACCCGATATTGTTGTGGAGCAGAAAGAACCACGCCCCGGCGATGTCAGACGATCTGTCATGAGTAGCAGAAAACTCCAAAGCCACGGCTGGAGGCCCGAGGTATCTGTGGAAGAAGGCATAAAGAGAACGGTAGAGTGGTGGAAAAAAGCGGGAGTGTAAAAGATTACACAAAAGGCGGGTCCAAGGCCCGCTTTTTTTATTAGAAAATGCATTGCAATTGGTAATATTATGACTTTTTCTCTTAAAGTTATATAATTTATTAACAAATGACTTATAGGGGGGATATTATGACACATGATATAGACCTATCTAAATATAGAGGCAAATATACTCCTATACCCGGCAAGGGCGATGTTCAAATTATTAGTATTCTCCCTCTAGGGCAAGGGCAATATGAGCTTTATGGTAAAGAGATAAATAGTGGTAGACTGATGTCAAAGATTATAACAGAAAGGGAGTTAGAAAATCTCCAGTTGTCTGACACATTTATATCTTTCAAGGGTAATCCTCAGGAAGCCCTGTTTGCCGCATATGCTCTTTACTATAAATTTATGCATCAATTTGATAAAGCTATGGCAATGGGTTCTTCTCATATTGACCCGCTTCCGTTTCAAATAGAGGCTGTTTATGAGTATATGATTCCAATGGCAGAAGATAGATTGCGTTTCTTACTTGCAGACGATCCGGGTGCTGGTAAAACTATTATGGCAGGTCTTCTCTTGAAAGAGCTTATACTGAGAAACTTAGTTGAGAGGATCATTATTGTTGTTCCTGGTCATCTAAAGTATCAGTGGAAACGAGAGATGGAAGAGAAGTTTGGTATAGATTTTAAAATCTTAGAAGGTAGTGACTTTTATGAAGACGAAAATCCATTTCTTAAGAATAACAGGGTTATCGTCTCTATAGACCTTATCAAGCGTGATGATAGGCGCGATAAATTGGAAGCTTGTCGTGGAGAGTATAAGTGGGACATGGTGATAATAGATGAAGCCCACAAATTGACTGCTCGCACTTACATAAGCAAGAAGAAGAAAAAAGTGCAGAAAACCAATAGATACAAAGCTGGTGAGATACTCAGTAAAACGAGCGAGCATATGCTTCTACTGACGGCTACGCCACATAGTGGTGATAGTTCTATGTTTTTCAATTTGCTGAAACTGTTGTATCCAGAGCTTGATGAAGATTCATTGTGGTCTCTTATGAAGCAGGAGCGTATCATGCTAAGAAGGTTAAAAGAGGATTTGAGAGACTTTGAAGGAAGGCCACTGTTTTTACCAAGAAATGTGCAAACAGTGTCCTTTCATATGACACCAGAAGAAAAAGAACTTTATCAAGACCTTACAGAATACATAAAGACTGTCTGGGGTAAAGCAAGCCAAATCCGAGACGATAGAAAAAGGAGAAATATATCATTTGCCCTAACCATTCTTCAGAGAAGACTGGCTTCAAGCGTTGAGGCCCTTCTATCATCACTTGAAAAGAGAAAAGAGAGATTATTAAGTGAAAGTTCGGGGTCATCTGCAACAGAGATTGATGTGGAATCTATCAGAGACTTGGTGGACTTAGAAGATTATGAAGATGAATATGAAATAGAGCAGATAGAAGAATCCCTTATCCACTTCACATCATTTAGTAAAGATGAGTTAGATTTAGAGATAAGTTATATTGATAGGCTGATTGAAAAGGCACAGAGCATAATAGATAGCGGTAGTTCTTCTAAGTGGGAAAAGTTTATAGCATCTGTTAGGAAAGCTATAGACCTTTCCCGTAGTCAAGGTATGGGAGGAAAGGTATTGATTTTTACAGAATACAAAGATACACTTCGTGCACTTGAAGAAAGGCTTGAGAAAGAAGGATTTGTTGTTACCACTATTCATGGTGGCATGGATATGCATGCCAGAAGGGAAAGAGAACGGTATTTCAAAGAGTATGCAGATATAATGGTTGCCACCGATGCCGCAGGTGAAGGTGTAAACCTTCAGTTTTGTAATATTATGTTCAACTACGATATACCGTGGAATCCCAATAGACTGGAACAGCGTATGGGTCGTATACATAGATATGGGCAGCAATATGAAGTGTTTATATACAATTTAGTTGCTGAAGATACCCGAGAAGGTGCGGTGTTGAAAAGGCTACTTGAGAAATTAGAAGAAATAAGACAGTCTCTTGGTGGTGATAAGGTTTTTGATGTTATTGGAGAAATAATTAAACCTGATAAACTTGCCAAGATTATAGAAAAAGCAGTTCTTGGAGCCCGTAGTCGTGAAGAATTTTTATCAGAAGTTGATGCAGAATTGTCTACAGAAAAAGTGAGAGAAATATTATCTGCTCTCAACGATAGAAGCTTGGTTGTAAGGGATATAGACATAGAATTTGCCAAACGAGTAAAAGAGATTTCAGAAGAGGTTAGGCTAACGCCAGAATATGTTGCTGCTTTTGTTTCCGGCGTATGGAACTATATTCACCCCGGTTGTTTGAAATATCTCTCAACTAAAGGTATATATAGGGTTTCGTCTGTTCCAGCAGATATTAAGGCAATACTGGAAGATGAAGATTTTATGGCTATACATGGTGTTGTTAACCTTGATAATATGAAATATATAGGTTTTGGATTTCCTAAGAAAGATAAAAATTACCCTGAATCTATTCAGTGGGTTGTTCCGGGCCATCCTGTATTTGAGGCTACTGTGCAGTATGTCAATGAAAACATGTCAAACCATCTCAGGCAAGGGGCAGTGGTTTCTTATCCTCAATCTCTTGATGGCACATTGTGGCTTATTGGTGGTATTGTTAGAGATGCCAGAGGGAAAGAAATAGATAGCAGACTTATGGCAATACTTGACACAGCCGATGGCAATATTAGCACTGTTCACCCTATGATAGTGTGGGACCTTGAGCCCTCTGATATGCCCGTTTCAGGTAGTGTAGATATCAATAAGGCAAAGGGAGTAGCAGCAGAAAAACTACGGGAATTTGAAAGAGACATAAAGAATAGAGTGCAAGGTAGAAAAATTAGGATACTTGAGAGTGCCATGGTGGCATTAGATAAGAAGAAAAAAAAGCTAATGTCAAGCGATAAACCCGAAAATATCAAGCTTGCTGAAATAAAAAAGATAGAAAAACGCATGAGAAAAATAGATAAGGATATAGAGATAGCAGAGAGTGTTTCATCAGAGCTTGTCTATTATGGTGTCTTAAGGATTATTCCTGAAGATGGAGAATCTATGGTTTCTGATGATGAAATAGAAAAGATTGGTATGGAAGTTGCCATGCAGCACGAAAGGAAACAGGGTAGAATACCTACCGATGTATCGGCAAATAATTTAGGATACGATATATACTCTCAGTCTGAAGATGGAAAAGAAAGAAGATATATAGAGGTTAAGGCCCGTAAATCTATAGGCGATATTGTTCTGACCATGAACGAGTGGGTGTCTGCTGTGAGAAAGGGAGATGATTATTACCTTTATATAGTCGCCAATGCAGCCACTTCTCCAGAGCTGTATATTGTTAGAAATCCCGCATCTGTTTTTAAGCCATCGGAACATATTCGCTTTGTTGTTGATAAAGAGCAGTGGCTAAAATTTGCAGAGAGAGGTGAGTAATATGAAAACAAAGCATTTAGAAGATACCCGATTTATAGAGGAAGTATTTCCTGTAAAAGAAGTTAGTGAAGAATCTGCAAGGGAGAAGAACATCAGGCATGGGCATATATCAACATTGCATATTTGGTGGGCAAGGCGGCCACTGGCGGCATCTCGCAGCACAATCTATGCCTCCTTTATACCGTATAAAGGAGATATGCATTACATACAAAGTGAAAAGGAGTTTATATCAACTCTAGCTAAATGGGAGAGCATACAAAGAAAAGACATTATAGACAAAGCGAGGGAAAAGATAAAAGAGCATTATGGAGAACATATAAAAGTACTTGACCCGTTTGCAGGAGGGGGCTCAATACCCCTTGAGGCTGCGAGGTTAGGTCTTGAGTCATATGCTCTTGATTACAACCCTGTAGCGGTGCTTATAAACAGGGCAGAGCTTGAATATCCAGCCAAGTATGGCAAACCGGGTAAGGTGAAGCATAGACAAGGGGGCATGTTAAAGGAGAGAGAAGTAGACAATGTGCTTGCAGAAGAGGTGAAATATTGGGGTAGTTGGGTCATAGAGAAGGCAAAGGAAGAGATAGGAAGATTTTATGAAGGAGAAGATGGGGAAGAGATAGTAGGCTACATATGGGCAAGGACGATAAAATGCCCGGTATGTGGCACAGAGATACCACTGCAAAGGCAATATTGGCTTGCCAAGAAGAAGAACAAGAAGGTGGCATTATACCCATATGTAGAAGATGGGAAGATAGAGTTCAAGATAGTGGGAGATGGATATGAGCCTATGCCCGAAGGCTTTGACCCGGGCAAGGGAACGGTAAAAAGGGGTAATGTAACCTGCCCTGTATGTATGGCAGAGACAAAGGTAAAGAGGGTAAGGGAGATATTCCAGAGTGGGGAAAGTGGAGAGAGGCTGATGGTAGTTGTATACAAGAAGAAGGGAAGAAGTGGGAAACACTATAGGCTACCGACAGAGAGAGACATAGAGAGGTTTGAGGAGGCAAAGGCATATCTTGAAAAGAAGAGGAAAGAGTTTATAGACAAGTGGGGAATAGACCCTGTGCCGGAAGAAGATTTGCCACCTGCTGGAACATTAGGATTTAGGGTTCAGCGTTATGGCATAGACAAATGGTATAAGCTATTTAATCCGAGACAGCTACTGGCAATGATAGTGTTTCTTGATAAGGTTAAAGAGGCATGTGAGGAAATGGAGAAGATGGGATATGAAGAAGATTTAAGAAAGGCGATTGCGACATATTTGGGGTTAATGGCAGATGGAGTTGTTCATAGATTAACAACTTTGTGTAGATGGATTTCTCAAAATGAAGCAGTAGGATATACATTCGGTAGACAGGCTTTATCAATGGTGTGGGATTATGTAGAAAGTATTTATGACACTTCTTTGGTTGATAGTATTATAGACGTTATTTCTAATGTTAACTTGGATTTGGTTGGTTATGCTATCCAAGGTAGTGCAACAGATTTACCATTTGAAGATGAATACTTTGATGCTGTATTTACCGACCCGCCATATTATGACAATATTCCATATTCTTATCTATCAGACTTTTTTTATGTATGGCTGAAGAGGGCACTTCTTGATATACATCCAGATTTATTTAAGACGAAACTTACGCCAAAGGCAGATGAGGTTGTGGCATACACCACAGGTGGTGTAGATGCCAGTAAGGCAAGAAAAGAATTTGAAGAGAAAATGCGGCAGGCTATTAAGGAGATATATCGTGTGCTGAAGCCAGGAGGTATAGCCATAATCGTGTATGCCCACAAGTCAACATCGGGCTGGGAGACAATGATAGATGCCATTTTAAAATCTGGGCTTGAGGTAACGGCAACATGGCCTATAAATACTGAAAAGAAAGGTCGTCAGAGGGAAATATCCTCTGCAGCCCTTGCATCCTCTCTCTACATAGTGGCACGAAAGAAGGAGAAGGCAGAGATAGGATGGTGGGATGAAGTCAAGGGAGAGATAGAAGAGCGAATAAAAGATAAGATGAGGGAATTGTATGAATCGGAGATAATGGGAACAGACCTGATGATAGCAACGATAGGGGCAGCCCTTGAGGTAGTGGGGAAATATAAAGAGGTCAAAGATGAAGAGAGTGGAAGTAGGGTTAGTGTAAAGGAGATACTGGAGCATATAGAGAAGGTGGTATCCAAATATGCACTGAAGACAATAATGAGGGGAGACATAGCAAAGCTTGATGAGAAGTCAAGATTTTATATCGTATACAGATTTGCATATGGAGAGTCAGAAGTACCATATGATGATGCGAGGAAGATGGCACTGAGTGTAGGGTTGCAGATAGATGAGCTTGCAGAGAAGAAAAAAGGGAAAGTGCCACTGGTAAAGATGAGCAGTAAAAATGGAGTTAAACAGGTTAAGCTACTAAGCTGGAAGGATAGGGGCAAAGAAGAAGACATAGTGGGCAGTTTGTCATTGATAGATAAAGTGCATTTAGGGATGTGGCTTTTAAGCAAAGGCAGGAGGGAAATGGCGGTAAGTGAAGTAATGAGTTTAGGATACAGCAAAGATGAAGTTATTTTATACATAGACAGTATAAGAAAGCTAATAGGGGCGCTGTGTAGTGGTAGTAAGGCAGAGGAGTGTAGGTTACTTGAGATGCTTGAGAACATAGTGAAGAACTATAAAGGTGGTAGCACAGGCACAGGAGGCCTATTTGGAGGTGAATAGTATGTTCGCACATTGGAGTAGATTTGCCAGACCGAGGAAGCATATCTTAGAAGGCGATGTTAGGGAAGATGTATTTGCCGCCTCGTTGTCGGCCGTTGTAGATGGCACTGCCGGCACTGAGTATCTTGATAGTGAGAAATTTTGGCAGTTTACATATGTAACAAAAGGGCTGGAGAGACTGCTTAACCAGATGGAATCGGTGTTTGCTGGTAAATCAGGTGATAATGTTGTGTCTCTTGAAACACCGTTTGGTGGTGGTAAAACCCATACCCTTATTGCCGCATATCACAAGGCAAAAGAGTTAGGGGCAGAGGTCGTGGCGTTTGATGGTTCTAAGATTGATGCCCGCGATATTACACCGTGGGAGTATATAGAAAAGTCTCTTACAGGAAAGATAGATATTTTAGAGGGGAAGACGGCACCGGGTCAGGATAGGTTGAAGCAAATTTTAGATGGGAGAAAGGTGCTTATACTGATAGACGAACTTACGACTTATGCAACTTCGGCTGCCACTGTGCATGTTGGCAAATCTACCCTTGCGGAACAGGTAAATGCCTTTATACACAATTTGACCTCTCTTGTCAGTTCTTCTAAAGATATTTTTCTTATCATTACTATTCCGTCCAGTAAAGGCGAAGAATACTCTACGGCAGGTGCCACTGTTAGAGATACCATTGAAAAGACAGTAGGCAGAGTATCTATGCGTATTAGCCCAGTTGAGAATGATGAGGTTTACCATGTTATCAGAAGAAGATTGTTTGAAAGTATAGACAAAGAAGAGGCAGAAAGTGTTGCCCGTCAAGTGTCAAAATATCTTAGGGAACAAGAACTTATTGCCCCTGAGGAGGAGAATCGTTATAGAGAGAAATTTGCACTGAGTTATCCTTTTATGCCAGACCTTATAGATATATTTAGAGATAGGTGGGCTATTAAGTCTAATTTTCAAAGAACACGTTCTGTGTTGAAGATTTTCTCCCTGATTCTTAGAAGCATGCTTGAGGAGAAAGTGCCGTTTATTAGACCGGGAGATGTTGTTCTGCAGGGTGCGCTTCTTGATGAGCTTGTGCAGTATACGGGTATACAATTTGAGGCTGTTTGCCGTGTTGATATTACAGATGTCGGTGCTGGTGCCAAAAAGGTTGATGAATTTAGGGAGGCAGATAGGTCATATAAGTTTGGAACATCACTTGCCACCACAATGTTTCTGTATAGTTTTCCACAGGAACATGTAAAGAAGCATCCGCCTACTGAAGATGAGATATTTAGAGGTGCTATACCCCATGATTTGTCTATTTCTCCTCTAAAGGTATATCTTGCTGACTATATAGAACAGCTTAGAAGACATCTTAAATATCTCTCTGATGAAGGACTTTACTTTACGGGAGATATCAACATTCACAATTTGGCACTGGAAATGGCTTCTAATATAGAAGATGCTAAGGTTGAACCTCAAGTTATTCGTGATATTGAAAGGTCTATGAGGTTTTCTGAAGTAGACCATGCCACGATTAAGGGAAGGAAAGAGTTTAAACCGGGTAGAAGGTTTGCCATTATACCCGTTTACAGTGAAGATGAGATAAGTCAGATATTTGAAAATCTTGGTGGAGATAAAAATATGGTAGCGTTTGCCGTGATAGATAGCATGCAGCTGAGAGATCTTATGGATTATAAGAAAAGGGTTATTGTTTGGGAAAAGATTTCTAAAGATCCTACATATAAGTCTAAATGGGAGGTTGCTAAAAGAGAGCATGGAAGTACGAAAGAGACATATAGAGAAAAGATTGCAAGAGTATTTGATAAGGTAGTGTATCCTATAAAACCTAAAGGTGTGCCCAGGATAGATTTTAAGACGATTGCCATTACCGATTTTAATAGTGCTGACCCACTTGAGAATGTGTGGAAAGCCCTTGAGAGGGAAAAGGTTGTAAAGAGAAGTCTTGCACCTCAAAGACTCAAAGATGTTATTTCCAAAGTTGGTGGTATTAAGTACGATGACCTTGTAGGAGCTTTTAGAAGTAGTTTGGAATTTCCCAAAGTGGTATCTGAGGATGTTATTAGAGATAGTGTGCTCAGAGGTGTGAGAGAAGGTATTTTTAAGATTGCATTTGAAAAGGTGGGAGATATGTGGAAATCGTGCTCTGATACCGTTGATGTTGCAGAGGAAGATTATGTTATTTTACCCGAGAAGTGCGTAGAGGAAAACGAAGAGCATGGTGAAGAAATGGTTGCTCCAAGTAGCGATGAGGAGAAAGACACTGATGAAGATATTCCCGATGATATTTTCCATAGATCCGAAAGAAGAGAAGAAGAGTTAATTGAATCAGGAGGTAGCGAAAAGAAGATATACAGGACTATTGCCATTGAAATTGATATCAACGGTAAAAATGAATGGGATATATCATATGTTTCTCGTATTAGAAGTATTATCAATAAGGTTCTATATGATATTCCAGATGCGAAGGTTAATCTTAGATTGGTAATAGAGGGGAATATAGACGAAGATATGTTGTCTGATATTACTTCTGAGATAAAAAGCCTTGAGAATGCCGATAAGTGGAAGATAGACAAGCAGTAGTTGATAGTTGTTGTTAGTAAAAGTTGTTTGTGGCGGGCTTATGCCCGCCTTTTCTATTTGGGTTTGATGGGGAACTTATATACAATCTTTTCATGTGGGATTAGCAATATCTATACTTAGTAAAACACTCTTTTTCCCCCAAGTTTGTCCTGTGTGTAATACAAAATCCCACAAAAGTGTCCTGCTGACGGGACACTTTTTGGGACAAATGTCCCATGTGTGATACACATTGTAGGGGGAGAGTTGCTTGTATATAAATTGGTCTACTATGGTAGACCAATTTGTGTGTTATCTGGTCTATTATAATAGACCAG
>Ga0256838_1000974_pt1 | contig 14630 bp, 17 predicted proteins | sample 4571419metaG_FD_185978 | JGI IMG/M metagenome (GOLD analysis project Ga0256838, IMG submission 185978) | Hydrothermal vent microbial communities from Guaymas Basin, Mexico - 4571-419 | ecosystem: Environmental > Aquatic > Marine > Hydrothermal vents | place: Mexico: Guaymas Basin | collected...
TGCTCTACCTACTACATCACTTTTACCATCTTGTTGAACTACTGCACCTGGAATATCTAATAACCATGTATCTTGAGATTTTTCTGACTCTATAACAGTAGATTGGAACACAACAGAAACATTATTTCCTTCAATAACCTGTGATACTTTCTCAGATACTTGTCCAACTTTTGTTTCTACATGTACTTGAGGAACATTAAGAACATCGCTACCTTTACCTCGCCCCTCTACAGTCGCTACTGTAACATCATCAACCTTCACAGAATGATTTTTTTCTGACAGCACTTTTGGGTCTTTAGAAGAGATATCTATATTGATATCCAGAAGTTCTTTCTGCTCCGATACCTTGTTCTTTGACACATCTTCAGCTTCAACACTAACCGATACTTTATCAACTCTATCAATCTCTGAATTTGTCTCTTCGTTCACTATATCATCCGCGACTGGTTCGTCAGCAAAAACCTGTTGATGTAACAGCAATAAAAATGCTACATCTCGTAGTAAAGTGCTGTTAAAGGTCATTTTCTTTTTATCATTAGCCGTTTCCTGCTGCATCTTAGAAAGATTCTTAATAAGGTTCTCAATGGCATCTTTCTCATCGGCAAATTGTTTATTATTCGCCAAGTCCTCAAGTAGCGATAAGAGTTTAGATGCATCCTCTTTCATGAGTAGTTGCAATAGCTGTGAAAACACTTCTTTACCACCAGAACCAGAGTGTTCTACAGTAGCCTTTGTGCCACTTGGTGCTTGTTCTAAAACCATCAGTAGCTGCCCTATCTCCACTATTTCACCTCCTTTCCTTTATGATTTGCTGATATAACTTTTATAGGAAGCAAAGTCATCCAAAATCTCTTGGAGACTTTGCAATTCCTCAAAAAACATCTGCTCTTTCCACATTTCTTCCAATTTTTCCATCATTTTTAAGCGAACATTAGCCTGAAGAAGCTCTTGCCTCTTCTCCTGTAAATTATTATAAGCCTCTATAAGATCCTTCTTGGTATTTTCAATACGTTTTATTAGATTTACAAGTTCTATCCAATCTATTTCTCCACGCTGGAAACGATTACGATACTGCCTATAAATAGCAGTATACTCCTTAGATTTTTCCGCAAGCTCCCTCACCCTTGTCGCTGCCTCAGCAAAGGCTTCTTCAGCCAGCTTCTCTTCCACTTCCCTAATGCGCTTTACTCGGGCAAATCTAAACTTCTTCATCGCTCAGTATCTTCTTCATCCACTCTATTGTTTCAGGAAGCGATGTCTTTTCATAAACCCCCTGCTTGAGAAATTCATTAATCTGGTCTATCTTTTTTATAGCATAGTCTATTTTAGGATTGGTCCCCATAGAGTAAGCTCCAATATTGATAAGATCTTCTGCATCACGATAAACAGCCATAATTTCTCTCATTTTCATGGCAAGTTCCATATGTTCCTTGGTAACAACATCCGGCATAACACGAGATACACTTTGTAGCACATCAATAGCTGGATAATGGGAACGATGGGCTAACTTTCGCGAAAGGACAATGTGACCATCTATAATGGAACGAACCGTATCGGCAACAGGCTCATTCATATCATCACCTTCAACCAAGACAGTAGAAATAACGGTAATACTACCATTTTCACTAGCCCCACCTCTCTCAAGAAGACGAGGCAACTGTCCAAACACAGATGGTGTATAACCTCGGGTTGTGGGAGGTTCCCCAGCCGACAATCCTATTTCACGCTGAGCCATGGCAAACCTGGTTACCGAATCCATCATAAGAAGCACATCTTCTCCCTTATCACGAAAATATTCGGCAATAGTAAAAGCCGTAAATGCAGCTCTTACCCTAACAACAGCTGGCTGATCAGATGTGGCAACAACAAGCACACTTTTCTTCAATCCCTCTTCACCAAGAGATTTGTAAATAAAATCTTTAACCTCCCTACCACGCTCTCCTATAAGAGCAATAACATTAATCTTCGCCAATGAGTTTCTTGCAATCATACCCATCAGTGTACTCTTCCCCACACCAGAACCGGCAAATAGTCCTATTCTCTGACCTTTTCCAATGGTAATAAGCCCATCTATGGCCCTTACGCCTGTTTCAAGGGGATCCTCAATAGGCTTTCTCTTAAGAGGATGTGGTGGATGAGCATATATCAATCTTGTTTCACCATATACTTCCCCATAATCATCAAGAGGCCTTCCTAAACCATCAACAACTCTACCAAGCAAAGCATCGCTAACTTTAACAGATACAGGTCTACCAGTTGTACGCACAAGACTACCTGGCCCTACCCCAATGAGGTCACCAATAGGCATAAGGATCGTCTTTCCCTCTTTAAACCCTACAACTTCAGCCCATATGCTATTACCCGATGGGGTGATAATCTCGCATAGTTCACCAACAAACGCACCTGGAGTATAGGCCTCTATAGATAAACCAACAACATCAATAACTTTTCCATATGAGGAAAAGGGTGAAAAATCACCTATTTTCTTCTTCAGATCCTCCAAAGCCTGTCTGAGCATAATAGCCCATCACTTCCCTTATAAGCTCTCTTAAGTTATCTATAGCTGACGATAAACGGGCATCAACAAGACCAAGCTGCGAATCAGCAATAACTCCTACATCAACATGGGGATCCTCATTGACAACAATTTTTCTGATATTAATATCTGTCTCCATGATTTTATCTGCTATAGCAGAGACCTTTGCATAAAGATTATTCGGAACCCTCAACTCTATAACCTCAGAACCTTTGAGTTTGGAAATAGCTTGTTTAACATATCCTTCTAAAAATTCTTCATCTACCTCAAGTGCCTTTCCAGATATAGCCTCTGTAATCTCCGCAATAACTTCTGGCAACATCATAAGTAGTTGCCTTTCCATATCTGCATAAATGTTTTCTATCTCTTGCCTTATTGAATTGTTAATATGAACAAGTTCATCTCTGAGTAAAGATATATCGGTGTGTAAACTTTCTATCTGGCTGATGTATTCTTCTATAGTTTGTAATGCCTTATCTCCCGCATCCACATACGCCTTGTTATAACCATCGGCATATCCTCTCTCATATGCTTCTTTATAAGCTCTTTCTTTAACACTCTGCAAAATCCCCTCATAATATTCTTTTATTTTTTGGGTATATTCCTGAACTTGCTCTTTTACAGGGTCATATTTCTCCGTTTCCTCAGATTTGGGAGTATATTCTCCAACAACAATTTTGTCACCCTTGCGATACACCGCAACCCTCTTTAAAGACTCTATACCAATCTTTTTTTCATCTGCCAAGAGCTATCACCACTTTACATAACAACATCTTCGCCGCCACGGACAATAACAATCTCCCCAGCTTCTTCAAGCCTACGGATAATGGCAATAATCTTCTGCTGTGCCTCTTCTATCTGCTTAACTCTAACAGGCCCCATATACTCCATTTCTTCTTGAAGCATCTGTCGCGCACGTTGAGACATGTTCTTAAATATCTTTTCTTTTACCGCATCACTGGCACCTTTAAGGGCTATAGCAAGGTCTCTTGCATCTACTTCCCTAAGTACTCTTTGAATAGATCTATCGTCAAGGAGTACGATATCTTCAAAGACAAACATCTGTTTCCTGACTTCTTCGGCAAGAGCAGGATTAATACTATCAAGATACTCAAGTACAGCCTGTTGTGTCTGTTGGTCAACAGAGTTTAGAATTTGGACAAGTGTAGCAATACCATCAACTTTGGTCATATCCTGACCAGCAGAGAATGCAGAGAACCTACGCTTAAGTTCCTCTTCTATAGTGCGAATAACCTCAGGGGAGGTTCTATCAATAACAGCCATACGATACGCCACCTCTTGGGCAAGCTCTGGAGGCAAACTAAGGAATACAGCTGTTGCCTGTTGCGGTGTAAGATAGTTAAGGAGTAGTGCAATAGTCTGTGGATGTTCATTTTGTATAAGGTTTGCCACTTGCTGAGGATCAAGTTTCCTAAGAAATTCAAATGGTACAACCTGCATAGCACCTACGAGTTTCTTGAATATCTCTTCGGCCTTCTGAGGACCATATGCCTTCTCTAAAACCTCCTTGGCATATTCCAAACCACCTTTACCAATATACTCTTTAGCCATAAGGAGGGTATAAAACTCTTCTATGACCTTTTGTCTAACAGATTTAGGAATTTCTTTGATTTTGGCTATCTCTATCGCAAGCAGCTCGGCATCTTGTTCGGGAAGATATTTCATTACCTTAGCAGCCCAATCTTTGCCCAGTATAACCATTAAAACCGCCGCTTTGTTGTACTTTATTTCTTTACCACGACCAGGCACAGCTAAACCTCCTCTTCAAGCCATATCTTGACAAGAGCGGCAACACGCTCCGGTTGTGATGCAATAATTTCCCTAATACGATCAATAATCTCACGCTCACGCTGTTCTTCGGGCGACAGTTCCTCCTCTTCAATAAGTCCCCTCTCTCTAAGAAGTTCTTCAACAATAGCCTGTGGCTCCGGCAAAGGTTCCTTTTTGGGTTTCCCCATAATAAGAAACGCCAAAGCCAATATCGTAGTTAGTAAAAATAACCCTATTGGTATACCTGATGTCAGCAAGAATGATTTCCAATCAAATCCTTTTGGAGCAGAAGCTTCCCTAAGTTGCTTCACTGGCGCAGGTACAACAACAACATGTTCTCCATCGGCCTCTATACCCAAGCCCTGAATATATGCTTTTACAATATCTTCTATTTTCTGAGCAGACCATTTGAGATTTTTTAATGTGTCCGAATCAAATATAACACTAACACTGACATCTTTTACATGCCCACCATTATCTTCAAATGTTGTAACGGTTTTGTCCACCTCATAGTTAACTGTCTTTTCATCATATGTGCGAGACGATGTCTGTCCTGTTCCATAAGGATAATTGGGGCCGGTACCGGCAACATTACCAGCAGTCCCAACAACTCCACCTTGATTCCCGTTAACCTCTCTCTCATGCTTTTCACTAAGAGATAATGTTGATGTATCACCATAATCCTCTGTGATTTTTTTTACCTTGGAAACATCCACATTGACCGATACCCTAACATCAAAATACTGCGGGTTTATCCCTATACTAATAAAGTGCTCTTTCAGTGCTGTTTCAATAGAAAAAGCAAGTCTCTGTTCTATCTGAAACTTATAATCTATAGCATCAAAAGACATTCCTCCATTGTACATTTTGGGATACCAAAGCACCCTACCAGCAGTATCTGCAACAGTAATTTGATCAGGCGTTAATCCATCAACAGCACCGGCAATAAGATTAACAATGGCACGCACTTCTTCATCAGTAAGTCTTGCACCATATTTGGGTTCAACAATAACTGAAGCCTTTGCAGTAGAGGTCACCTGTTCGGCAAATATATCTTTAGATGGTAAAACAATAGATACCCGTGCATCTTTAACATTGTTTAGCTGTTTAATGATGTTAGTAAGTTTTTGCTCAAGTACCCTCTGCTCAAATATACGTTCTTGTTCCTGCGATAGAAACATAGCCCTTGTCTGATCAAAAATAGAATACTCATCACCAAACTTACCACTTATACCTTGGGCAGCAAGATCAATTCGTAATTTATCAACATATTTATCTGGCACAAGTATGGTTTTACCACCGTCCTTGAGTTTATATGGTATTTTTTTCTGATCAAGGTATGCAGTAATAGATGCAGCTGTATCAGGTGATAAATCTGTATAAAGAACCTGATAATTAGGACGACTTACCCAAAATAACAAACCAACAAGCAATAGAATAACAACCACAAATATAGCTATAATTTGTTTTCTCCTTGCACTATCAAGTGAACCCCAAAACTCCAAAAAGTCCTTCACAACTTGAATATTCTTCAAACGTTCAATAAATTTTTTCACGACATATCACCTTACATAGCTATTCTCATAAACTCCTGAAACCCCTCCATTAACCTATTACGCACTTGTATAACCATTTGAACAGCCAAATCAAGCTGTGATGCCATTGTAATGGCTTCTGGCAACTTATCGAGATTACCGGAAGCCACCTCTTTCATTACACTATTGGTTTGCTGTTCAAACTGTTGAAGTTCATCAAGGATTTTAGCAAAGTCTCTCACACCAGGTAAAGACTTCTTCGTCGTTTTAGTTATACCCGTTAGACCTGTAATTCCCTGAACACCGCCCACCTTTTCAATCATTGATATCACCTACCTATTTCCAATGTCTTGAGATACATACTTCTTGCAATGCTAATGGTTGTTGTATTGGCTTCATAAGCCCTCTGAGCAGCCATAAGGTCAACAATTTCAGTTGCAAAGTCAATCCTCGGATAAGCAACATATCCCTGAGCATTGGCATCGGGATGATTAGGATCGTATACCATGCGAGGAGGTCTATTATCTTCTACAATTGCCGAAACCCTTACTCCATCTACATTGCCACTTTCTTCTACAATGGGTTCAAATACAACAAATCTTCTTCTGTAAGGACCACCAGTAGGTGTTCTTGTTGTATCAATATTGGCAAGATTATCGGATACAATATCCATCCTCAGTCTCTCTGCAGTTAATGCTGATGCTGCACTCCTAATAGGTGAAAAACCGAACCCCATACCGCTCACCACCCTCACATTTATCTAATAACACTGGTCAAGACTGAACGCAATGTGCTAAATCGTTGAGAAAGTAGTTTGGCAACACCTCCATACCACATGGAGTTTTGCATCAGTTCTACAAGTTCTTTATCAATATCTACATTGTTTCCATCACTTCGCCACGATAAGTTTTTATCTTCTTGAACCCTGGGAAACATTACTCCATTGGAATACCTAAAATGACGAGGGCTATCGCCCTTTAATGGATTACCAATATTTCCCTTAGAAATGTACTCCAGCATATCCTTGAAGTTTAGGTCTTTACGCTTGTAATAAGGTGTATCCACATTGGCAACATTATCAGACAGCAGATCCTGTCTTTTAGAAGCCACACCCATCGCACGAGCCAGCACACTACTAATATCATTAACCTTCATCAACGCCACCCACCTTTTCACATGCAGGTGTATCTAAACTCTGAAACTTGAGAAGATAAACCTCACCCTTATATTTGACAAACTCAATCCAAGCAGTATGTCTGCATTTATATTTTACATACTTTTCTTCCTTTGGTAACCAGAAACGATAAAGTCCTTCATAGACAACCTTAAATGGTATCTTGAACTTAGCTGCTGGATCATCTTTATCTGATACAGCATACCTGTCCGCGGATATAACATTCATAGATATGATTTCCGGAGGTTTATTTACATTAGATGCAGACATAACCGTGCTTTTCCATGTATTAAAGTAAGATTCTATTTCTGGCCTCATATTCGTTCTTGATTCAGGGGGATACATATTAACAATGGCATCTATATTCATGGATGGTAAATATACCTCTATGAGATTCGTTAGCATTTGCCTCGCCTTGGCTATATCTTCGTCGGTAACATAATCGGGCTTCTTGGGGGAACCACAACCACTTAGTACAAATAAAGCAATTAATACTACCAATACCAATGACACTATTACTTTTTTATACCTGGCTATTCTTACCATAGGTCCTCGCCGCCCTATGCAGTTTAGGTATCATATCTATATTATCCTGTAATACTTTTACCTTCTCATCTATACTGGCCAAAATAGCTTCCTGTCTCTTAATAATTTCCATTGCACGAGGTTTTATTCGCTCTTTCTCCTCTCGTGTCAGGCCTTTTACCTCTTCATCTATAAGTGCAATAATATGGTCTATTTCTGAAACAAGCCCCATAACATCGGCATACTTATCTTCCGATAATAGTTTTTCTATTTTATCAAGTAGCTGCTCATAAGAGGTTAAATACTCTTCCACTTTCACCTGTATCCCTCCCTATATAGGAATTATACAACAAAAGCGGAGGGGAACCTCCGCTTTTATAGTCAACATGTGTATTCCATTATGCTAATTTAGTACATAGTTCCGCCAAATATACCCTGCATCTGACTAACCTGCTGTTTTAGCTCCATACTCATAGCCATAAGATTACCAAGCTGCTCTCTATACATCTGCTCTTTTACATCAAGCATCTTTTTCAGTGTCTCAATACGCTCATCAATGTAATCTTTGCGTTTATTGAGACTATTGATACGGGTGGTAAATAAACCACTGACAGAATCCACATACGCCTCTAATTTCTTTTCAAGCCTCACAAATATACCGTCTTCTGGATCACCTTTTTCTATGCTCTGTGTAAAAACTTTAATAATCTTTTCTCTATCTTCTTCTGAACCATTAAGCATGTTGCGAATAATAGAAGAGTCAAAGGTTAGGTTGCCTTCCTTATCAAATGTGATACCAAGTTTCTCGCCAGTGAAAGTTTCAGATTCATCACCCACAGTAACCTTAACAGCTGCGGTCATAGCCTCGCGAATGGCGTAAAGTGTCATTCTAATACTGGTATCGTTGGCAAGCACACCTCTTTCAGCCTTGTCAGAACCGGCAAATGTATATGCACGAATCTTGGCATTAAGCTCGGTAAACTTACTCATAAAATCTTCTATTTTCTTCACAACATTGTCAACATTTTTTCTTATAGAAATCGTTGTTTTACCAGTACCCTTAACGGTAATAGTAGCGCCCAATATACCATCAGATATGGTATTATCCGTATCTTTTATTGGAACACCACTTAAAACCGCATCAAGATTAAGCCAGTCATAGTCAAAAGTAGTTCCAGTCTCCCCTTCAGGTGCAATAGAGCCACCGCTATTGGCATCACTAGGATCATATATCTTTGTAAGGTCATCAAGTGCCAAATCAGACCATAAATTACTATCATTATATGTATTTCCCCCATCGGTACTTTCCTCAGCAGACATACTATCTATAGCCTTCTCTGAACCAACCGATGTTGCGTATATACTCAACCTGATATTATCGGGATCAGTTCCAATAACAACGGCTTTTACACCGGCTCCTGATGTAGAGTTAATAGCATCGGCTATCTTTTTCAAAACATCTACATTCTTGGAATCATTATCCGTGGTTACATCACTAAGATCAACCTCAACAGTAGAGTCCGTACCATCTTTTAAATTGAATGTTAGCTTGAGTTTCTTACCGCCATAAGCCTCAACAAGATTGGTATCTTCTTTAGACACCTGTTTAGAAATCACCCTATGGGCTGTAGCCACCCTGTTAACCTGAAGCTCCCACACGCCTTCGGTTGCCGAGGAACTGACACTAACAGAAGCGATATTATCATCAGATATAGAAACCTGTTTATCACGCCAAGCTCCAAGCACAGGATCTGCCAAACTATGGGCCAAGTCTTTCATTGAAGACAAAATACCTTTAATTTCATTAAGTGCTTTTACCTGCCTATCTATCTGACTTTTCTGATTATTTAAAAGGTCAATAGGTTTCCTTGCCGGTGCAAGCAAAGCATTAATGTATTTATCAACCATTTCACGGGTTGCCAGTGGATTAAAACCTCCTACACCGGAAATCATGTTCACACCTCCTTATCCAGGAGGAAGAACCCTATCTTCTCCAAGAGCTCTTTATATAATCTCAACAATTTTTCTGGCGGAATTTCTTTGATAACCTTTTTTGTGCGTTTATCTTCAAAGACAATCTGCATTCCCAGTATAAGATCAGGAATGTCTTTGTAGTGTTTTATCTTCACATCAACAGATGCATCAAGTGTCTCCAAGATCTTCCTAATACGATTAACCATGTTTTCTACGTCTTCTTTTGTGAGGGGCTTTGTTTGATTGGCATCAAGATAAGCGTTGTATCTACTTGCTTCTTTTACAAGACGATCACCAAGGGAGTACAGCTGCATGACCTCTCCAACCCCGCGAGATGGCGTCTCAAAATCTGCCCGTTCTATTCCACTAATTCCCTCTATAAACTCTCTTCCTGCCATAACTCATCACCCCTCCGATACCTCCTCGGTGCTTTCCTCAGAGGTTTTCTTGAAAAACGCCTCCTCCCAGGCATCCCTGAGAGGTTTAATCACATTAAGAGCCTCTTCTAAATTACCCTCATGTATCTGTCTTAATGCATATTCATACAGGGAGAGCAAATTGGTTGCCAGTGTGCCACCTCTCTCAAAATCAAGCGAATCTATGAGCTCCCTAATACCCGCACGGGCTTTAACGGTATCACCTTTTTTCAAAGATGCAATAATAAGGTCGTATATCATTAGCACCAGCTTTACAGGTGATGCATTCTTTACTTCCTCTTCAATGTATCTCTTTCTAACCCTCTGATATGCTCCATATGGCATAATCATCCCTCCTTTTCTACTCTTCATTTATATAATCGGAGGGATCATATATTTCTTAACTGCCCCAGCTTAATCTTGAGAAACATTTCATCAACAAATGCGGGATCGGCATCTTTGTAGTAATTTTCATAGAATCTAAGCCACTTCTTTGCTTCAGCATGTCTCCCCTGCTGCACCAAACAGAAAATATACATTTTCATAAGATTGGGCGATACTCTTCCTGCCTGCCAAGAAAGTCTTCCCTTAGCGTGGCCATCAATATCAAAGTCTTCTGGCATATCATCTGTCTTCAGAACAAACTGCCTACTGGTTTTCACGGCATCATAAAAGACATCTTTCATATGCTCGGCAAATGTATCTGGATCCTCCGAGTACTTAGCATGAATAATCGTTTCCAATATACGACAGGCCCTATCCCAATCTTTGATATTACCGGCAAAATTGGCATAGGTGCTGATAGTAGCCTCATTAAATGGATTAAGCTCCATAGATTGCTCAAAATAATATAGTGCTTTTTCAAGACACTCTTTGCACCCTAACCTGTATAGAGTGCTATATGCATATCCCAAATATGCTAAAAACGAATCGGGATAGTTGGTAATCCGTATGTGGTCCTCGTATTCAGTTATACTTGTGGCCAATTTTGCAGCTAAAGCTGGTGAGGAACCCTTGGCATCTAAAACCTGTATATACTTCACAACAACTTCAGAACGCCAAACAATGTTATGGTCTGGAAATGGGCATATAGCAAGTGACCTATCTGCCTCCTCTCTTGCCATATCAAGACCTCTTGGAATAATAGCCCTTGCAAGTCCCTTATACATATCTGCCACATATCTAAACAATGTCAACACAACAATCAACAGCAAAATGGCATCTACAACATTAACAGCCCATAATGGCATGTTATATACACTTGCGTGTGTAGTCCATACCACACCCCATAGATATCCCATAGATATAACAAAGGTAATATCCCAAAACAGGAAAAGGAGAACACTCATGATAACCAAAGCAATGAGAGCCACAGCAGGATACGACATGAAATTCTGTCCTACAGGATACATAAGATATGCAAGCAGAGCCAACCAGATAATACCACCTTCTATAAGAATATCCACATACATATTATGACTACGATCATAGCCCTTTGTATGCTCCGCATAGTAGGTTTCAATAGCCCTATGTTCTATGAGATACCTTCTTACATACTCAAAACCGAATCCCCACAATGGAGATTTTAGCCATGTTCTTAAACCAGACAACGCCAAATACCATCGTGTTGTGGCAGTTGAAATGGCAAAAAATTTAATTTGGGGATGCACATCTATCTTCTTTAAACGACGAGCATATAACAGCGGGAAAATACTTCCTCTAATCCTTCTTGATATAGTCCCTTTACCATTTAATATTATCCATCCTACAATAACTAAAAAGCCATAATATATCAATATCCAATACCACGCAAAGTGAAAATCCAAAAACAGAAACACAGGAAGTAAAAGAGCATATACCAACACGCCAATAATAACGGAACGCTTAGTATTATATAAAATAGATAACACCAAGACAGTTGCTACCGACCATATAACCCACAATGGTACATTTAGATTATAAAGGGCCCATACTGCAAGTAAACTGGCCATAAACAAGTTGAGATTAAAAGTTAAAGGATTGCCTATCGTGCCAAGATATGTTCCTGGATGAAATTTTAAATTCTCTAACTTCAACTGAAAGCCTTTGCCAGAAACCTGCAACAAGTATATGAGAAAGTGTAAAAGTGCATAGAACAGCACTATATACATAAAATCTTTCTGGGATATTAGTTTATATGACAAGAGCCAATAAATCCATAAACCAAACAAAATCGCATACAGATATGTGGTCGCCCCCAAAACACGCTCTTCTGTTCCCATATATGAAAGCCATGACCTGATACCCCTAAAGGCAAGCATAACAATAACAACAACCCCAATAACAACCGCCCATGGTACAAGTACACTCTCTACTCTATTTCCCCAAAGATATGCCGTCATCCCTACGTATAAAGAAAATATATACAGGGTTGTCACAAAATACTTGGGAAGGGAGAATGAGCTATAAGTATACCTACTATATGTAATAGCGATGAGATATGGAAGGAACAGACCTGTCCATAAAGGTATAATTCTCATAACCAATAAAGCAGTGTAAACTATCCAGGGCAATATCCATACAAGAAGCATCTTTTTCCAAATAGCTAAGACCGCTGTCTTATTCATATACCATCCCTCCCAAGCATAACTTTCTTTCATTCTACCAATAATAAGATAGAATATAGGAAAGCACTTTGTGAGAGGAGGATGTTTTATGAATATCACACAAGTAGAAGCAAGTCTTATTCCAAAGTGGGTTCTTGAGATCATCACAGAAACATATGACATGCTTAGCCAAGAAAAAGTAAGGGTTTCAAGACCTGATGAAATATCGTCAGACGAGGTAAAAGTAGAAATATTTCCCATTAACGAAGTATCCGTTACGCTCCTTATACTCAACAAAATTGCCAATAGACTTCAAGAAGAACTAAATACCAAAGACGAAGAAAGGCTCAATAAACTGATTAAAGATGTCGTGCTTGCATATCCACTTGTACTCAGTGCTGTCACTTTAGCAATGAGTAATATAGAACTACTGGAGAAAACCCATGATGATTTCAAAGGAATTACAGATGAGGTAAAACAAGTGTATAAGGCAGAAGAGGAATTCTTCTGGGGTCTCATACTTAGCAATCCACAAGTTATAGGACTTGATAACTTCCCAGAAGAAGAAATAGAGTGGCTAAAAGAATATCAAAATAAGTCTATGGAAATCTCAAAATCCATCATCACTTCTCTATCTGGCGGACAGGAACTCCCAGAAAATGAGCTGAGAGCATTTATTGAAACATATATTAAAGATATCAATAATCCCACAAGACTACTCCTTATTGCAGCAAGTATAGCCGACGCAGCATATCTTCTTATACTGCTGAAAATGTATCCAGAAATATTCACAGAAATCAGAAAGAAGATAGAAGAGCTAAAAGACTGAAAATAAGAAAGGGGCCAATATGGCCCCTCATTCTTTTACACTAACTTAATTTAAATACTTACTTAGAAATTGCACCTGTTGGGCAAGAAGCGATTGCTGTATCTACGCAATCGTCGGTTGCATCAGGATTAAGAACCTTTGCCTTACCATCATCACCCAATGCAAATACCTGTGGGCACAAAGAAGAGCACACACCACATCCGATACAGAGATCCTGATTTACCTGAATAGCCATAACTATCCCCTCCTTTTTATTCTTGCGTTTGGGCCATAGATTTTTCGGCCTTTGCCAACATCCCCATAATACGAGACTTTCTGCGGGCTGCCTCTCTCTTGTGAATAACACCTTTAGAGGCAACCTTATCAATCATACGCTGTGCATCGTATACACGCTTACGAGCCTCTTCAAGGTCACCTTCAAGAATAGCTTTACGGGCCTTCTTTATATAAGTCTTCATTGTCTTACGCCAATAGCGATTATAGGCAGTTCTCTTTATAGCTTGTCTAGCCCTCTTTTTGGACGACTTCAGATTTGGCACCTTTCACACCTCCTGTTTATATTATATTCAAATATCAGTTTGTAGGCTTAGCAAACAACCCACTGGTGCGGGCGGCGGGATTTGAACCCGCACGGGGTTTTACCCCAGCGGATTTTAAGTCCGCTGTGTCTGCCATTTCCACCACGCCCGCACCACCTATTCTGTATGATACCACATATTTCATAAACTTGACAAGAACAGCCTATTAGTAAGTAGCCGGTCCATTGATAGGATTCTGTTCATCTGTAAAATCGTGTATAGTGTTACTTGGGGTTATCAAGAATAATATATCATATTGACCTTTATAGTTGTTATTTACTCCACCAAAACACTTGCCCGGATTCCCATTCCTCAGCCATATACCATACTCATTGTCATCAACATACACCTTTATCGCGTGTCCTGGCTCTAATACAATATTATTAAAGTTGAACCTATATGAATAACGACCATACCCATCGGCAATACTCCAACCAAAAAGACTAATAGATTTATCCGATATATTCTTTACAACAACATACTCCTTCTTGCACCCACCCCACCGCTGAACAGCTGTCAACACGAGAGACTTTCCATTGGTAAAATGATATCCGGTAATCAGATAATAAAACTTTCGGGTTAAGAAGCCGATCGTACATCTATGGTTGTTATCATAAGCCCAAACAGCTCCATTGTATATGCTATATGGCTTACCAGACCACGGGCAAATCATATCAGGATACTTTT